>Ga0265798_10009286_pt1 | contig 12333 bp, 15 predicted proteins | sample P3T30metagenome_FD_192430 | JGI IMG/M metagenome (GOLD analysis project Ga0265798, IMG submission 192430) | Plant litter microbial communities from East Loma Ridge, Irvine, California - P3 T30 | ecosystem: Environmental > Terrestrial > Plant litter > Unclassified | place: USA: California...
GAAAGTATCGAGGTGCACTTATGCTCGACCGTGAAGGGTTTCGGCCCAACGTCGGCATCATCCTGCTGAACGCTAACAACGAGGTCTGGTGGGGCAAGCGGGTGCGAGAGCACTCATGGCAATTTCCGCAAGGGGGAATCAAGTACGGCGAAACACCCGAGCAGGCGATGTACCGCGAGCTCGAGGAAGAAATCGGTTTGCGCCAGGAGCACGTCAAGATCGTGGGCCGCACCCGCGACTGGCTGCGCTATGAGGTGCCAGACCATTTCATCAAGCGTGAAATTCGCGGGCATTACCGTGGCCAGAAGCAGATCTGGTTCCTGCTGCGGATGGTCGCGCGCGACAACGAGGTCAACCTGCGCCTGACCGACCATCCCGAGTTCGACGCCTGGCGCTGGCACGACTACTGGGTGCCGCTCGACGTGGTCATCGAGTTCAAGCGCGACGTCTACCAGCGCGCGCTGCAAGAGCTGTCGCGCTTTCTGAGCTGGCCGGCCAAAGGTCAGCACGGCGAGCGGCGGCACAGCGCCCGCTACCTGCGCCAGCCCCATGGCCGCGCGCAGTCTGGCGCCAAGGGCGGGCCCGACCTGCTCCCGGCGGCCGGCCCCGGCAATCCAGCGGCGTCCGATGTGCTGGTGCTGGCGCCAACCAAGGCAGTCTAGACAGTGACAGCACTGGAGAGCGGCACCCGCCCTCTCCAGCCTGCCTTGCCGCCGCCATTTCATGCTCAATGCATTGCTTTCATAGCAACATTCGACGGTAGAATGGGGCATGACCCCATCCTTCGATCGCCTGCGCCCTTGCCTGCTGTCATTCGCGATGCTGAGCGCTGTACCGGGCGCCCATGCCCGGCAACCCGAACCCGCACGCTGCCAGTTCGTCCAGCTGGTCACGCTACCGGTGCGGTATACCGGGCCCCACCTGAACCTGACAATCGAAGGCCGAATTGACGGCACCCCGGCCGACATGCTGATCGACACCGGCGCCGCGACCAGCGCGCTCACGCGCACCGCAACCGAGCGGCGCGGCCTGTCGCTGCAGTCCACGGACGTACGCGCACGCGGCATCGGCGGCGTTTCGCGCGTGTACTCCACGCGCGTCAAGGAATTCAGGGCCGGCACCGGGTCGATCACCAATAGCCGCGTCCGGGTGCTGGGCGACTTCGGCACGGCGCCCTCGTTCGAGGCGATCCTGGGCGCGCCGTTCCTGCTCCAGGGCGATCTCGAGATCTCGCTGGCGACCAGGGAAATCAAGTTCTTCAAGCCGACCAACTGCGAGAGCGCCTACCTGGCGTATTGGCACCAGGATGCGGTCGAGATCCCGTTCAGATGGGACTCGACGCGCCGCAGCAATCCGGAGTTCAAGGTGCTCGTCAATGGCAAGGAAGTCACGGCCGTCATCGACAGCGGCGCGGGCGCGACGGTCATGACGCGCCGCGCGGCCCGCACGGCCGGCCTGCAACTGGACACGCCGGGCGCCGAACGCTCCGGCGAGGTGACCGGCGTCGGCAGCGAACGCATCGCGCACTGGAGCACGACACTTGGCACGCTGCAGATCGGCCGCGAAACCATCCACAATGCCGAAGTCGGCGTGATCGACACCGACGACCTCGACGTCGACCTGCTGCTGGGCGCCGACTTTTTGCGCTCGCACCGGGTGCTGTTCGCCATGAGCCAGAAGAAGCTGTACTTCACGTATGTCGGCGGCGACGCGCTCGGCCAGCGGCGCCGCATCGAACCGTGGTTGCAGCAAGAGGCCGACGCCGGCAATGGCGACGCCCAGATGGTGGTGGCATCGATGCACGGGCGCGGGCACGGCGTACCGCGTGACGAAACCCAGGCGCTGGCCTGGGTCGACAAGGCGGCCGCCGGCGGGCATCCGCGCGCCAACCTGATGGTCGGCCAGCGCCTGATGAAAGAGCGGCGCTACGCCGAAGCGGCGGTGCGGCTGCGCCAGGCGCTCGACCGCATGCCGGCCGAACGCACCGGCGCGCTGATGCTGTACACGGCGCGCATGTACAACGGCGAAGCCGAACTGGCGCGGCGCGAACTGGCCGCCGCATTCACGCACGACCTCGATGACTGGCCCGGACCGCTCGCCGAGTTCTATCTTGGCAAGATCGATGAAAACAAGCTGCTCAAGCTGGCGCGCGACGAGTCCGACCATGCAGCGCGGCGCACCTGCCAGGCGCGCTTCATGATCGCCGAGCGCTATCGCTTTTCAGGTGACCCCGAGGGCGCGGCACGGGTGGTCGATGGCGCGCCCGAATGTCGCCCGGCGCCGCAGGCCGACACCAGGCCGGCGCCATGATGGCCCGCGTCCCCGGCGCCGTCCTCCTGATGTTTGCGGCGCTGCTCGCCAGCGTGCCCGCCGCCGCCGCACAGGCGGGCGGCTGCCAATACCATTGCTGGCAACGCTGCCCGTGCGCTACACCGGCCCCGGCCTGAACCTGACGATCGACGGCCAGATCGACGACACGCACGCCGATATGCTGGTCGACACCGGCGCCGAACTGAGCATGCTCACCAGCGCCGCTACTGCGCGCCGTGCGCTGCAGTTGCATGCCAGCGATGGCCTGATGATGGGAATCGGCGGCGCGTCCCGGGTGTATACCGCCTGGATCAAGGAATTCAGGGCCGGGCCGACGGTGACGAAGAACGAGCAGCTGGGCGTGATCAACGACTTTGGCGCCGCGCCATCGTTCGACGCCATCCTGGGCGCGCCGTTCCTGCTGCAGACCGACCTGGAAATTTCGCTGGCCACCAAGGAAATCCGGTTCTTCCGTCGCTCTCGCACAAATGCCAGGCCTTCGACTACATCACGCTGTACTACCGCAGCATGGGCCAGACAATGCCCGCCGACCTGCCCGAGCGGCCGCGCCAGTGCTGGGAGGCGCCCTGACGCCCCGCCCGGCATCGCGTTACAATGCCGGCTCTCCCCTTTTTAGCCCCTCCCTGCCATGTTCACTCCGTCCTCGCACGACGTGCGCCGCTTTTTCTGCGAAGCCTATCGCAAGCAACGCAATGGCGAGATCCTGACGCCAATGGACGCCATCGCGGCCGACTGGATCGTGCAGCATCCCGAATACCACGACCAGTTCGAGGACATCGAGGCAGCCATCGCGCGCGATTATTCGGTCGAGGGCGGTGAGGCGAATCCGTTCCTGCACCTGTCGATGCACCTGTCGATCGCCGAGCAGATCTCGATCGACCAGCCGCGCGGCATCCGCGCCGCGCACGACAGGCTGGTGGCCAAACGGGGCGAGCACGATGCCCACCACGAGATCATGGAATGCCTGGGCGAGATGATCTGGGCGTCGCAGCGTAATGGCGTGCCGCCCGATACCGAGGCGTATATCGAGTGCGTGCGGCGCCGCGCGTTTGCCTGATCAGGACAATTTGTCGTCCGCGACCCTGTAACGCGGGTCTTCGATGACATTCACCTCGATCATGTCCTGCGCCTTCTCCAGCAGCTCGCGGCAGTCGGGGCTCAGGTGGCGCAGGTGCAGGCGCTTGCCCAGCAGGCGGTAACGTTCGGCCAGCGCGTCGATCGCCTGGATCGCCGAATGGTCCACCACCCGCGCGTGCAGAAAATCGATCACCACGTCCTGCGGATCGTCCTTCGGCGTGAATACGCCCTGGAAGGCGCTGACCGACGCGAAGAACAGCGTGCCGTCGAGCGCATACACCTTCCAGCCTTGACCATCGACCGAGATGGCCGCCTTCACTTGGCGCGCATGCTGCCACGCGAACACCAGCGCCGAGACGATCACGCCGGTGAGCACCGCCACCGCCAGGTCGACCAGCAGCGTGATCCCCGCCACCAGCACCACCACGATCAGGTCGGCGCGCGGCACCCGGCCGGCCAGGCGGAACGTGCCCCACTCGAACGTCTTTTCGCAGACGACGAACATCACGCCGATCAGCGCCGCCAGCGGAATCGCCTCGATCCAGCTGGAACCGAACAGGATGAAGCACAGCAGGATCACCGCCGCCGCGATGCCCGACAGGCGCCCGGTCGCGCCGCTGTTTACGTTGATCATGCTCTGGCCGATCAGCGCGCAGCCGCCCATGCCGCCGAACACGCCGCTGACCACATTAGCCGCGCCCAGCGCCAGCGCTTCGCGGTTTGGCTGGCCGCGCGTGTCGGTGATCTCATCGATCAGGGTGAGCGTGAGCAGTGACTCGATCAGGCCCACGCCCGCCATCACCAGTGCGTACGGGAACACGATGCGCAGCGTGTCCCACGTCATCGGCACGTCGGGCAGTGCGAAGCCCGGCAAGCCGCCGGCAATGGAACCGAGGTCGCCCACCGTGCGGGTCTCCACGCCCAGCAGCGCGCAACCGACGCTGGCCACCAGGATGCCCACCAGCGTGGACGGCACCGCCCTGGTAATGCGCGGGGTCAGGTAGATCACCGCCATCGTGACGACGACGATGACGCCCATCGTGATCAGTTGCGCGGCCGGCATCCACTGCGGCGTACCATCGGCGTCCGCCACCTTGAAGTGCCCGAACTGGGCCAAAAAAATCACCAGCGCCAGCCCGTTGACGAAGCCGAGCATCACCGGATGCGGCACCATGCGGATGAATTTGCCCAGCCGCGCGGCAGCAAACAGCAGCTGCAGCACGCCCATGAGCACTACGGCCGCCAGCAGGTACTGCGCGCCATGCTGCACCACCAGCGCCACCATCACCACGGCCAGCGAACCGGCGGCGGCCGAGATCATCCCGGGCCGCCCGCCGAACGCGGATGTGATGAAGGCGACCAGCACGGCCGCGTACAGGCCGGTGAGCGGCGACAGGTGCGCGACCAGAGCAAAGGCGATCGCCTCGGGCACCAGGGCCAGTGCGACGGTCAGGCCGCTGAGCAGGTTGGTCTTGAGGTAGGCAGGGGAAAGAGATGACACGAAAAGCTCCGGCGGGTGACGCGGCAAAGGGCTCGCATGTTACCAGCAAGCGCCTCGTCGCGTCCCCGTCCGGGCTTATTTCTTGATCACCAGCTGGCTCGGCAAACTGCCCAGATAGGCGCCGAGATCGACCATGTCCTGGTTCGACAAGGGCTGCACCAGGGCCGACATGATCGGGTTCACGCGCCCGTTCGGACCGGCGCCGCGCTTGTAGGCGCGCAGTGCGGTCGTCAGGTAGTCGGCGTGCTGGCCGGCCAGCTTGGGGTAGCTCGGGTCGATCGGCTTGCTGAAGTCGGCGCCGTGGCACGAGGCGCAGTTGTGCGTCTTGGCCAGCGCGGCGCCGCGCGCGATGTCGGCGGCGCTGGCGCTTGCGGCCAGCGCGCACAAGGCCAGGGAAAAAGCGATACGCATCGTCGAGGGGTTCATCGCTTGGCCACCGTCTGTTGGGAGTAATAGGCCGCCACGTCGGCGATGTCCTGGTCGCTCAGCGATTTGGCGATATTGACCATCGAAGGGTGTTTGCGGTCGCCCTTGCGGTACGACTTGAGGGCCGCCTCGAGGTATTTGGCCGACTGGCCGCCGATCATCGGCACCCGGTAGACTTCAGGGAAGGCGGTCTTGTAGCCACCGGCGATGCCGTGGCAGCCGATGCACATCTCGACCTTGGCGACGGCCGCCTTGGGATTGCCGACGACTTCGGCGGCCGTGCTGACGGCGCTGCCGGCGGCGCAGGCGACAGCCGCCAGTATTCGTACCAGTACCAGTGGTGCTGCACTTGTTTTCATGGGCGTCTCGTTAGTTGTAATTCGAAAACCGCAACCGCATAAAAAGTTAGCAAAGCTCTACCAACGGGCCGATTCTATCTGAAGACTTGACACCAGTCTATAAACCGGGCGGCGGCGTCGCGCTGGAGGTTATGGCATATACTTCCTGCCACCGACCGACTCGACAAAGCATCCGCCATGCAAGCTGCTCCCCGCTTCGAAGGCAGCGACAAGTACGTCGCCACCGCCGACCTGAAACTGGCCGTCAACGCGGCCCTGACACTGGGCCGCCCGCTCCTGATCAAGGGCGAGCCGGGCACCGGCAAGACCATGCTGGCCGAAGAAGTGGCAGCAAGCCTGGACATGCCGCTGCTGCAGTGGCACGTCAAATCGACCACCAAGGCCCAGCAAGGCCTGTACGAATACGACGCCGTCTCGCGCCTGCGCGACTCGCAGCTGGGCGACGAGCGCGTGCGCGACATCCAGAACTACATCGTCAAGGGCGTGCTGTGGCAAGCCTTCACGGCGCCCGAGCCGGTGGTGCTGCTGATCGACGAAGTCGACAAGGCCGACATCGAGTTCCCGAACGACCTGCTGCGCGAGCTCGATCGCATGGAGTTCTATGTGTACGAGACGCGCGAGATGGTCGTGGCCACTCACCGCCCGCTCGTGATCATCACGTCCAACAACGAGAAGGAACTACCGGACGCGTTCCTGCGCCGCTGCTTCTTCCACTACATCCAGTTCCCCGACCGCGAGACGATGGCCGACATCGTCGGCGTGCACTTCCCGAACCTGCGCCAGGACCTCCTGGCCGCGGCGCTGCAGAGTTTCTATGCACTGCGCGACGTCCCCGGCATCAAGAAAAAGCCCTCGACATCCGAGTTTCTCGACTGGCTCAAGCTGCTGCTGGCCGAGGACGTGCCGGTCGAGGCGCTGCACGCGAGCGGCAACGGCAAGGTGGGCATTCCGCCGCTGCACGGCGCCCTGCTCAAGAACGAGCAGGATGTCGGCCTGTTCGAGCGCATGATGTTCATGGCGCGGAACAACCGGTGAGCGTGGCGGCAGCCTTGAGAACCTCATGCTGATCGACTTCTTCCGCGCCCTGCGCGACGCCCGCATCCCGGTCTCGATCCGCGAATTCCTGACGCTGCTCGACGCGCTGCAACGGGGCGTGATCGCGCCCTCGCTCGACGATTTCTATTATCTCGCGCGCCTGACGCTGGTGAAGGACGAAGCCAATTTCGACAAGTTCGATCGGGTGTTCGGCGCCTGGTTCAGGGGTGTCGATGCAGTGTTTGATGAAAAGTCGGAGATTCCACTCGACTGGCTCATTAAACGCTTCGAGCGCGAACTCACGCCCGAGCAGAAAGCGCAGCTGGAAAAATTCGGCTACGACAAGCTGCAAGAGCGTTTGCAAGAGCTGCTGAAAGAGCAGAAGGAACGCCACGCCGGCGGCAGCAAGTGGATCGGCACCGGCGGCACGTCGCCGTTCGGCCATGGCGGCACCAACCCCGAGGGCATCCGCATCGGGGGCGAGAGCCGCAATCGCAGCGCAGTAAAAGTGTGGGACCAGCGCACCTACCGCGACTACGACGGCGAGCGCGAACTGGGTACGCGCAACCTGAAGGTGGCGCTGCGCCGCCTGCGCCGCTTCGCGCGCCAGGGCGCGGCGGATGAACTGGCGCTGGACGACACGATCCGCGCCACCGCCAGCAATGCCGGCTGGCTCGACATCCGCATGCGCCCCGAGCGCAAGAACCGGATCAAGGTCGTGATGCTGTTCGACGTCGGCGGCTCGATGGACGACCATATCGAGCGCACCGAAGAACTATTCTCGGCCGCCAGCAGCGAATTCAAGAACATGGAGTTCTACTACTTTCACAACTGCGTCTACGACTACCTGTGGAAGAACAACGCGCGCCGCCACAGCGAGCGCTTCGCCACCTGGGACGTGCTGCGCAAGTATCCCCCCGACACGCGCGTGCTATTCGTCGGCGACGCGACCATGAGCCCGTACGAGGTGGTGGCGCCTGGCGGCTCGGTCGAGTACAACAACGAAGAAGCCGGCGCGGTGTGGCTGGCGCGCTTCATGACGGCGTTTCCGAAGTGCGCGTGGCTCAATCCGGAGCCCGAGCATTTGTGGCAGTACCGGCAATCGATCGCGCTGATCCGCCAGATCGTGAACAACCGGATGTTTCCGATCACGCTGGAGGGGCTGGAACGGGCGATGCGGTTGCTGAGCAAATAAGAGCGGCAATCGTTCTTCCTCTGCCCCAAAAACCGTCGTACCCGCGCAGGCGGGGACCCAAGTTTGCGTGCGCCGCCGAGATGCAAGCAACTTAGGTTCCCGCCTGCGCGGGAACGACGGTTTTCAGGGTAACGCAACGAGCCCACGCCGTCATTTCGCAATGTGTTAGCGCGCCCACGGACAACGTCTACGTGCGCACTTACAATCGCGCAACGATAAAAAACACGATGGAGACCGCATGCCCGACCTGTTGTCCGTATTGACGAACCTTGCCTGGCCGCTGGCGATTGCGCTGGCGTGGCTGGCCGGTGAATTTGGCCAGCGCTGGACCGGCCTGCCGCGCATTAGCTTCTACGGCCTGGTCGGCTTCGCGCTGGGCAGCACGCAGATCGGCGCCCTGCCCGCCGCCGACCTGGGCCCCGTCGCGCTGTTGGCCAACATCGCATTCGGTCTGATCCTGTTCGAACTGGGCAACCGCATCAACCTGCGCTGGCTCGTCAACAATCCGTGGATCGGCGTGGCCGGCCTGGTCGAATCCGGCCTGACGTTCCTGGCCGTCTACCTCGTCGCCATCGCCTTCGGCGCCGCGCAACTCACGGCCCTGTTGATGGCCGCGCTGTCGATGGCCACGTCGCCCGCCACCGTGGTGCGCGTCATCAACGAACAAAAAAGCTCGGGCCAGATGACCGAGCGCGTGCTGCACCTGTCGGCCCAGAACTGTGTGCTGGCCGTGTTCGCGTTCAACGCCATCATCGGCGTCTGGCTGTTTCGCACCTACGACGCCATCGGCGAAGCGCTGTGGCAAAGCCTGGTGATGCTGGCCGCCTCGATCCTGGCTGGCGCCGTGTTCGGCGTGCTGGTGCCGGCGCTGCTGCGCGCGATCGGCAATGCGCAGCAGGACACCACGGTCGCTTTCGCGCTGGCCGTGATCCTGCTGGTGTCGGTGTGCGACGTCGGCGGCCTGTCGCCGGTGGTCGCGGCGCTGGCGTTCGGCCTGACGGTGCGCTATCGCCGCGTGACCTTTACCCAGACCCAGCGCAATTTCGGCGCGCTCGGCGAAGTGCTCACCGTGCTGCTGTTCGTGTACGCCGCCTCGACCCTTGACTGGCGCCTGGTGGCTGCCGGCGGCATGATGGCGGTGGTGGTCGTGCTGGTGCGGCTACTGGCCAAGACCGTCGGCGTGACCGCGTTCGCGCACCTGTCGGGCGTCACCTGGCGCAAGGGCGCGCTCACGGGCCTGGGCCTGGCGCCGCTGGCCGTGTTCGTGATCCTGATGCTCGAACATGCACGCTACGCGGGCCTGAAGGTGGTCGACGACTTGCAGGCGATGGCTGCGGTGGCCATGCTGCTCGAAGTGTTCGGCCCGATCATCATCCAGCGCGCCCTGATCTGGGCGCACGAAGCACCGGAGTCGCACCATGCCGCTTGACGCCTTTACCCCTTCCGCGCCGCTCACCTTTGGGGTCGAGCTCGAACTGCAACTGGTCAATCTGTCGGACTTCAATCTCACCGCCGCCAGCCCGGACCTGATGCACCTTTTGAAGCGCAAGCCGTTCCCCGGCAACGTCACGCCCGAGATCACCGAGAGCATGATCGAGATTAATTCGAGCGTGCACACGGCGTATGCACCGCTGTTGGCCGAACTGACCGAGATCCGCGACACGCTCGTCGCGGCGAGCGACACGCTCAATATCGGCATCGCCGGCGGCGGCACGCACCCGTTCCAGCACTGGTCCGACCAGCGCATTTCGGCCAAGCCGCGCTACGAATACCTGTCGCAGTTATATGGCTACCTGGCCAAGCAGTTCACGGTGTTCGGCCAGCACGTGCACATCGGCTGCGCCAACGGCGACGATGCGATGTACCTGCTGCACGCGCTCAATCGCTACCTGCCGCACTTCATCGCGCTGTCCGCGTCGTCACCGTATGTGCAGGGCCACGACAGCCTGTTCGAATCGGCGCGCCTGAACTCCGTGTTCGCGTTTCCGATGAGCGGACGCGCGCCGTTCACGCTGAGCTGGCAAGAGTTCACCGATGTGTACTTCGCCAAGATGGAACGCACGAACATCATCAAGAGCATGAAGGACTTTTACTGGGACCTGCGACCGAAGCCCGAATTCGGCACGATCGAGCTGCGCGTGTGCGACACGCCGCTGACGGTGGAACGGGCAGCAGCGCTGGCGGCTTACCTGCAGGCGCTGTGCCGGCATCTGCTGGAGAAAAAAGACGAGGCCCCGGTCGAGGACGATTACCTCGTCTACAACTACAACCGCTTCCAGGCCTGCCGCTTCGGCCTCGATGGCAGCATCACGCATCCCAAGACCTACGAAAACGTCGTGATCCGCGACGATATCCTGGCCACGCTCGAACGCATGCTGCCGCACGCCGAAGCGCTGGGCAGCGTGGATGCGCTGCGCCATCTGGCCGCTGCCGTACACGAGGGCAGCGACGCGGCCATATTGCGCCGCCATGCACAGCGCGAGGGCTCGGTCGAAGGGATGGTCAACGCCGCGATCGGGCACTTCCGCGGCGCGCGCGTGGCGTGAGCCGCGTCGGTCAGCCGTGCCTGGCGCGGCTGTCCGGCGGCGCCTCAGCCCGCTGCTGCATGCCATAGTCGCGCACCACCTGCGCCACGCGCAGCCGGTAGTCGTGAAACACCCCACCGCGCCCTGCCTCCTGCGCCGCCCGGTGCACGTCGAGCGCGCGCCAGCGCCGCACCGCATCTTCGTCTCGCCAGAACGACAGCGACAGCAAGCGGCCAGGGTGCGTCAGCGATTCGAAGCGCTCGACCGACACGAAGCCGTCGCTGGCGTCGAGCGACGCGTGCAGGTCCCGCGCCGTGCCGAGATAGTCCTCGCGCCGCCCCGGCGCGACGTCGACTTCGAAGATGACCGCGATCACACCCTGCTCCCGAGCGTGCCCGCCACCGCCTCGGTGAACGTGCGCGTCTCGCGCAGGATGAAGCGTCCTTCGCGCGCCAGCGCGAAATTGGTGCGCGCTTCATCGTCCAGCGTCAGGCGCAGGCGATACGCTTCGTAATGGGCCAGGCTGTCGAACGCCACCAGACCCCAGGCCTCGTCGTTGGTGCCCTCGTGCGGCAAAAAGTAGCCGATCAGCGCGCCGCCCAGGCGTGGAATGATGCGGCCCCAGTTCTCGGCGTACTGGCGAAACTGCGCGCGCTGGAACGGGTCGATACGGTAGCGGATGAAACAGGTGATGGTCATGGCGACTCCTCGGTTCTGGAACGGCAACTTTAGCCCTTGGCCCATGCCCGATGCTTCGGCTAAGATCGAAGCATGAGAGACGGCCCCAATATCACCACCATCGCCGCCCTGATCGGCGACCAGGCGCGCGCGCAGGTGCTCACTGTGCTCATGGCCGGCCGGGCCCTAACCGCGACCGAACTGGCTGACGCCGCGGGCGTCACGCGCCAGACCATCAGCACCCACCTGGCCAAGATGGTCGATGCCGGTCTGCTCGTCGTCCAGGCGCAGGGGCGGCACCGATATTTCAGGATTGCCGGCGCCGACGTTGCCGCGTTGCTCGAATCACTGATGGGGATGGCCTTTGGCACCGGGACGCTGCCGCTGCACCTGAAGCTGGGACCTGCCGCGCCGGCCCTGCGCAAGGCCCGTGTGTGCTACGACCATCTGGCAGGCGAACTTGGCGTGCTGGTACACGACCGGCTGGCCGCGCATGGCGCTTTCGGGTTTGGCCAGGACGGCATGATACTGACAGCGGCGGGCGTGATCTTGACCGGCACGCTTGGCATCGACGTCGACGCATTCAAGAACATCCGACGGCCGCTCTGCCGCACCTGCCTCGACTGGAGCGAACGGCGCCACCACCTGGCCGGCGCGCTGGGCAGCGCGCTGCTCGAGCGCGTCGAATCCCTCGGCTGGGCGCGGCGCCTCGACGGTTCTCGCGTGATCGCTTTCGATGCCAGCGGCGAGCGAGCGCTGCGCGACTGGCTGGCCTGAGCCGCATTGACGGCGCGGCCACGACGGCAAACTGCCGATACGGATTGCGTTACCAGCTTGCCCGGTTATGTTACTTTGCCTAGCTGCAATTTCCCATGACTGATGCCCAGATGCTCAAACTGACCGCTTCCCTGCTGTTGCTGCCTGCCCTGCTGTGCACGAATCCACTGGCAGCAGCGCCGTGGACTGCCCCCGTCTCGACCATTCCGGTAGCGCGCGACCGCGCCTTTTCCGGCACCTTGAAACTCGATGTCGATGCCAGCGATACCGCGCAGCGGATCGTGCGCGTCAAACAGCGTATCCCGGTGCAGGCGGCGGGGCGCCTGACCTTGCTGTACCCGGAATGGGACGCCGGCAGCCACGGGCCGACGATCGAGGTGCAGCGCCTCGCCGGTTTGTCGATCCAGGGCGGCGGGCGGCGTTTGCCAT
>Ga0265798_10009287_pt1 | contig 12333 bp, 10 predicted proteins | sample P3T30metagenome_FD_192430 | JGI IMG/M metagenome (GOLD analysis project Ga0265798, IMG submission 192430) | Plant litter microbial communities from East Loma Ridge, Irvine, California - P3 T30 | ecosystem: Environmental > Terrestrial > Plant litter > Unclassified | place: USA: California...
CCACGACGCGGTCGCCGCCCTCGAGGTCATCGAGCGGGCGCGCGCCTCCGCCGGCTGAGGGCGCGCCGCGCGGGCGGCACGGGGCGGCACCGGGCGGCGCCGACGCGCTCAGAGCCGGGTCTGCCAGTCGACGGCGGCGAGGGCCGCGTCGACGTCGACCTCGCGCAGCGTCGCGGGCGACCACCGCGGCGAGCGGTCCTTGTCGACGACGCGGGCGCGGATGCCCTCGACGAGGTCGGGCGCGTCGGCCAGGGCGGTCACGAGGCCGAGCTCCTGGCCGAGGACGGCCGCCAGGTCGGGAAGCGTGGCCGCCCGGCGCTGAGCCGCCAGGGTCAGCACGACCGACGTCGGCGACGCGGCCTCGAGGTCGTCGGCCGCGGCGCCGGCCTCGGCGTTCCCGTCGGACTCCATGCGCCGGAGGCGCGCCACGATCTCCTGCGCGTCGTCGCCCTCGTAGCCCTCGTCGATCCAGTCACGGCTCGCGTCGAGGGGCGACGACGGGCTCGCGACCGAGAGCGCGCGCACCGCCTCCAGCCCGCCGGTCGCCAGCGCGTCGAGCACGACGTCGCCGCCGTCCTCGCCCTCGACGGGGACGAGCACGTCGGCGAAGCCGATCAGCAGCGCGTCGGCCGCCGTCATCGTGCGGCCCGTGAGCGCGAGGTGGGTGCCGAGCTGGCCGGGCGCGCGGGAGAGGAGGAAGCTGCCGCCCGCGTCGGGCGTCAGGCCGATGACGGTCTCGGGCATGCCGAGCGCGCTGCGGGGGGACACCACGCGCAGCGTGACGTGGCCGCCGAGGCCGATGCCGGCGCCCATCGCCAGGCCGTCGAGCCAGGACACGATGGGCTTCGGGTACAGGCTGAGGCGCAGTGTGCCCCGGTACTCCCGCCGCCACATCTCGACGTTGCGGGCCGGGTCGACGGTCGCGTCGTGGTGCACGGCCGTGATGTCACCGCCCGCGCAGAATCCGCGCGGGCCCGCTCCGCGGAGGAGGACGGACTCCACCGCGTCGTCGCGCTCCCACCCGTCGAGGGCCTGCTCGACGAGGCCGAGCATCTCCGTCGTCACGGCGTTGATCTTCCGCGGCCGGTTCAGCGTGATCACGCCGACGCCTCGGTCGACTCGGGTCAGGACGGGAGGGCCGGCGGCGTCGTCGCTCATGTCGCCACGCTAGTCGCCTCAGACGAGCAGCTGGTGCTTCGCCAGGTCGCGGTAGAGCGGCGTGCTCGCGACGAGCTCGGAGTGGGTGCCGACCCCGACGACGCGCCCCTTCTCGAGCACGACGATCTGGTCGCTGTCGACCACCGTCGACAGGCGGTGCGCGATCACGATCAGGGTGCGGCCCTCCGCGACGGCGTCCAGGGCCTCGCGCAGCCGCTGCTCGTTGAGCCCGTCGAGGCTCGACGTCGACTCGTCGAGCAGGAGGATCGGCGGCGCGGAGAGGAGGGTGCGGGCGATCGCCAGACGCTGCCGCTCGCCGCCCGAGAGCATGACGCCGTCCTCGCCCACCTGGGCGTCGAGCCCCTGGTCGCCGCGCTCGAGGACGCCGGTGAGGTTGACCGCCTCGAGGACGCGGCGGCAGTCGTCGTCGGTCGCCTCGGGCGACCCGAGGGTGAGGTTGTCGCGGAGGGTGCCCGCGAGCACCGGGGCGTCCTGCTCGACGTAGCCGATCCGAGAGCGCAGCTCGGTGCGGTCGAGCGCCCGGATGTCGACGCCGCCGAGCCGGACGACGCCCGCGCTGGGGTCGTAGAAGCGCTCGACGAGCGCGAGGATCGTGCTCTTGCCGGCGCCGGAGGGCCCGACGAGCGCGGTGCGGCGACCCACGGGCACCGAGAACGAGACGCCGTGCAGCACCGTGAGGTCGTCGTCGGGCACGGCCTCCCCGGAGGCCGCCTCGCGGGTGCCGCCGGCGGTGCCCGGTGCCGCGGCGCCCGCGCCCGCGCCGCGCGCGCCGCCCGCGCCCGAGCCGCCTCCGGCGACCGGGGAGTCGGGGTAGCGGAAGCGGACGCCCTCGAACGACACGGCGTCGGTCGTCTCGACCCGGGCGTCGGAGCCGAGCCGGGCGGAGGTCTCGGCGTCTCCGTCGGTCTCGGCCGGCAGGTCGAGGATCTCCTGGATGCGGCCGAGGGCCCCGAGCGCCTGGTTGACGCTCAGCACGGCGCCCATGGCCTGGCCCAGCGGCATGATCATGAGGAAGAGGAACAGGATGAACGACACGAGCGAGGCGATCGTGATGGTGCCGCTCGCCACGCGGTAGCCGCCGACCCCGAGCACGACGAGGAACGACGCCTGCAGGGCGACGGACGCGATCGGCACGACGAGCGCCGAGATGCGGGCGACCTGCAGGCCCCGCTGGTACGCCCCCTCGGCGTCGCGCTCGACGGCGGCGATCTCGCGTTCCGTGGCGCCCGACGCGCGGATGGTGCGCACCGAGCTGATGGCCCGCTCGACCGCGGCCGTCAGGTCGCCGACCTTCTCCTGCGCCTGCCGGCTCGCGACGCGGATGCGGCCCGACAGCACGACGACGACCACCACGGAGACGGCCACGACGAGCACGGTCAGCCCGAGCAGCACCGGGTCGATGAGGAACATGCCGACGAGGGCGCCGACGAAGGTCAGCGACCCGCCGATCGCCTCGACGAGGCCCTGCGTGAGCACGGCGCGCAGCAGCGTCGTGTCGGACCCCACGCGGGAGACGAGGTCGCCGGTGCGGCGGGCGTCGAACTGGCTGACGGGCAGGCGCAACAGGCTGCCGACGAGGCGCCGACGGCTCGAGAGCACCACGCCCTCGCCGGTGCGCTGCAGCAGGTAGTGCTGGAAGCCGCTCAGCAGCCCCGCGACGACGACGAGGGCGACGAGCAGCCAGACGAGGCGACCGAGGGACCGGCCGTCCTGCACGAGGGCGATGACCCGCTGCACGAGAAGCGGCTGGGCGAGCGACGCGGCGGCCCCGAGCACGCTCAGCACGATGATGACGACCATGATGCGCTTGTGCTCGACGAGGTAGGGGACGAGCTGCCGGAAGGTCGCGCGCGGCCCCTCGGGCACGGGGCGGCGACCGAGCCCGCGGCGGGGGCGGGCCGACGTCGGGGAGCCGGCCCGCGCCTCCTTCTCGGAGGGGGTGCCGGGGGTGCTGGTGCGCGTGCTCGTGTCGGAGCTCATGGTGCCTCTCGTGCCGGGTGCCGCGGCGACGGTCGCGGCGTTCGTCGGCGCCGCCGACGTCGTCGACGCGCCGACACGAGGGTACTTCGTGAGACCGCGAGACGGCTGCGGCGGCAGGGGGCCGGGGACGACGTCGGCCCGCGGCCTCCGGGGGAGGACGCGGGCCGACGGCGACGGGGGACGACGGGGAGGCGCGGGGGCCCCGCCGGGTCAGTCGGCCGCGTCGTACGCGGTGTCGCGCGTCTCGCGGCTGATGACGAGCGCCACGAGGGTCAGCACGGCCATCGACGAGAGGTAGAGGCCGACGAGCCAGGTGCTTCCGCCCGCGGCCTGCCACAGGGCCACGGCGATGAAGGGCGCCACGGCTGCGCCGAGGATGCTGGCGACGTTGTAGCTGATCGCGGAGCCGGTGTAGCGGACGCTCGTGGGGAACAGCTCGGGCAGCACGGCGCCCATGGGCCCGAAGGTGAGGCCCATCAGCACGAAGCCGATGATGAGCAGCGCCTGGGCGCCGAGCACGCCCGCGGCGAAGAACGGCGCGAAGAGGAAGCCGAAGACGAGGATGCCCGCGGTCACGCAGATGAGCAGGGCGCGGCGGCCGAACTTCTCGGCGAGGGGGCCCGAGACCAGCGTGAAGACCCCGAAGAACACGACGCCGATGATGAGCATCCACAGGAACTGGGTGCGGGCGATGCCGAGCCCGGGCGCCGCCCCCTCGGCGGGCGCGGTCCCGTAGGTCAGCGTGAACGTCGTCATCAGGTAGAAGAGCGTGTACGTCGCCAGCATGATGAACGTGCCGAGGATCAGGGGCCGCCAGCTCGTCGTGAACACGCGCGCGAGCGGCAGCTTGGCGACGTTGCCCGACGAGACGACGTTCTGGAAGGCGGGGGTCTCGATGAGCTTGAAGCGCACGTAGAGGCCGATGACGACGAGGACGGCGCTCGCGAGGAAGGGCAGGCGCCAGCCCCAGCTGAGGAACTGCTCCTCGCTCATCGTGGTGTTCAGGACGACGAAGAGCAGGTTGGCGATGATGAAGCCGATCGGGGCGCCGAGCTGCGGGAAGGTCCCGTAGATCGCGCGGCGCTTCGCGGGCGCGTTCTCGGTCGCGAGGAGGGCCGCGCCGCTCCATTCGCCGCCGAGGCCGAGGCCCTGGCAGAAGCGCAGCACGACGAGGCAGGCGGGACCGGCGACGGCCCAGCCCGGGGTCGTGCCGGCGGGGATGCAGCCGATCAGCACGGTCGCGACGCCCATGGTCAGCAGCGACGCCACGAGCGTGCCCTTGCGGCCGACGCGGTCGCCGAAGTGGCCGAAGATGACCGAGCCGACCGGGCGGGCGATGAACGCGACGCCGAAGACGGCGAACGAGGCGAGCCGGGCGACGGCCGGGTCGTCGTTCGCGAAGAAGACGGTGGGGAAGACGAGGACGGCGGCGGTCGCGTAGACGTAGAAGTCGTAGAACTCGATCGAGGTGCCGACGAGGCTCGCGACGATGACGCGCGAGCGCTTGTTGACGGGCGGGGAGGCGGTCGACGAGGCGACGGTGCTGGCGGACATGCAGGTGCTCCTGGGCGGCAGGCGGGGCGGGAGGGGGCGAGGCCTCGACGACGGCCGGCACCAGGTGGGGCGCGACGGCTCGGAGGCGGGGAGGCGCGGGCTCAGGATCGACGGACCGCGCGCAGCCGGGGTGGTGCAGAGGGCGGCCGCTCGTGACGACCGTCGCCCATGGTACCGCCGCTCGGGCGAGCTGGCGAACGGGTGTCGTCGACCGGGCCGGGCACCCGAGCGGTCGGCGCCCGATCCGTGGGCGCCCAGCCCGTCGGCGCTCGCCCCGTCAGTCCCCGGTGCCGAGGTGCCCGGGCAGCTCGTGGCCCATGCGGTCGCGCTTGGTGTCGAGGTAGCCCTCGTTGAAGGCGCCGACGCCGACGACGAGCGGCACGGTCTCGACGACCTCGATGCCGTGCGCCTCGAGCTGGCGGCGCTTCTCGGGGTTGTTGCTGAGCAGCCGGATCGACGACAGGCCGAGGTCGCGGAGGACGTCCGCCGCCGCCCCGTACTCGCGGGCGTCCGCCGGCAGCCCGAGCGCGAGGTTCGCGTCGAGCGTGTCGAGGCCGTCCTCCTGCAGGCGGTACGCGCGGAGCTTCGCGACGAGGCCGATGCCGCGCCCCTCGTGGCCGCGCAGGTACACGACGACGCCGCCGTGGTCGCGGATCGCCTCCAGCGCGGCGTCGAGCTGCGGCCCGCACTCGCACTTCAGCGAGCCGAACGTCTCGCCGGTGAGGCACTCGGAGTGCACCCGTACGAGGGCGCCGTCGGACGGGGCCGAGCCGTCGGGCCCGTCGGCAACGACGGCGACGTGGTCGGCCCCGGTGACCGTGTCGGCGTAGGCCCGCATGCGGAACGTCCCGTGGGTCGTCGGGACGGTCGTCTCGACCTCGAAGCGCACCTGCGAGGGAGCGGCGCTCGGGGCGGCGGGGGCGGGCAGGTCGGTCATGACGTTCTCCGGTGCTGGTCGCGCGCGACGACGACGAGGTCGCCGTCGAGCACGGTGGTGCTGGTGACGAGCAGGCGGTGCTGCTCGCCGATGGTGGCCACGCCGAGGTCGTCGAGGGCCGTGCGGGGTCCGCCGACGAGGGTCGGCGCGAGGTACACGAGGTAGTCGTCGACGAGGCCGAGCCGGACGGCCGTGCTCGCGACCGTCGGCCCGCCCTCGACGAACACGCTCCGGACGCCGCGTCGCCCGAGGTCGTCCAGCACGGCCGCGAGGTCGCGGCTGCCCGTCTCGAGGAGGCCGCGCGGGTGGCGGTGCAGGGCGGCCCCGCTCGGCACCGGGCGCTCGCCGACGACGACGGGCAGGGGCTGCTCGGGGAGGAGGGCGTCGTCGTCGCCGCGCGCGGTGAGGGACGGGTCGTCGGCGAGGACGGTGCCCGTGCCGACGAGGACGACGTCGTGCCGGGCGCGCTGCTCGTGGACGTGGCGTCGCGCCGCCGGGCCGGTGATCCATCGGCTCGACCCGTCGGCGGCGGCTGCCCGCCCGTCGAGGCTCGAGGCCCACTTGAGCGTGACGAAGGGGCGCCCGAGCCGAGCCGCCGTCAGCCAGCGCCGGAGGAACTCCGTCGCCTCGTCGACGAGCACGCCGCCGACGACCTCGACGCCTCCGGCGCGCAGCCGCCCCGCGCCTCCCGAGGAGGCCTCGCCCGGGTCGGCGACGGCGTAGGCGACCGCGGAGACTCCGGCCGCGAGCAAGGCCTCGCTGCACGGGCCGGTCAGGCCGGTGTGGTCGCAGGGCTCGAGCGTGACGACGGCGGTGAGGCCCCGGGCGTCGGCGGGCCCGAGTCGCGAGAGGGCGTCGACCTCGGCGTGCGGGGTGCCCGCGCCGCGGTGCCAGCCCTCGGCGGCGGTGCTGCCGTCCGGGCGCAGCAGCACGCAGCCGACCTGGGGGTTCACGCCGGTGGCCGGCCCCCGGGCCGCGAGCTCGAGCGCTCGCCGCATGCCCGCCTCGACCGCGTCGGTGGACGGCGTCATGATCCGGCCGCCGCCGGGACGGGGTCGCCCGCGGCCGGCCACCCGGGCTTCGGGTCGCGGTCGTCGGTGCTCAGCAGGCGCCCCCGCCAGCAGAGCGGGTGGCCGCCGTCGCGGCCCGGGTGCGTGCCCGGGCCCACGCCGGCGTAGCTGAAGCCCGAGCGCCGGGCCACGGCGGCGGAGCCGTCGTTGCCGACGTAGCCCTCCCACCGGACGTCGGGGAGGCCCCGCTCCTCGAACGCCCAGTCGACGACGAGGCGGACGGCCTCGGTCATCAGCCCCTTGCCGCGGGCGCCCGGCGACGTCCAGAAGCCGAGGTCGTGGCCGGCGAGGCGGATGCTGATCATGCCCACGAGCAACGACGAACCGGGCTCGCGGATTCCCCACGAGAGCTCACGGCCCGTCGCCCAGCCGTGGTCGACGATGCGGTCGAGGAAGAACCGGGCGTCGGGCTCGCCGTAGGGCGTCGGCACGGTCGTGAAGCGCTGGACGGCGTCGTCCTGGCAGGCGTCGACGATCGCGGGGACGTCGGCCGGGCCGGGGACGAGCAGCTACAGCCGGGGCGACTGCAGCGTGAAGGGCAGCACGGTCAGGCCTTCGCGAGGAACCCGATGCGGTCGTACACGGTGTCGAGGGTCGCCTGCGCGATCTCGGCGGCACGGTCGGCGTTGCCGGCCAGCACGCGGTCGAGCTCGGCGGGGTCGTCGAGGAGCTCGAGGGTGCGGGCCCGGATCGGGGCGAACGTCTCGACGACGACCTCGGCGACGTCCTTCTTGAGGTCGCCGTAGCCCCGCCCGACGTACTGCTCTTCGAGGGCCTTCACCGGCGTCTCGGTGAACGCGGAGAGGATCGACAGCAGGTTCGAGACGCCGGCCTTGGCCCCGCGGTCGAAGCGGATCTCGCGCTCGGCGTCGGTGACCGCCGACTTGATCTTCTTCGCCGTGCGGCTCGGCTCGTCGAGCAGCCAGACGACGCCCGACTCGGTCGCGGCCGACTTGCTCATCTTCGACTCGGGCTGCTGCAGGTCGTAGATGCGCGCGGTGTCGGCCTGGATGACGGCCTCGGGCACGACGAGCGTCGGGCCGAACCGCGAGTTGAAGCGGTTCGCGAGGTCGCGGGTCAGCTCGACGTGCTGACGCTGGTCGTCGCCGACCGGGACCTGCTCGGCACCGTAGAGCAGGATGTCGGCCGCCATGAGCGTCGGGTAGGCGAAGAGCCCGAGCGAGGCCGCGTCGGTGCCCTGCTTGGCCGCCTTGTCCTTGAACTGGGTCATGCGGCTGGCCTCGCCGAACCCGGTGAGGGTGTTGAGCACCCACGCCAGCTGGGCGTGCGCGGGCACGTGCGACTGGATGAACAGGGTCGACCTCGACGGGTCGATGCCGGCGGCGATGTACTGGGCGGCGGTGCGACGCGTCGACTCGCGCAGCAGCGCAGGGTCTTGGGCGACCGTGATGGCGTGCAGGTCGACCACGCAGAAGAGGGCGTCGTGGGTCGTCTGCATCTCGCGCCACTGCAGCAGGGCGCCGACGTAGTTGCCGATGTGCAGCGAGTCGGCCGAGGGCTGCATGCCCGAGAAGAGGCGCGGCTTGCGGGCGGTGCCGTCGGCGGGGGCCGACGAGGGGGCGGGGGAGGCGGTGGTCATGATGTCCTCGGAGGGGAGCGGAGGGAAGAGGGGCGGCGGGCCGGGGGCCGGCGCCTAGAGGTCGTAGTCGACGACGACGGGGGCGTGGTCGGACCAGCGCTTGTCGTACGACGCCGCACGGTCGACCGTGTAGGAGGCGGCCTTCTCGGCCAGGGCCGGCGTCGCCATCTGGTAGTCGATGCGCCAGCCGGTGTCGTTGTCGAAGGCCTGGCCGCGCCACGACCACCAGGTGAACGGGCCGTCGACCTCGCCCGACAGGCGGCGACCGACGTCGACCCAGCCGAGGCCCTCGCCGCCGCTGCCGTCGACCGTCTCGACCTCGCGGCCGGCCTCGCCGAAGAAGCGGTCGAAGTACGCGCGCTCCTGCGGCAGGAAGCCCGCCCGCTTGACGTTGCCCTTCCAGTTCTTGATGTCCAGCTCGCGGTGGCCGACGTTGAGGTCGCCCGTGACGACGGCGAGCTCGGAGTGCGCGGCGACCTCGGGCAGCCGGGCGCTCATCGCGTCGAGGAACTTCCACTTCTCGTCCTGCTTCGGGGTGCCGACCTCGCCCGAGTGCACGTAGGTGCTGACGACCGTGACGACCTGGCCGTCGACGTCGTAGTCGGCCTCGATCCAGCGCCCGGCGCTGTCGAACTCGTCGGGGCCGAGCTCGACGCGGTGGATGCGAGCGGCGCCGCGCGACGCGATGGCGACGCCGGCGCGGCCCTTGGCGGAGGCGGGGTCGTGCAGCACGCTCCACTCCGGGCCGAGCAGGCCCTCGAGGTCGTCGGTCGTCGCGCGCACCTCTTGCAGGGTGAGGATGTCGACGTCGCGGTCGGCCAGCCAGTCGCCCATGCCCTTGCGGTACGCGGCGCGGATGCCGTTGACGTTGACCGAGGCGAGACGGAGGCGTTGGACCATGCCGAGAACACTACCGGCGGCCGCCGTCACCCCTCGTCGCGACGGCGGGGGAGGGCCGCGCGCGCCCGGGCCGGCAGGGCCCGCACGGCGCCGAGCAGGCGCCGCGGCCGGGAGCCGCCCCGCGCCTCCGCCGTCCGGCGCTCGTCGGCGAGCCGCGCCTCCGCCTGGCGTGCCTCCTCCGCCGCCCGCTGCCGCTCCTCCTCCAGCGCGCGCAGCCGCGCCGCCTCGGCGTGCGGGTCGGCCAGCACGCCGATCTCGTCCATGCCGACGGCGATCCACGACGCCGCGAGCAGCAGCACCTGGCAGAGGAGGTTGATGACGAGCAGGAGGCCGACGATCGCCGCGAACCCGGCCAGCAGCGGGTTCGAGCCCGCGGCGCGCAGCAGCACCCCGCCGCCGATCGTGATGAGCACGAAGCCCGCCGCGCCGAGGGCCGAGCCCGCCAGGAGGCGCCGCCCCGGGATGTGCAGCCCCGCCAGCACCCGGAACAGCGCGACGAGCACCGCGGTGTCGAACGCGAACACGAGCACGATGCCGACCAGCCGCAGCAGCACCGCCGCCGAGTCGGAGGTGGTGGACAGGCCGAGCAGCCGCAGCCCCCAGGTCACGGCGGTCGAGCTGAGGAGCGACAGCGAGGCCGACACGACGACGGCCAGCCCGAAGGCGACCGCGAGGGCGAGGTCGCGCAGGATGAGCCGCAGCAGCGGGGTCGACGAGGTCGGCGCCCGGAAGACGGTCCGCACCGAGTCGCGCATGCTGCCGAACAGGCGGATCGACGAGAGCACCAGGCCGACGAGGGCCACGGCGCCCGTCAGCCCGAAGACGTTGGCGTTCATGAGGGCGCCGGGCTCGACCACGCCCGCCCCGCTGTCGTCCTTGATGACGCCGGGCACGGCCGACTGGATGAAGGTGATCAGCTCGTCGCGGACGACCTCGTTGCCGGCCACCACGAAGCCCGCGACGCTGAAGCCGACCCAGAGGGCGGAGAACAGGGCGAACAGCGCCTGGTAGGTGAGGCCCGCCGCGAGGAGCGGGCCCTTGAGGACGATGTGCCGCCCGATCACCCGCACCAGGCGCGTCGAGACCAGGCGGGCACCGGGACCCGGTCGGTCGGCACCGGGACCCGGCCGGTCGGCGCCGGCCTCGACCGCGGTCTCGTCCTCGGCCGTGGGGGCCGTCGCCGTCGTGGTCGCGGGCTCGTCGTCGGGTCGGCGTCGCATCCCCCCAGCGTACGGGCGGCCACAGGCGGGGGCCGGAGGCGCGGACCGCGGGCACGCCCGCCAGGGGCTCTCGCGTACGATGACGACGACCGTTCGGCGCCGTCGATCACCGTGGCGCCGGTGAGACCCGATAGCGAAGAGGTTGACCGTGGCACTACAGGGCGTTGGAGTCGGACGAGGCGTGGCTGTCGGCCCCGTGCTGCGGATGCCCGAGCCGCTCCCCGAACCGGGCACGGAGGCGCGCACCGCCGAGGCCTCCGTCGAGCTGAAGGCCGTGACCGAGGCGCTCGCCGCCGTCGCCGCCGACCTCACGGCCCGCGGCGAGAAGGCGGGCGGCGAGGCGAAGGACGTCCTCGAGGCGCAGGCGCTCATGGCGCAAGACCCGACCCTCGTCGACGACGTCGAGCAGCGCGTCCAGGGCGGCTCCACGGGCGAGCGAGCCGTCTTCGAGGCGTTCTCCGCCTTCCAGGAGATGCTCGTCGGCATGGGCGGCTACATGGCCGAGCGCGCGACCGACCTCGGCGACGTCAGCCAGCGCGTCATCGCGCAGCTCCGCGGCGTCGCCGCGCCGGGCGTCCCCGAGAGCGACACCCCGTTCCTCCTCGTCGCGCCCGACCTGGCCCCGGCCGACACGGCCCTGCTCGACCTCGACAAGGTGCTCGCGCTCATCACGCGCGACGGCGGCCCGACGTCGCACACCGCGATCCTCGCCCGCTCGAAGTCGATCCCGGCGATCGTCGGCGTCGTCGGTGCCCTCGACCTCGCCGACGGCACCGTCGTCGTGGCCGACGCGGCCACCGGCGTCGTCACCGTCGACCCGACGGCCGACGAGGTCGCGGACGCCGAGGCCCGCATCGCCGAGCGGAAGGCGGCCGCCGCTGCCCCCCTGACCGACGGCGCGCTCGCCGACGGCCACGCCGTCCCCCTGCTCGCCAACCTCGGCTCGCCCGACGAGGCCGCCGGCGCCGTCGCGCTCGGCGCGGAGGGCGTCGGCCTCTTCCGCACCGAGTTCCTCTTCCTCGGCTCGAGCCAGGCGCCCACGGTCGAGAGCCAGACCGCCAGCTACACCGCGCTGCTCGAGGCCTTCCCCGGTCGCAAGGTCGTCGTGCGCGCGCTCGACGCCGGCGCCGACAAGCCCCTCGCCTTCCTCAACGACGCCCACGAGGAGAATCCCGCGCTCGGCCTCCGAGGCCTCCGTGCCCTGCGGGTCAAGGAGCAGATCCTCCGCGACCAGCTGACGGCGCTGGCCCAGGCCCAGGCCGCCACGACCGCCGACCTCTGGGTCATGGCGCCGATGGTCAGCGACGCCGACGAGACCGAGTACTTCGTCGACCTCGGTCGCGAGCTCGGCCTGAAGACCGTGGGCGTCATGGCGGAGGTGCCCTCGCTCGCCGTCATGGCCGACCAGGTCTTCGCCTCCGCCGACTTCGTCAGCGTGGGCACGAACGACCTCACCCAGTACACGCTCGCCGCCGACCGCATGCTGGGCTCGGTCGCCTCGTACCAGGACCCGTGGCACCCGGCCGTGCTGCGCCTGGTGCGCGCCCTCGGCGACGCCGGCGCCACCGCGTCGAAGCCCGTCGGCATCTGTGGCGAGGCCGCGGCCGACCCGCTGCTCGCGGTCGTGCTCGTCGGCCTCGGCGCGACGACGCTGTCGATGACGCCCGCGGCCCTCGCCGACGTGCGCCTCGAGCTCTCGAAGTACACCCTCGAGCAGGCGCGCCAGCTCGCCGCCGCCGCCGTGGCCGCGACGAGCGCGGCGGGCGCCCGCGCCGCCGCGGAGGCGGTCGCGGTCTGACCGGGGCCTGAGCCGGCCCGGCGCACGGGTGCGGCGGGACGACGGCGGGGCCGCCCGCGGGCGACGCGCCCCGCCCCGCGACCGGCGGGCAAAGC
>Ga0265798_10009291_pt1 | contig 12327 bp, 6 predicted proteins | sample P3T30metagenome_FD_192430 | JGI IMG/M metagenome (GOLD analysis project Ga0265798, IMG submission 192430) | Plant litter microbial communities from East Loma Ridge, Irvine, California - P3 T30 | ecosystem: Environmental > Terrestrial > Plant litter > Unclassified | place: USA: California...
GGCTTCGAGAAGATGTCCAAAATCGGCCCTTGCGTGAGCATTTTCGGCTCGGCCCGCACCCAGCCCGACAATAAGTACTACCAGCTAGCCGAGGAAATCGCCTCCAAGCTGGTGCGCCACGGCTACGGCGTCATCACGGGCGGTGGCCCCGGCATCATGGAAGCCGGCAACAAAGGCGCCCGCGCCGAAGGCGGCAAGTCGGTTGGTCTCAATATTGAACTGCCCTTTGAGCAGACGCATAACATCTACATCGACAACGATAAGTGCATCAACTTCGATTACTTTTTCGTGCGCAAGGTTATGTTTGTGAAGTACGCGCAGGCCTTCGTAGGCATGCCCGGCGGCTTCGGCACCCTCGATGAGCTGTTTGAGGCGCTGACCCTAATACAGACCAAGAAAATCGGCCGTTTTCCCATCGTGCTGGTCGGCACCGCCTACTGGGGCGGCATGTTCGACTGGATTAAAAACGTGATGCTGGGCGACGAGCACAACATTTCGGCCGAAGACCTCGACCTCGTGCACTTGGTAGACGATGCTACTGAGGCTGTGCAGATTATCGACGATTTTTACAAGAAGTACTCGCTGTCGCCCAACTTCTAGGGCGGTAATTGTCGCTTATGCCAACGGCCGGCTCGGTGCTTCGTGCACCGGACCGGCCGTTTTGCATGTCAAGGTATTGGCCTAAAAAATTAGTAGCCTTCTTCCAACGCGTAGTCCGATTGGTCGGTTTTGTGCGAAACGGGGAGCGCGATGGGCTGGCCCAATTGGTCTACCTTTTGGCGCACGGCCAGCTCTTCTTCGAAGACAGAAGCCCGGCCGATGATGTGCCAGGTGAGGACCGCGAAAACCAGGTGCGTGCCTGTGTCGATGAGCATCGGCAGCAAGTCTTCCTGGGTGACGCCATCCGCATCACTCCCCATTTTAGCCGTAATGCGGCTCGATATGAGCTTGATTATGAAGGCGGCCCACCACCAGCCCAGAATAGTGTTCGGCTCGACAATGCGCCCCCAGGCGGCCCGTTGCGTGTCTTGCCACACCTCACGCATAATGGTGAAAGGCCGCACAAAATTCAGGAACGGCACAAACCACGCCCCAGCCGCCCAGCCGTCGGAGTACTCGGGGTGGATGCCCGGCACCTGATGCAGGTTGTAGTAAGCCCGCCGCAGCCACATGATGAGGTATACGTAGCTAGCGATAATCATCACTAAATACATGACGCCGAGTACTATAAATCCGTAGTAAAGGCCGGTGGTGAACCCCGAGCTAGTCCCGTCAACGGCCCCGTTCCAGTCGGGCAGGTTCATACCGGCCAGACAGATGAGCACCTGGCTGCCGCAGACGAAGGCAAACAGTAAGAATACGAAGCGGGCCGTGCGGGCACGCTGCTGATTATCGCGAAGCATAAAGGTGTTGAATAGGCTGGCTAACTATACGTTGCAAACATAAGCTGGTAACTGCCATTTGGTCTGGGCAATATCGGGGGCCAACTAACTCGGCACTTTTCGGCGGCATTCCGTACTTTGCTAGCTATGTCTGATACTGCCGCCACGCCCGCCAAAAAGCTGTTCCTGCTCGATGCTTTTGCCCTCATCTACCGCTCCCACTTTGCCTTTGCCAAAAACCCCCGCGTAAACTCGAAGGGGATGAATACCGGGGCCATCCTGGGCTTTACCAACACGCTGGTGGAGGTGCTGCTCAAGGAGAAGCCGACCCACCTAGGTGTCTGTTTTGACTCGGGCAAGACCTTTCGGCACGAGAAGGACGAGAACTACAAGGCCAACCGGCAGGCCATGCCCGAGGATATCGGCATCGCCATTCCGTACATCAAGCAGATTATCGACGCCTTCCACATTCCGGTGCTGCTGATGGCCGGCTACGAGGCCGACGACGTGATTGGTACCCTGGCCCAAAAGGCCGAAAAGGAAGGCTTTGAGGTGTTTATGATGACGCCTGACAAGGACTACTGCCAGCTCGTGACCGAGCACATCAAGATTTACCGCCCCGCCTTCATGGGCAATGCGGCCGAGGTGCTCGACGTGCAGCACGTATTGGAGCGCTTCGAGATTGAGCGTACCGAGCAAGTAATTGATATTCTGGGCTTGCAGGGCGATGCGAGCGATAATATTCCCGGTATTCCCGGCATCGGTGAGAAGACGGCCAAGGCGCTTATTAAGCAGTTTGGCTCGGTCGAAAACCTGATTGCTAATTCCGATAAGCTCAAGGGTAAGCAGCAGGAAAATGTCCGCAACTTTGCCGAGCAAGGCTTGCTGAGCAAGGAATTGGCCACGATTCACGTCAACGTGCCCATCGAGTTTAATGCCGATAAGCTCATCATGGATGCGCCCGACGCGCCTCGCTTGCGCGAGCTGTTTGAGGAGCTAGAGTTCCGGCAGCTCGCCACACGGGTGCTGGGCGAAGCGGGCGCGGGCAGCACCAGCCGCACGCCGGCCGCGCCCGTGGGGCGCGGTGCCCGTCGGCCCAAAGTGGCCGCGCCGAGCGCGCAGGGCTCGCTCTTTGGGGAGGGCAGCGCGGCTGTCATCAACGCGGCCGAAAACGGCGACCTAGGGACCGATGTGGTGGGCGATTACTACGACGGCCCCACCAAAACGCTGGAAGATGTGCCGCACCACTACCATTTGGTCGATACGCCCGAGTTGCGTAAGTCGCTCCTGGGCTTCTTGTTGCAGCAGAAGGAAGTGAGCTTCGACACCGAAACCACGGGCCTGAATACCATGACGGCGCGGCTAGTGGGCCTGTCGTTTAGTTATGTGGTGGGCGAGGCGTACTACATACCCGTGCCCAGCGACGACGCAGAGGCCAGCCAAGCCATTGTGGACGAGTTTCGGCCGTTTTTTGAGAATACGAACATTGTTAAAATCGGGCAGAACATCAAGTACGACTTGCTGATACTGAAGAACTACAATGTGCGGATAGCCGGGCCGTTCTTCGATACCATGCTCGCGCACTACCTCATCGAGCCCGACATGCGCCACAACATGGACGTGCTGGCCGAGACGTACTTGCACTACACGCCGGTGCCCATCACGGACCTCATCGGGCCCAAGGGCAAGAACCAGAAAACGATGGCCGACCTACCGCCGGCCGCCGTGAGCGACTACGCCTGCGAAGACGCCGACGTGACCTTGCAGCTGCGCCACGTGTTCGAGCCCATGCTGAAGGACCTAGGGCTGCTGGGCCTGCTCAACGATGTGGAGAACCCGCTGGTGCCGGTGCTCGCCGACATCGAGCACGAGGGCGTTCGCATCGACTCGGGCGCGATGAACGAGTACTCGGCCGAGCTGCAAGGCTACGTGCAGGAGCTGGAAACCCAGATTTTCAAGGAAGCCGGCCAGGAGTTCAATATCGGCTCGCCCAAGCAGTTGGGCGAAGTCTTATTTGACAAAATGCAAGTTGGGGCCGGCAAAATCAAGAAAACCAAGACCGGTCAGTACGCCACCGGCGAGGAAATCCTGAGCCAGCTGGCCGGCGATTACCCCATCGCGGGCCTCATCCTGGAGTACCGCCAGCTCAGCAAGCTACGCAGCACCTACGTGGAGGCGCTGCCCCAGCTGGTCTGCGCCGATGGCCGCGTGCACACGACTTTCAACCAAGCAGTTACGGCCACCGGCCGCCTGTCTTCGACCAACCCCAACCTTCAGAATATCCCCATCCGCACCGAGAAAGGCCGCGAAATCCGTAAGGCCTTCGTGCCTCGGGATGCCAACCACATTCTGCTGGCGGCCGACTACTCGCAGGTGGAGCTGCGCATCATGGCCGACTTTTCGGGCGATAAAACCATGATTGAGGCCTTCCGACAGGGGCTCGACGTGCACAGCAGCACTGCGAGCAAGGTGTTTAAAGTGCCGCTGAGCGAGGTAGACGGCGAGATGCGTCGCAAGGCCAAGACCGTGAATTTCGGTATCATCTACGGCATTTCGGCCTTTGGCCTGGCCCAGCGTATCGGCATCAGCCGTAAGGAGGCGACCGATATTATCGAGACGTATTTCCAGGAGTTTCCGTCGGTGAAGCAGTTCATGGACGACAGCATCAACCGCGCCCGCGAACTCGAATACGCCGAAACGCTGCTCAAGCGCCGCCGCTACCTGCGCGACATCAATTCGCGCAACGCCACGCTACGCGGCTATACCGAGCGCAACGCCATCAACGCCCCGATTCAGGGCACGGCCGCCGACATCATTAAGATGGCGATGATTAACATCCACGACTGGCTTATAGAAGAAAAGCTAGGTACCAAAATGATACTGCAAGTGCACGACGAACTCGTGTTCGACGCCGTGCGTGAGGAAGTGGACTATGTGACCCCAAAAATCCGCGAGCTGATGACCACCGCCCTGCTGCTGCCCCATGGCGTGCCGCTGGAAGTGGAAGTCGGCACCGGCGATAACTGGCTGAAGGCGCACTAGGTTAGTACGCTAGAAGAATGGCGACGCGTTAACGTAAATCGTCTACACCGGTCAAATGGCTTTGCGCCGTTTGGCCGGTTTTTGTTTGCGCAGCCATCTGCCACCTAGCTAACCACTAGGCGGCAGGTGGTAGGAGAGTGCCCGCCGCTATAAGTGAAGTGGATTGTACCGTATTTGCAGGCTGCTATGAAAACCATTCTTCTACTACTAAGTGCGATAGCTGCATTTGCTACTGCGCAGGCCCAGGAATTACGCCTAGCACCCGACTCGCTGCGCCAAGTGCAGGCGCAGGCTCGGCAGCAGCAAAAACCCCTGCTAGTACTCATTGCCCCACCGCCGTCGCCAGCCAATTTGCCAAAGGCGATACAAAAATCGCGGAGCCAATCGGGCTTGAATGAACCCGAGGTAGTGCAGGTTCTTAACCAAGATTTTCTGGTGAAAGAGATAAGGTTTGGCTCGCGTGAAGGGGCGCCTTTGGTGCGGCAGTACACTATCACATCGTACCCTACCTACCTCTACTTCGCGCCCGATGGCGCGCTGCTGTACCGGCGCTTCGGTAATGCTTCTGCGGCAGCCCCTTACCTAAAAGACATTGCGGCCGCTCGCCAGGCATTGGCTGACCCACACAACCTGAGTTACTACCAGGCCGAGTACGAGCGGGGTAATCGCACCGTCGATTTCTTGCAGCAGTACTTGACTAAGCGGCGGCAGCTAGGGCAGGTGGTGGAGCCAGCGCTGCTCGACACCTATGCCGACCAATTGCCCGCCAAGGCGTTTGACCGGGCAGCCGATGTGCAGTTCATCCTTGAGCTAGGGCCAGTAGTGGGCAGCCGCGCCTATCGCTTGTCACACCTCAATAATAAGCTGATTGATAGCTTATACCGGGTGCTACCGCTGTCCCAGCGCCAGGCAATGAACAACCTTATGATTGCGCGCACGATGAGCCAAGCCATTGCTACTCGCAACCAGAATATGGCGCAGGAAGGCGCAAACTTCGCCCGCGGCACCTGGAACAACGACCCATTGCGAGGGGCGCGAGCTTACGAGAATAACATGCTTGACTTCTATAGACTTACCAAGGATACGACCAATTATTTGCGGCAGTCATCCTGGTTCTACGAGCGGTATTACATGAATATTTCGACTGACTCTGCCCGGAAAGCCTTAGCTGCCTACGAAGCGCAGCAGCAGGAGCAAGTGGCCAGTAGACAGCGCCTGCTGGCCAACGGCGGCCGCCCGCCCGGCGTAGCTCCCGGAGCCCCTACCATGATAGCCACCACGGTAAGACGCAGCGGCCCCGCCCCCGATTTTGTGAATGAGCTAAACACAGGTGCTTGGAACGTGTACCTAACCGGCACTCGCAACCGCGATTACCTCTCGCGGGCAGTGCAGTGGAGCAAGCGTACGGTAGACCTGACCCCACGCGCCGCCTACTACGATACACTAGCCCACTTGCTCTACCGACTCCGGTTCTTTGCCGAGGCCGAGGCAATGCAGCAGCAGGCCGTAGCTCATGCCGCCCCAGAAGGAATGAGCCCTCAGCAGTTTGAGCAAGTGCTGACGAAAATGAAAAAGCACCAGCCGCTCTAGCAGTTTAATTACTGGTCTATTTCATAAAGCAGCACCCTGGTAAAGTGAGTCTCTGCTTACCCCAGCCACCCAAACAGCCCCGCCGCCGCAGCCGCCCCCAGCAGCGGCCCCACTACCGGAATCCAGGCGTAGGACCACTCGCTGCCCCCCTTGCCTTGGATGGGTAGTACCGCGTGCATCAGGCGCGGCATGAGGTCGCGGGCGGGGTTGATAGCGTAGCCGGTGGTGCCGCCCAGCCCCAAGCCGATAACCCAGACCAGTAGCGCCACCGGCAGCGCGCCCACCGAGCCCAGTCCGATGGCCGTGTGCGTAGCCGTGAGTTCGGCGCCCGCTTGGTTGTTGTAGAAAATAACCAGCATGAGCACCAGCGTGCCCACTACCTCGCTGAGCAGGTTCAGCTTATGATTGCGAATAGCTGGCCCGGTGCAGAATACCGCCAGCTTAAGCAACGGCTCGGGGGTGCGGTCGAAGTGGTCTTTGAACAGCAGCCACGCTAGCGACGACCCTAGGGCGGCGCCCAGTAGTTGGGCCAGCACGTAGGGTAGCACCCGCGCCCAGGCAAACTTGCCCGCTAGCGCCAGGCCCAGCGTCACGGCGGGGTTGAGGTGGGCGCCGCTGGCGGGATTGGCTACCACGACCCCCGCGTACACGGCCAGGGCCCAGCCCGTGGCAATGACCATCCAGCCGCTGTTGTGGCCCTTGGTGTCGGCTAGCACCACGTTGGCATTGGTGGCGGTGCCCACGAGCATCAGCAAGGCGGTGCCTACTAGCTCGGCGGTAAAAGGACTCATGGCGGAGTTGAGTGGGGGAGTATGGGCCAGGTAGAGGAGTAGCGCCGATAAGAAATTAGGAAACCGGCCGTGCTACTATTCAGCAGGAGTGGAATCGCCCCGCCGCCCAATTCTACAAGGTTTGGTAGTGACCCACCTGATAAAATTGCCTGCGTGCCAATCGGAATTGGGTAGTAGCCCAGTAGCAAAAATACCAGCTCTATATAGATAGGTCAGTACTGAGCCAAGCTGGGCGCCACCAGCGGCAGCACCCAGTCGAGCAGCAATACACCCAGCAGGCCCACCACCGACACGATAGTTTCCATCATCGACCACGAGCGGAGCGTGTCTTTTACTGAGAGGCCGAAATACTCCTTAAAAAGCCAGAAACCACCGTCGTTGAAATGCGAAAATAGGAGGCTGCCCGCCCCAATGGCCAGCACCATCAGGTTGGGGTTGGCGTGCGACTGCGCCAGGGTGGGCAGCACCACGCCCGCCGCCGTGAGGCCCGCCACGGTGGACGAACCCAGGCACACCCGAATAAAACCCGCGATAAGCCAGCCCAGCAGCAGTGGCGGCAGGCCCGTATCGCGCAGGCCCGCCGCGAGGTGTTGGCTGGCCCCGCTGGCTACCAGCACTTCTTTTAGGGCCCCCGCCCCACCGATGATGAGCAGAATCGGAGCCACGTCGCGCACGGCCGCCGCGTAGGTTTCCATCACGTCTGGCAGCGACTTGCCCAGCCCCACGCCCAGGCTGAAAGTGGCCACGACTACCGATAGCAGCATCACCACTCCCGGCTCGGCCAAAAAGGCCAGCGCCGGAGCTAGTGGCCCGCCCGTGGGTAGCCCGGCTTGCAGGCCCAGCACTACCGCCAGCACCAGCACTGGCAGCAGCGACGATAAAAAGCTATTGAGTCGCCCCGGCAGCGCCTCGACAGGTATTGGCTCGGCCACAAGCCCGGCCCGCGGCTGCGATACCAAGCCCCGCAAGGTGCGCGTGTACACTGGCCCGGCTAGCACGATGGCCGGCACCGCCACCAGTAGCCCATACATAAACGTCAGGCCCATATCGGCGTGAAACTGCACGACTAGCGCCGTTGGGGCCGGATGTGGGGGCAAAAAGCCGTGTAGCACCGACAGCGACGCCAGCATGGGCAGCCCCACGTACACGGCCGGCAGCTTGTACTGATACACCACCGAAAAAATCAGCGGCATCACCAGCAAAAATCCTACGTTGTAAAACAGCGGAATACCGATGATGAACCCCGTCAGCAGCAATGTCCACTGAATATTATTCGCCCCGAGCGCACCTAACAGTACGGCGGCAATCTGTTGGGCAGCGCCGCTTTCGGCTACCAGTTTGCCTAGCATGGCGCCCAGCACCACCACCAACGTCACCGAGCCTAGGGTATCGCCGAGGCCTTTTTGTACCGCCGCCAGCACCTGCCCCGCGCCCAGCCCCAGCGCAAACCCCGCCGGAATAGTGACCAGCAAAAACGCCAGAAACGCATTCACCTTGCCCCAGCTAATGAGGACGATGAGCGCCAGCACGGCAAGCAGAATAACGAGCAGCGTCATGGGCGGCGGGGTGGGAGAAACTGATAGCACACAGGCCCAAGCGGCCACGGCCGCAAATTAGCGCGGAGCCGTGGCGCAGGGCGTGAGCGTAACGGGCCCCAGCAGGCCCGAGGGCTGCCACGCCCAATTGGCGGCATTGAAGGGCTCGTATTTCAAGTTTACAAAGTTGATTTCGTGGTATTTGCGCCACTCTACTTTGCGTTGGTCGAGGTCAATGATGCGGTTGGCCATCAGGTTGGCTACCTCTATCTTTAGCTCGTTGCGGCCCTTTTTGAGGTACTCGCCGATACGGCGCTCGTAGGGCACACTCCAAAGAATACCCGCGTCGTGACCATTGACCCACACGCGGGCGCTTTCGCGCACATCGCCCAGCCGCAGTAGGTAGTCGGCAGCCGGCTTGGCTGGCAATGTGAAGGTGGTCGTGTACTCGGCTTGGCCCGAAAAGCGCGCCGCGCTGGCATCGGGCAGCTCGGGCCACGAAATCAGCTTACTGAGCTTCTGAGGCTTGGGTAAGGCTGGGCCGCCATTTGTGAACGTCAGTTGCCAGGGCCCTGCCAGCGGCTGGGGTGCGCCGCTGGGCACGAGGTAAGCCCAGGCGGTGCCGTTGGCCGGCGCAGTGCTGGTTTTCAAGATAACGGCCTCGCCGGGTAGCAATTGTAGGCGCACGCGAGTGGTGTTGCCCTGCGGCTGGCTGGCGGCCACGCCGCTGTGGCCCGTTTGGGGGTCGAGCAGCAACACCGAGCTGGCGGCGGTACTCAGCGTTACCCAGTCATCGATGGGCTTGGCCGTGTGGTTGACGAGGTAGTAGTAGCGTCCATCGGCCACCGCCCGGCGGATAAATTTGAGTCCAGTGTCAGTGAGGGTTTCGCGGCTGATTTTCTCGTTATCAAGTGCCTGCTGCACATCATCGGCCAGCAAAATGCGCCCTTGCCCCACCGTAGCTGCCTGCACGCCGGCCCCGGTTGGTGCAAATTTCAGTTCAGCCACCAAGGCACTTAGCTGCTGGCGGCGAGCGGCGAGGTCGTGGTAGCCGGGTACGTCTTTGGGCATTGCCTGAAACACCACCGTGGCTCCTTGGCGAGCCAATTGCACCATATTGGTGAAGGTTTCGACCGCCATGTAGTCGGTGCGCGGCACCACCAGCGTGCGGTAGCTTGCGCCCTGGGGCGACACTTGGAGCTGGCCACCAGCCAGTTTAGTTTGCTTCAGTAAATTATCAGATACAAAATCAACGGCGTAGCCGCGTTTCATCAATTGCCGGGCATCCTGGTAAAAAGCGGTGGGTTGCAGCCACTCATCGATGCTGTGGATGCTCACCAGCATTTCCAGGTTTTTGGCCGAGGCGCGGTGGCGCACATCGTAAGCGGGCCAGTAGAGCAGCACGTCGCTCTCGGCGCGGCCCGCTTGCAGCACCGACTGGCAGCGGGTGATGTACTCATTCAGCCCCGGCAAGTGCGGCCACCAGCTATTAGCCGGCACAAACTCGGTGGAGGCGTAGAATAGCCAGCCCGGCCAACCGGCCGCTGCCGGCGAGTAGGTGGTACCGTGGTAAAATACGTGGTTGACGCCCGCCACAAATAGCTGCTCTACCTCGGGCTTGCAGTTGGCCAGCGGCGTTTTGAAGTGCTCGCCCAGCCACGTAAATGTCTCGGACGATACCAGCGGCTTGCCCAGCATATTACCCGCCGACGACGCGAATTTCAGCATCACCTCATCGGGCGGCAGGTTCTTGTAAGCCGCGCTATCGGAGTAGTACGGCTCGCCCGGAATGGGGAAGCGCGTGATGCCAAACGTCTCGCACTCGGGCACATCCACGGTGGCATAAAGGTCGAGCAGGTTGCCGGGAAAGCCGTGCGACTGGTTGCGGGAGCGGGCTTTTTGGCCGTGCGTCCAGTTAGTCCACGGCGTCACGAAGTTTTCTTGCACCAGCTCGGCCATCGTTTCGCGGTAGTCGTCGCGCAGGCGGGCGGCCTCGTCGGTAGTGGCTTGGCTCACCAGCTCGCGTAGGTAGGGCCGCACATCGTAGCCGCGCCGCCGCTGAAACTCATCGAGCAGCCGCGGCGTGAAGTTGGCTTCGTATACCTCGTAGCTGTCATTAAAGAACATACGCACCCCCGTTGCCCGCCCCCCAAAAGCCTGGTCAAACCGAGCGAGGTAGGTTTTCAGCGCATCGCTCGATAAGTGGTCGAGCACCAGCCCCGCACCACCAGGCGCGGCCCGCTTCACCATCTGGCCAGTGTGGCCCCCAAAAGCCGCGTACAGCTCCCAATTACCGCCTTTTGCCTGCCAGTTCAGGGTGCCATCGGCGCTCAGTTTCTCGCGCAAGTCCAGCCGCTCACCCTTGGGGCCATAGGCTGTCAGGGCCACCAGCGGAGCCGGATAGCGCTGCTGCTTGGGGTCTTGAACGACAATTTTCTCGGTCAGGCGCTGGCCGGTTGCCACTTTATAGGTTTGCACCACAAGCTTGCCCGCCGCCGCCGCAGGCGTAATCTGCGGGCCGCCGTAGGGCCAGCCGGTACCCAAGTTCATATCCACACCCAAGCCCAGGCTATCGGCAGTGTGCGTAGTCGTGCCTAGCAATTGCAGCCAGCGCGGCGTCAGAAAGTCGACGTACTGCGCCTCGTAGCCAATAGCCCCATATATAGGCGTTATCTCCACACCACCCATACCTGCATGCTTGAACTGTGTCAATTCGCGGCGTAGGTTGGGAGCATCCACCGCACTGCCCATCCACCACCAGCGGGCCCACGGGCGGGTTTGGGCCGTGGTGGCTGGCCAAGGTGAGGCACTAGGTTGCGCGTGGGTTACTAAGCTGGTTGCTTGCAGAGCCAACACTGCTACCAAGTCTAATCTTATACGCATACTGTAGATGACTCTGAAATGAGCACCAAGAAAAAGGGTCTGAATCTGGGGCAGTTCTATAGGTTAGTTGCTGGGTAAAAACCCTGCCTTCTCAAAAGGGTGCTCTATACTATATGTGAGAGGAGAGCAAAGTAACGCACCCCCAAGCAGCAACTCACCTGTGCTATAATGGCCAGTGCACCCATCATGATAAGCGTAGTTACCAGGAGAAGCCCATCAGCAAGCTTCTACAGATAGGGTAAGAATATATGGGCTGTCTTTTGGCAAGCCTACTCATAAACTAACTCACGTAAAATTGCCGCTGAGCCAGCCTCAAAGTAATCGACGGTAGCCGCTGTCACTATACTGTATAAAAGCAAGCGTTTTACCTGTGTTATCCACTACAGCCATTCCAAAGCCAGATAAACAGATAGGAAGGGTACCTATGAAAACTGCACGCCTAGAGCGTCACCACAGCCATTAATATGCGTGCTTGCCATTATTCAGCCTGCGAAGCAATATCACCCTAAGTAGTATTCTGCTGATTCTTAGTTTGCAACAGTGATAAACGGTGGGCCTGTTACTACTAAGACTAGTGTTTTTCCGGAAAAAGGTTGCGCAGCCAGAAAAAAGTAGTACTTTTGCACTCCCAATCCGAAAGGGATTGGCTCGGTAGCCGACTCATTTGATAACGCTACCAAAGATTTTAAAAGAAAAATTTGGAAAGTCAGCAAGTCTTCGTACTTTTGCACTCCCAAAACGAAAGAGGCCACTGGCCAACATCGAAAAGGGCTTGACACCAATAGAAGATTTTATTTTAATCGAAAATAAAATTTGGTAAGTCAGAAAATATTCTTACCTTTGCACTCCCCAATCACAAACAGGGCTTGCAAACGGCAAGAAAACGAGTCACTAACACGACTCACACGGTTACTTCAATTGGAAGTAACGCACGTTCTTTGAATGACGGAAATAGACAAAATAGTAAGTGTCTTGCTAGCTTCGGCTGGTGAGAAACAAGCGAAATCGAATTAGACAAACAAACGTCAAATACGAGCAAGGTTAGCACTCGACATCAGCCCATGTTCGCATGGGTGTAGGAATATTTTACAATGGAGAGTTTGA
>Ga0265798_10009292_pt1 | contig 12327 bp, 15 predicted proteins | sample P3T30metagenome_FD_192430 | JGI IMG/M metagenome (GOLD analysis project Ga0265798, IMG submission 192430) | Plant litter microbial communities from East Loma Ridge, Irvine, California - P3 T30 | ecosystem: Environmental > Terrestrial > Plant litter > Unclassified | place: USA: California...
GTCGCCCAGGCCACGCAGGGCGCCTTCTCCCTGCTGGCCCATCATGCCGCTGTCAGCCACCATGGCATAGCGCGCCAGGGCTGCCTCGCCATCGGCGCGGGCCGGCAGGCGGATATATAAAGTGCTCAAACGGTCTCGCTTTCTATTTTTTTCATTGCGTCTGCCTCGTCCATAGTACCGTGGTCTGCGCGCCCAGGTTTGATTCAATCAGTGAGTCCGCATCCAGTGCGGCGCGGTCCAGGCGGATGCGGCTGTGGGCCAAAAAGTAATTGCTGGCGACCGCCACGTCGGCGCCAGGCATGTATACTTTCCCCTGGGTGTAGGTCGCGATATTGCCTGTTTCCTTGAAATACGATATTTGCTTGCGCTGAGCGATGAGGGTTGTCGCCTCACTCATCGACAAGTTTTCAACCAGGGCACTGAGCACCTCGGCCGGCGCCGTATTGATATTGACCGAAACGCCCGCCGGCAAGACGATGACGAACTCGCGCAAGCGGTCCAGCACCTCGCGCGTAAAACCGGGCACGGCCAGCAGATCATCCACTTGCACCAGGCCCAGCGGCACATTGGCGCCGGCGCGCTGCGGCTGCGGCGGCGCGCCTGGGCCCGTACCCTGCGGCGGCGGGTTGGCGGCGGCGACCAGCTGCGCGGCCTTGGTCGCCAGCGAGGGGTCCAGCTGCAAATTGCTCAGCAGGCGTCGAAAAATCGCCACCTGGTTCAGATCAGGCGCGCCGTTGGCCGCGAGGTGATTGAGGTTGTAGCGTGCCGTCGCGTCCGTGAGACTGCCGGACAAGGTGGCATTGAACACCTCGTTTTCAACCCGTTCGCGCTCAATGTACTGATCGAGCCGCGTTTCTGCAAGCGGCGTCGTCCATACCTGATCCAGCGCCGTCACTCGCTGCGCTTCGCCCGTGCGGCTTTTCAGGATCAGGCTCGACAGCTCCAGCGCGCCCCGCAAAATCCATTTGGTTTGCAGGTGCAGTCTCTGGTTTTCCATCGAGCGCACCTGCACCTGCTGCTGCCAGAACAGGCTGGCGACAATGGTCACCGCGAGCGTGGTCAAGAGCAGCGCCGTGATGACGGCGACGCCGCGCTGCCGATGTAATTTGCGCGCGCGCATCAGGCGCCTCCCAGCAGGAAACTCTTGACCATCGGCGTGGCGAGCTCCTTTGTTTGCAGCACCACTTGCAAGCCATTCGTCACACCGGGCGCGAGAGCGGCGCCAACCAGCGGCGCCTGGATCATCTGCCATTGTCCGCCCACCCAGTTCTGCACGCTGATGCCGGTAATGCCAGCTTGCAGGGCGACCGGCGCGGCAGGATCGGCGTCGCTGATGGCGGCTTTCCAGATCACATCCAGTTCCGTCATATTGCGCGTGGCGGTCGATTCACGGCGCAGCAGCACGCCTTCGCGCAGGCGATACGACACCACTTGCAGGCGGGTCGGTTCGTTCTCCACCATCACCACGCGCACCATGGTCAGCTTGTCGTTGTCAAACAGCAGATAGGGCCGGGTGCCCAGCAGCGCGCCGTCGACGGGGATGTGCTCGCAATCGCTCTGCATCTGCGCAAAGGCCAGTTGCATGCCGCGCGTCACTTCCATCTGCTGGGTCAGCGAGACGCGGGCGCGCACGATGCCATCCAGGCCGCGCCAGCCCAGCACGGCGACCATGGCGAGGATGCTGATCGCCACCAGCAATTCGACCAGCGTAAAACCTTTTACACGCGCGATGGTCTTCATGGTGGGGCCACCAGTTGCACCAGCTTGACGATGCGGCGCTCGGGATTTTTCAGGTCGTACACGCTGACCTCCACCCGGCGCAGCAGGGGATTCGGGCTGACCAGTACTTCCTCGTCGCACACCAGTTGCAAGTCGCCCTGGGGGCAATCGAAACGCTGCTTGCCCACGGCCGGAAACACGTGCATCAGGCGCACCTGCACCAGGCGGTTTTCGGCCGACCAGGTGGCCATCATGGCGCTGCGCAGGCCGGCGCTGTTCGAGGCCAGGCTGCCGACGGCGCGCAGCGAGGCCCCCAGCGCGGTGCCGACGATGACGAGCGCCACCAGCACTTCCAGCAAAGTGAAGCCGGCGGCGCGGGAAGCTAAGCGCAGATTGGCTTTCATTACTCCACCACGAAATGGCCGACCCCGTCGGCGCGGATGGCGACGCGGGCGTTGCCATTCGACAGGGTCAGCAAAAAGGGTTTGTCGACCGGTTCGCGCCCGAAGGTGATGCGCAGGGGCGCGCCGGGGACGCTGGTATTCGGGTCCATCAGCAAGGTCAGCGGTCCATCCTTGAATTCGCGCTGGCGCAATAGATCATCGTCGACGATGGGGTCCCAGCGCGTTTCGTTACGCACGATAAAACGGTACTGCGATTCATCCGCCTCGAACGCCACCAGGCGATTGCGGACGATGGCTTCGTCGCGCGCCAGTTGCAGCAGCAGGGCCAGCCGGCTCGCTTCGCTTTGCAGGTGCTGCTGGGGACTGGGGATCGCGTTGAGCGAAACGAGGCCGAGGGTGATGCCGATGATGACCATCACTACCATCAGCTCGACCAGGGTGAAGCCGCGGGACGCGGACTTCACCAGGCGGCGTGGGGACATGGGGACAGGCACGGCGGCCTCCGCAAGACAGTTGGGGCGCGGTTGATCGCGAATTTAGTTTTCCCAGGAACCGACGTCGGCGTCTTCACCGGCGCCGCCAGGCTGGCCATCGGCGCCCAGCGAGAACAGGTCCACTTCGCCATGCACGCCAGGCTGCATGTACTGGTACGGATGGCCCCAGGGATCGTTGGGCAGCTTGTCGATGTAGCCGCCGGCCTTCCAGCCGTTGGCGGCGGGACCCGCCGTTGGTTTTTCCACCAGGGCTTTCAGACTCTGCTCGGTGGTCGGGTAGCGCTGGTTATCGAGCTTGTACAGTTTGAGGGCTTGCATCAGGGTCGAGATGTCGACCTTGGCGGCGGTGACGCGCGACTCACCCGTGCGGCCCATCAGCTTCGGCACCACCAAGGCGCCAAGAATGCCGATGATCACCACAACGACCATGATTTCAACGAGCGTGAAACCACCAGCGCGGCGGCGCCCGGCAGTCGGTTTATTACGGAAAACAATGTGCATGATGTCTGTCGTCAGATCCGAAAGATTGGAAGTATAAGGGGGTTTGCGCCACTACGGCTGAATTGGCGCTGAATGGACCTATTGTAAGGGGACGCAGGCCCGCATGGCGATGGCAGAGCGCTATCTGAAGCGCGCATTTCACGCTTATTTACAGCTAAATGCGCGCTTATTGCCGGCTTGTCAGCGTTTCGCGCCGCCACAGACCGGGCAGGCGGGGTCGCGCGCGACGCCAATGCTGGTCCACTCCATGCGCTTCCCGTCGAGCATCAGCAAACGGCCTTGCAGGGACTCGCCGATGCCGATGATCAGTTTCATGGCCTCGGCTGCCTGCATGGCGCCGATCACCCCGACCAAGGGCGCGAACACGCCCATGCTGCTGCAGGCGGCATCTTCAAATCCGGCATCGGGCGGAAACAGGCAGGCGTAGCAGGGTGAGGCGGCGCTGCGGGGATCGAACACGGACAACTGGCCGTCGAAGCGGATTACGGCGCCCGCCACCAGCGGCACACCGGCGGCGACGCAAGCGGCGTTGACGGCGTGGCGGGTGGCAAAATTGTCGCTGCAATCGAGCACCACGGTTGCCTCGCGCACCAATTGCTCCAAGCGCGCGCCCGTGGCCCGCTCTTGGAGAGCTTCGACAGCAATGTCAGGATTGATGGCCAGCAGCGCAGCGCGCCCCGATTCCACTTTCGGCTGGCCGATGCGCGCGCTGGTGTGCATGATCTGCCGCTGCAGATTGGTCAGATCGACCGCGTCATCGTCGACCAGCATGATGCGCCCGACGCCGCTGGCGGCAAGGTACAGGGCGGCCGGGGAACCGAGTCCACCGGCCCCGATGATCAATACGCGCGCATCGAGCAGGGCCTGCTGGCCCTCGATGCCGACCTCATCGAGCAGGATGTGGCGCGAATAGCGCAGCAACTGGTCGTCGGTCACTGCGGGCGGATCAAGGCTGCGTGGATGGCTTGGGCGGCTGGGCAGGCTTGGCCGGCTGCACCGGTTTGCCCTTGATGTCAGCCGGTTTGGGGCCGCTGTCGTCGGCCTGGCCGTTAAACGTCGACACGGGGGTCGGCGCCATCTTTTGCGCGTCGACCACTTCGACCGCCGGGGCCGGCGCCAGTTTCACGGGCAGGCCCTTGAAATGGTTGATCGCCTGGGCGAGCTGAAAATCGTCCTTGCCGCCGAAATCGACGGGCTTGCGGTTTTTCAGGGCGGCGGCGCGTTTTTCCAGTTCCAGCAAATCGACCTTGGCCTTGGTGTCGGCGCCGCCCTTGTCGGCTTCGTTGCCCAGGTGGCGTTCCAGGTCCGCTTCATGTTCGCGCAGGGCATTAAAGCCGTCGTCGTTTTCCGTCTCGTCCACCAGCAGGTCGGGCACGATGCCGCGCGCCTGGATCGAGCGGCCCTTCGGCGTGTAGTAGCGCGCCGTGGTCAGTTTCACGGCCGTGTCGGGCGTGAGCTGGCGCAGGGTCTGCACCGAGCCTTTGCCGAAGGTCTGCGTGCCCATGATGATGGCGCGCTTGTAATCCTGCAGCGCGCCAGCGACGATTTCCGAGGCCGACGCTGAACCGGTGTTGACCAGCACCACCATCGGCACGGTCTTCAGGCCCGCGGGCAATTTGGCGAGCGGATCGGCGCCGCTGCGGCCCGCATAAAACTCGCGGCGGCCGTAAAAACTCTGGTTCGAGTCGGGCAGCTGGCCCTTGGTCGAGACGATCTCCTGCTCTTTCGGCAGGAAGGCGGCGGACACGCCGATCGCGCCAGGCAGCAAGCCGCCCGGATCGTTGCGCAGGTCCAGCACCAGGCCCTTGATTTTCGGGTCCTGGGCGTACAGCGCGGTGGCCTTGGCGGCCAGTTCGTCGAGGGTTTGTTCCTGGAACTGGCTCACGCGCAGCCAGGCGTAACCGGGCTCGATGATCTTGCCCTTGACGCTCTTGACCTGGATTTCTTCGCGCACCAGCGGCACGCTCAAGGGCTTGTCTTCTCCCTTGCGGGCAATCGTGAGCAGCACCCGGCTGCCGGGCGCACCGCGCATTTTCTTGATGGCCTCGTCCAGGGTCAGGCCCTTGATGGCGGAACCGTCGATGCGGGTGATCAGGTCACCCGGCTTGATGCCGGCGCGCCAGGCCGGCGAATCCTCGATGGGCGAGACGATTTTTACATAGCCGTCTTCGGTCGATACTTCGATGCCGAGGCCGACAAAGCGCCCCTGCATGCTTTCTCGCATTTCCTTGTAGGCTTTTTTGTCGAGATAAACCGAGTGGGGATCGAGCGAGGCGACCATGCCGCCAATGGCTTCGGACAGCAGCTTTTTGTCGGCCACCGGTTCCACATAATCGGATTTGATGAGGCCGTACACATCGGCCAGCTGGCGCAGTTCATCCAGCGGCAGGGGCGAGCCCGCCGCCTTTTGCGCGACGGCGGGAAACTGGAACGACAAGGCGACACCGGCGACGATGCCCAGACCCACGAGGCCGGCAGTGCGGGCGCGTTCGCGGGATTTGCCTTGCTTGTTATCGGGACACGTAGAGGTCATGTTGCCTTCGTATAAAACTTAGAATTTAATCCAGCTGGCGGGATCGAACGCCTGGCCCAGGTGCCTGAGTTCAAAGTATAGACCCGATTCTTCGCGACCGCCGGTGTTACCTGCGCTGGCGATGGTGTCGCCGGCCTTGACGACCTGCCCTGCCTGTTTGAGCAGGCTCTGGTTGTTACCGTAGATGGATAAATACTGGCCGCCGTGATCGACGATGATGAGATTGCCGAAGCCGCGCATCCAGTTGGCCCAGACCACGCGGCCACCGGCGACGGCATGCACGTCGGCGCCTTCGGCAGCCTGGATGAACACGCCTTTCCAGGTCGCTTCTCCCCGCTTGGCGCCAAAGCGCGCCGCCAGCTTGCCTGCCACGGGCGAGCGCAACTGTCCCTTGAGGCTGGCAAACGCGCCGTCGGGTGCGGCCGGCGCCAGCGCGACATCAGCCGGTTTGACCGCCGGCTCCGGCTTTGGTTCCGGCTTGATTTGCTCAGGCTTCGTCTGCGCCACTTTCGGCGCTTCATCGGCGTCGATCGGGTCAGGCTTGAATTCGGGCTTGGTGTCAGGCCTGGTCTCCGGCTTGCCGGCTGGCTTCGGCTTGGGCTTGGCCGCTTCGCGCGCCAGCCGCTCGCGCTCGGCTTTCTTTTTCGCCTCGGCCAGCAAGCGGGCTTCCTCCGCAGCCTTGGCCCGGGCTGCCGCCAGTGCGGCCTGGCGGCGCTGTTCGGCCGCGGCCGCTTCAGCCTGCTGCTTGATCAACTTGCTCAGGTTGTCGACCAGGGCGCTCATACGTTCCTCGTCGCGCTGCAGGTTGCCGGCTTCCTTTCTCTGCGCCGTCAGCTGGGTCGACAGCGAGCGCAACAGTTCAGCGCGCTTGGCTTTTTCCTTGACCAGTTCGGCTTTCTTGTCCTGCTGTTCCTGGGCGATTTCTTCCAGTTCATCCTTGGCGTTTTGCGCTTCTTCCTTGTTCGCCTCGACGGCGGCCAGGTTGCCGCGCAGCGAGTCGAGCAGTTTGGCTTGCGCCTGCGACAGATAGGCCATCAACTGCAAGTCACGGTTGATGCGGTTCGGATTGTCGCCCGACAGCAGCAGCTTGATGCGGTCCTCGTTGCCCGCCACATAATGCTGGCGCAGCAGGGTCGACAGCTGCTTTTTTTGCGCAGCGATGGTCGCGGCCAGTTTCTCGCTGGCGGCAGCGAGTTCGCCAATTTTGGCGTTGGTGTCCTGCTGCTCGCCCTGCAAATCGCGCAGGGCCCGGTTGGCGTCGGAAATGGCTTCTTCGGATGCGGCCAGGGTGTCGGCAACATTGTCCTTTTCGCTTTCCGTCTTGCTGATGTCTTTCTTGAGCGCCTGCAGCTTTTGCGCGATGCCGGCGCGGCTCGCTTCGGCCGCCGCCTTCTGCTTGCTGCGTTCGGTGGGCTTGGCGGGCGCGGCGCCTGCCGGCGCGGTACAGGCGCACAGGAGCGCCAGCACCAGCGCCGCCGTTTTCACGGGGTGGTACGGAAATTTATGCAACAAAACCTTACTTCGCCTTACCTTGGTTGGCCACGGCAGCGGTTGCCGCGGCAATGGTTGCCGCATCGCCCAGATAGTAATGGCGGATCGGTTTCAGGTCGGCGTCGAGTTCATACACCAGCGGCTGGCCGTTGGGAATGTTCAGGCCGACGATGTCTTCATCGCTGATGCCGTCGAGCATTTTGATCAGGGCGCGCAGGCTGTTGCCGTGGGCCGAAATCAGGATCTGGCGGCCGGCGCGAATGGCGGGGGCAATTTCCTCTTCCCACGCCGGCATCACGCGGGCAACCGTATCCTTCAAGCATTCCGTCAGGGGAATCTGCGAACGCTCCAGGCGAGCGTAGCGTGGGTCGGCAAACGAGGTGCGCTCGTCGTCGTCGGCCAGCGCCGGCGGCGGGGTGTCGTAGCTGCGGCGCCAGACCAGCACCTGCGCGTCGCCATATTTCGCGGCCGTTTCACCTTTGTCCAGGCCCTGCAGGGCGCCGTAATGACGCTCGTTGAGGCGCCAGTCATTGATCACGGGCAGCCACATCATGTCCATTTCGTCCATCGTCAGCCACAGGGTGCGGATGGCGCGCTTGAGCACCGAGGTGTAGGCCAGGTCAAAGGTGAAACCGGCTTCCTTGAGGACGGTGCCGGCGTTTTTTGCTTCCTGGACGCCCTTGGCCGTCAGGTCGACGTCGGTCCAGCCGGTGAAGCGGTTTTCCAGGTTCCAGGTCGATTCGCCGTGGCGCATGAAGACAATTTTGTACATAGAATCTTTAGTTAGTGATCAGTTGGACAAGAGGCGCAGCTTGCGCGGACGGGCAAAGAATTCAGCCCGGAACATTCGCTTTCGCCTTCTATTTTATAATGCGCGGATTAAGTTAACCCACTGGATACCTTGTGAAATTTATTCTCGACCACATTTTTACCGTTGCTTTAGTGATTTTGTCGGGTGGATACCTGCTGTTTGCCGGCATCGGTCCGCGCGGCAAGCGTGCCTCGCCACTCGAGGCCACTCAGCTGATCAACCGCGGCAAAACGACAGTGGTCGACGTGCGCAGCGCGGAAGAATTTGCCGCAGGGCATTTGCGCGACGCAAAACACATTCCACTGGCAGACTTGACCACAAGAATTGGCGAGCTCGAAAAATCGAAGACCCGCTCGGTCATCATCGTGTGCCAATCGGGCGCCCGGGCCGACAAAGCGGTCCGGCAACTTGCCGCGGCCGGATTTAATGATGTGGTGCGCCTCGATGGCGGCATCGCTGCATGGCAGGCCGCCGGCTTGCCGCTTGCAAAGTAACTAATCAGGAGTTGAATATGACCACCCAAGCCCATGTTGTGCTGTATCACACTGCCAGCTGCCCTTATTGCGTCCGTGCCGAGCGTTTGCTTGAAGCCAAAGGCGTCACCGATATCGAACGCATCCGGGTCGACCTCGATCCCGAACAGCGTACCATCATGATGCAAAAAACGGGGCGCCGCACGGTACCGCAGATCTATGTCGATGACACCCACGTGGGCGGTTTCGACGATTTGTATGCGCTTGATCAGGCGGGCAGGCTCGATCCCTTGTTAAATAGGGCTTGACGCGAACAAGACCGGGGCAAAAGCGGCGCTACTTTTCGCAAGTTTGTTTTGATACAATTGCCGTCGCATTTGCTAACACGCGACTACGGGACGGCGCCTTGCCTCCCCTTCATCTCTCAACGAAAGCGTTCCATGTCTGACGAAAACCTGCAACCCGTATTTCAAATCCAACGCGTCTACCTGAAAGACATGTCGCTGGAGCAGCCGAATTCCCCAAGCATTTTCCTCGAGCAGGAAGCGCCGACGATTGAAGTGTCGCTCGACGTGGGCGCCGAGTCGATCGCCGATGGCATCTACGAGTCGACCGTCACCATCACCGTGACCGCCAAAGTGGGCGAAAAAGTCGCGTTCCTGGTTGAAGGCAAGCAAGCCGGTATCTTCGAAGCGCGCAACATCCCTGAAGACCAGCTCGACCCGCTGCTGGGCATCGGTTGCCCGAACATCGTCTACCCTTACCTGCGCGGCAATATCGCCGACGTCATCACCCGCGCCGGCTTCCCGCCAGTGCACCTGGCTGAAATCAATTTCGAAGTGTTCTACCAGCAGCGTCGCCAGGCCCTGGCCGAGCAGCAAGCTGCACCAGCGGCCCCAACGCTGAACTAATAACCACGGCGCAGTCTGGCTGGTTACGAGCGGGACAGGCCAACAGCCTGTCCCGTTTTATTTTTCGTCACGGGATCATCGATGACACGTTTGCGCAAAGCTGTTTCCACCGCCCTGTTGGCCACCACCGTCGTGGCCGCGCCCTTCGCCGGCGCCGTCGAGTTCAAGAGCATCGGCGCCGCCCCGGCCATCCTCTACGATTCGCCCTCGGATCGGGGCGGCAAGTTGTACGTCGCCCCGCGCGGCATGCCGGTCGAAGTCGTCGTCACCTACCGCGACTGGGTCAAGGTGCGTGACATGAATGGCGACATGACCTGGACCGAAGCGAAGGCGCTCAGCCCGCGCCGTACCGTCGTCGTCAAGAGCGCCAGCGCCAAGGTGCGCGCCACGGCGGACGAGAACGCCGCCATCGTCATGAGCGCCGACCGCGGCGTGCTGTTTGAACTGGTCGATACCACCCCGGCCGTCTGGCTGAAAGTGCGCCACAAGGATGGCGCCGCCGGCTTCGTCAAGGCAGCCGACGTGTGGGGCATCTGATGAAGGCAAACATTACCGTACTGGGCGCCGGCGCCTGGGGCAGCGCCGTCGCCATCGCCCTGGCCGCGCGCCACAACGTGCTGCTGTGGGGCCGCGACAGCACCGCCATGGCCGAGATGGCCGAAAGCCGCGACAACCGCGCCTACCTGCCGGGCTTTGGTTTGCCGGCATCGATGACGGTGACGGGCGATTTCGAGGCTGCCATCGCACACGTGAAGGCGCCGTCTTCGCTCCTGATCGCGGCCTGCCCGGTGGCCGGCCTGCGCCCCCTGCTGGGCCAGTTGAAAGGCCGCGAGATCCCGAATATCGTCTGGCTGTGCAAGGGTTTTGAATATGGCACGGGCCTCTTGCCGCACCAGGTGGTGGCCGAGGTGCTGGGCGAGCAGGCACCGGGCGCGGCCTTGTCCGGCCCCTCGTTTGCCCAGGAAGTGGCACGCGGCCTGCCCTGCGCCCTGACCGCCGCATCGACCTCGTCCGCCTTGCGCCAGCAGGTCGTGTCGCTGGTTCACGGCGCCAATATCCGCGTCTATTCCTGCGACGACCTGGTCGGCGTGGAAGTGGGCGGCGCCGTCAAGAATGTGCTGGCCATCGCCACCGGCGTGGCCGACGGCCTGGGCCTGGGGCTGAACGCTCGCGCCGCCCTGATCACCCGGGGATTGGCTGAAATCACGCGCCTGGGCACGGCCCTGGGCGGCCAACCTGGCACCTTCATGGGGCTGACCGGCATGGGCGATTTGATCTTGACCTGCACGGGCGACTTGTCGCGCAACCGCCGTGTCGGCCTGGAACTGGCCAGCGGAAAAAAGCTGGAACAGATCGTGGCCGAACTGGGTCACGTGGCCGAAGGCGTGCCTTGCGCGCGCGCCGTGCGCGAACTGGCCGGTACATTAAAAGTGGACATGCCGATCACCAATGCGGTGGCAGGCGTGCTGTTCGATGGCGATGATGCGCGCGTGATGGTCGGCAAGCTCCTCGCGCGCGACCCGCGAGGGGAAACCTGACAAACAAAGGAAGCCGTCTGAGGAAATGCGAAAAATGGGGACAGGCTGAGCCGCAATCGATCCTTCGGCGCCGCATCACGTCCCCTGGACGTGATGCCCCCTGCTGCAAGCGTCACGGCGCCTCGATTAGCAGGGGGACTGGCGCCGAAGGTGCCTGTCCCATTTCTGGGTGCGCCCGCGCCGTGCGCGAACTGGCGGGCAAGCTGAACGCGGACATGCCGATCACCAATGCGGTAGCCGGCGTGCTGTTCGATGGCGACGATGCGCGCGTGATGGTGGGGAAATTACTCGCGCGCGATCCGAGAGGCGAGTTCGCCTAATTGGGTGGTGTGGTCGAGGTGTCTTCCCGTGGGATCAGGATGGTCATCAGGGCCACCGCATCCTGCAGGGCGCGGACCTCGTGCGGCACGCAGGCCGACAGGTAGAGCATTTCTCCTGGCTTGAGATTGGTGACGCGCTCGTGGGCGTCGACCTCGATCTCGCCTTCCAGGCATTGCAGGGTGACCTCGCCGTCCACCTTGTGGCGCGGCAGCGGCCGCTCTTTCGGCAACACCAGCCGAATCAATTCCATGTGCGGCGTCTTGACCAGCGCTACCGAGGTAAAAAAGGCGATGTCGTCATCACCGCGCGAGAGGGCAATCTTGTCGCCGGATGCTGCGTGTTGTAAGGCCATGTTCTGTCCAATCGATTAGTTTGCCTTGTCCGAGTCGGCGTCGATGGCCTCCTCCTCAAAATTTTCCGGCACGCCGCGCAGCCAGGTGACGAGGGCATACGCATCCTTGAAGCCTGCAGCCAGCTGGGGCACCAGCTTGTCCGGATCGTTCAGCGCCAGCTTGACTTCGGTCCAGACAAAAAACCCCTTCATTTTCAGGTGTTCGACGTGCTGATGCGCCGGATCGAAACCCTTCGGCGGGCGCTGCAACACGTTGTCGAGATCGAAGCCATCGTAGGTCTGGCACAGGGCTTTATTTTTGATCAATTTGGGAAAGCCTGTCGCATCGTTGACCACGTGCTGGCGGATGGCTTTGAGGCGCGATGGCGGCGGCAGGTATTCGCCCGCGCCCATGCCCAGGGTGCCGTCGCCCTCGATATGAAAATAATAGGTGGGCCCGCCGCCGGCGCTGGGACGGCGCTTGTCGTTGGGCGTGATGCCGGCCGAAAAGCGGGTTTTATACGGCCGCTTGTCGTTGGAAAAACGGATGTCGCGGTTGATGCGAAACATGGCCTTCTTCGGATTGCAGGCGATCACTTGCTTGTCAAACTTGCCCAGCTCGGCGATCAACTGCGTGACGACCACCAAAAACTCTTCCCGCAAAATATCGTAGCGGGGCTTGTTCATGATGAACCAGGGGCGATTGTTGTTCTCTTTCAGTTCAGTAAGGTATTGGGTCAGGTCGCGCAGATGCATGAAGGTCGATCGAAAGTTAAAAGTGAGGACGCCACTTACTCGTC
>Ga0265798_10009297_pt1 | contig 12322 bp, 11 predicted proteins | sample P3T30metagenome_FD_192430 | JGI IMG/M metagenome (GOLD analysis project Ga0265798, IMG submission 192430) | Plant litter microbial communities from East Loma Ridge, Irvine, California - P3 T30 | ecosystem: Environmental > Terrestrial > Plant litter > Unclassified | place: USA: California...
GCAACAGCTTTACCACGAAATATGGTAAGAAGCTGCAGTAAAGGGTGGAGGGCAGATGTCAATTTTTTGTTGCATATTTACGCGTTGCTACTTAGCGGGCGTTGGCGGACAAGTCTTGTTACATATCATCTCCTTTGTTGCTGCATTGTTCTGGAGTTGAGGCTCCAAGACCGGGTGAAGAGTCTCGGGCATTTTGCTGCTTATGTATACTGTGGACAGATGTCAGAGCATTTGGTGGTTGGAAGACCAGACGATAGTAGATAGTATAGACTTTGTGACATAATTCAATCAAAGCAATAACATATGCAACAGACCATGTATTCATTTGTTCGTCCAATTGTGAGCCGAGCTGGAATGCAGTGATGTGGTGATGTAGTAGTGGTCCGAATCTGGCCTAGCCAATTACGGGTGGAAGTGACAGATGTCCGTCTCCAACCATGATTCCCAGAAGTCCGCAACTCCACGTCACCAACAGTCACCACTAACACTCACATCTCAACATGCGGAACTTTTGGGCGCTTCCGGCGGTCCTGCGCATAGCGCTCGCAAGCCAACACACATTCAGCGTCTTTGACGACATACTCGCATTTCCTCAGGTGAGGCGCATAAGCATGCGATGTGCATTGTGACGATATGCTAATACGATGGCAGTATGAAGTGATGTGGCCGGACTCGTACATTACCGAGAACGATGCCACGTCACTCCTCTCGCAACACGCATCGCCCAGCTCGAGCTCGTCGATGGCCAGCTCACAGGAGACACAAGAGCTGTCGAAGCGCGATAAGCCCGCCGACGCACCAAACGCCGACGATGCGCTCGAACACACATACGAAGCCGTCGTGCTGGAAGGCCAGCGCTTCCTCTGCAGCATCCCCATAATACCCGAAGAAGTGCCCCAGAACAGCACCACCACCACGACCGCCGAAGAAGCCAAGGCCGAGGAGGAGAAGGAGCTCGTGCGCGCGACGGACCGCGGGTGGGAGCTGCTCGAGGGCATGAAGGGCAACTGCATCTACTACCTCAGCGGCTGGTGGAGCTACAGCTTCTGCTACAAGGACGAGGTCAAGCAGTTCCACCAGTTGCCGCCCAGCCGCGGCGTGCCCACGTACCCGCCGCAGGAGGACACGAGCGTGCACAGCTTCGTGCTGGGGCGGTACCCGCGGGAGGAGACGGCGAAGAAGGGTGCGCGCAAGACGCTGGGGAGCGAGCAGGGGAGCAAGGAAAACATGGACGACGAGGGCAATGTCAAGGACGAGGTGGAGAAGGGGCTGGAGGTGCCGCGGCTGGAGAGTAAGGGGTCGAGCAGGTACATGGCTCAGCGCCTGTCTGGGGGGACGCAGTGCGACTTGACAGGTCGCCCGCGAAAGATCGATGTGCAGGTACAACACACCACCCATCCTAACCCCCCAACACTTACTAACACTCCCCCAGTTCCACTGCAACCCCCAGTCCGCCGACCGCATCGCCATGATCAAAGAAACAAGCACGTGCTCCTACCTCATGATCGTCGACACCCCGCGCCTCTGCCACGACGTGGCCTTCACACCGCCGCAAGAAAACTTCGCACACCCCATCTCATGCCAGCCCGTCATTCCCGACGCACAAGTCGCCGACTTCAACGCCAAGCGCCTCGTGTCAAAGGCCAAGGAAGCAGAACGCCTCACCGCCGAAGCCGACACCGCAAACTCCAATCCCCTGCGCGAAATCATACCCGGCCTCGAAGGCTCGTCAAAACGCGGGGTCATCATCGGGGGCATCGAAGTCGGCGCGCACGCCCTGGTCGGCAGTGAAGGCAAGATCCTTGAAAAAAGCGTCGTGGTGGGCGGTGGTAAGGAAGTGTACGTCGGCACAGTAGCGAGTAGCGACGGCAAGATGTGGAGCAAAGAGGAGATGAAGAAGCATGATATCAAGGACCCGAAGGATGTGGAGAAGTTGAAGGGGAATTTGAAGAAGTTTGCGGGGCGCAAGGGGTGGAAATTGGATCTTGTGGAGACGCCTAGGGGACGGGAGTTTAGGGGGGTTATTGAGGCGGAGGATGAGGAGGAGGGGGAGGGGGGGAAGGGTGGGGATGGGAAGAAGAAGGAGGGTAAAGAAGATAAGAAGGTGGGAAAGCAAGATGTCCTCGATGCAGATGAAGACTACGACGAGGAGCCGGAACAAGACGGCAGCGAAGAAGTCTACAAAGACGAGCTATAACCACCACCAAACATCACATACCAATCAATCAATTCAATTCAATCCACTTACCATCCCATCTTCCTTCACCATCCTCCTCCTCGTTTAGACACCCATAACCCCCATCCCCCCATCAACCCGTATCTCCGCCCCAGTAATATAACTACTAAACCCACTCGCCAGGAATCCAACTGCCCTGGCGACTTCTTCGGGTTTGCCTGCGCGCTCCAAGCCACTCCTACACCTCCTATCCTTATCTTTCGCCGCATCTTTATCCTCATCCGCATCCTTATCCGCATTGTCGTCGCCGTCAATGTCCCCAGCACAAATCGCATTAATTCGTACGCCTGTGCCTTTTAACACGGCGACGCCGGAGCGCACGACGCCTAGCGCCGCATGACTCGCCATAGTGTATCCCGGGCCGTGGGACTGGTACGCGTATGTGTGGGTGCTGTGCGTTACGACGATTATGCTCCCGTAGGGGAGGGGCTTGGGTGCGGCGTTTGGGTAGGTTCCGAGGGGGGAGCGTTTGTGCATAGCAGCAGGCGCGTATTTAAGCGCGAAGAAGACGGGCATGGCATTTCCTTCAAACGCCACAATTAAATCCCCGGGGCCCGTGGACGTTATATCTCGGGGCGTGGGGAGTGCACTCGAACACGTCCATACATCCAATCTACAAATTGTACAATCAGTCACATTCTCTACTTCTGGGGTGTTTGGGGTATAAAACTTACCGGCCCCATGTATTCAACACATCATCAATCAGCGCCAACGTATCTTCTTCCGAAGCGGGGTTGTAGGGGTACTCGATGATTTTTGTGTTTGGATACGCTGCATTCACGGCGTCTGCGAGGTCGGTGGAGGGTGAGGAGGAGATGGGGAGGGGGGCGCAGGCGTAGATGCATGCTGCGCCGTGGGCTGGAAATACGTTAATCAATAGAAGATGAATGGGCGGGCATGGAGATGGGGATGGGATGGGAAGAGGGGAATTGTGTATTTGTGGTTTTGACGTACCGGCTAATTCAGCGACAATCGCTTTGCCGATGGGTTGTGTTGCTCCTGTTACGACGCAGATGAAGCCATACTATTTAGAAGGACAATCTCGTCAGCTTCCTACACCAACCTCGTTTTACTTGAGATGGTTTCTACTTACGAGTTTCCCATCCGCCCTATACGGCGAAAAATGCTCGGAATCTAATTGCGCCGCGCTCTTTCCTGTCTCATTCTCGCTTTGGATTTGTTCAGCCATGATTCCAATCGCAATTGACGTTGGAGTTGTGAGTCACTGCAGCTTGGGCTGGATAGGAATGTTTACAACGGATCATGTTTCTTTTTCTTTTTCTTTTTGTTTTGATGCCCAGGGATTTGGGTGATATCCACGGGGCGCGGAGATGCATAATAGGTGGGAGGCTGTTGTTGGTTGGGAGTGAGGTCTTATCGTGGGTGATAAGGAGGTGCATGGTGGCGTTGTGGGGTTGTTTTGGAGGGGTTGAGATTTGGAGCTTGGGACGGACCGGAAGATGGTTGTGGTGTGAGGATTGTGTGGTATTGTGGTTGGGGACTTGGAGAGAAGGACATGTGGGCTTTGTAGCGTGTTTTGAATGCTAAAGTTTTGAATGTGTGACTTGAAGCGTATTTCAATTCTTCGCGTCTTTCGCTCTAAACCCTCACAATATCCCTCTAAGATCCCCACTCATACCCCATCACCATACCTCCATAAAACCACGCACGAAACCCTCCAATCAAGCAGTCTTCCCCTTATCCCCCTCGACCACCCTCCTCATCACCTCCCTCCCCGGCAAAACATCCGGCCCAAACCCCAACGGCAAAAGCTCCCCCATCGTCCTAACAATAAACCCTCCCTCTTTATTAAACATAAAAACCGGGACCTCTAGTCCCAAAAACTCCCGTAAAAACTGTCTACACATTCCACACGGGGAGCAAAAATCGTCGATATCCGTCGCTACGCCCACGGCCTTGAAGGACCCGATACGATGCCCGAGATGTATCGCTGTGCCCATGGCGACGCGCTCGGCGCAGGTACCGACGGGGTAGGCGGCGTTTTCGACGTTGGCGCCTGTTAGGATGTGGGAGGTTGGGTAGGGTGTGGTTGAGGGAGAGGGGGAGGGGGTGGTGGGGTGCAGGAGGAGGGAGGCGCCGACGCGGAAGAGGGAGTATGGGCCTGTGAGTTTTGAATTAGCATATGTAAGCTTGTCGTGATATCGATGTGGAGGTTGAGAGTACGTACAGTATGCTTTTGTCTTCGCCTCGATGCATTGCTCGCCTATGGCTTGTAGCTCCTCTGCGGATATGCCGTGGATCAAACCATCTTTGTCTGGTGAGGTCTCGGCGGACTGGAATGACGGGGTGGACATTGCGAGGGGAGGAGAGAGGGAGGGACTCGGTGGTGAGATGTTTGGTGTTGAGCCGCGGCTTGCTGTGGGGCAGAGGTTTGGTGGCACGGGAGGGTATGTCGGCGGACTCCGAAGAAGAGATGTGGTGTGAGTTGAGATCACGAATTAAACATGGAAGTCAAATAGTGAAAGCGTCTGGTACGACAATTAACGGATTGCAGCTTGCTCCCTTACGATGCACAAACTCAAGGTCACGCTGTCAACCTTTTAATATTGACACGAACCGATTCGTAGAACTGTAAAGCTGTTACTCGATACTCAAAGATGATGAATACAAACGATTACAGAAGAGTCGCATGCTCGTGCAGCTCTCACACTGAAGCTTAAAGAGAATGACGTAACTGATGTTCGACGCGCAATTATTTCGCCTCTTCCGCGATCTCTCCGCACCGTAAACCTCAAAGCCCACAAGACACGGCACTTCTTACACACCACTCGCAGAACAGCTTAAGACACACAACACAGCAATCACAAACATGCGATCCATACGCTCAACCGCCGCCCGCAAACTACGCACACCCACACCCTCCCACTCCACCATCCCAAAACTCCGCACCCGCCAAACCACCACACCATGCATCTTCTGCACACACCTCACACGCCCGCGCCCGCAAACACAATTACAACCACAACCACAACCACCCAACCGCCGCTTCCAATCCAATACCCCACCCACCCGCGAAGAACCCTTCACCACCACTCCCACCCCCGATGCACCCCAAACCCACTACTCCTTCTTCCCCATCTCCCTGCCCGCCGGCCCACCCCCCGCCGCCCCCTTCACCATCGACCTCGCTGCCCTAAAAAAAGAATTCCTCCAGCTGCAATCCCGCGCCCATCCAGACCTGCACCCGCCCTCTTCCAAAAAGCGCGCCGAAGCGCTCTCCGCACGCATAAACGAGGCGTACAAAACACTTCAGAACCCGCTCTTACGTGCGCAATATCTCTTATCGCTGCGGGGTATTGAGACGGCCGAGGACGAGAGTGCGAAAGTAGATGACGCGGAACTATTAATGGAGGTGCTGGATGCGCGGGAGGCGATTGAGGATGCGGAGTCGGAGGAGGATTTAGTGGGGTTGAGGGAGGTTAATGAGGGGAGGATTAGGGTGAGTGAGGGGGTGTTGGAGGAGGCGTTTAAGAGGGATGATGTTGAGGGGGCGAGGGGGGAGAGTGTGAGGTTGAGGTATTGGGTTAATATTCGGGAGAGTATTGAGGGGTGGGAGAGGGGGAAGGGGGTCATTTTGCAGCATTGAAGGAGATGGTATGGGATTGGATTGGCTGGATGATGTACCACTGAAGTCGACAACTATTCGGGTGGAGCACAGTGCGGAAAAGTGCTTCGATGTACATGTATATATATTGACTCCCCATCTCTCAGCTCGCCACATGCCGTCCCATCTACTCCATCCTCTTCCCACCACGTTCATCCGCCCTACGTACCCTCTCCTCAAACTCCCCCAGCAGCCTCTCCGTCGCCTCAAGGTTCTGCCTCATTTCCCGCGCCCCCTTTTCCATCTGCGCCATCTGCGCCTCCTGTGGACTCCCGGGCGTAAACTGCCCTTTGAGATGCAAAGCAGACGCCTGCTCGAGGAAACCCACCATTTCTTTCTGCCGTGCCCACTGGTCGCGAATGTGATCCGCGCTGAATTGAGGATTGTGGTGCTCGCGCCAATCAGCCGGCAGCTCGGCTTGCGTTGATCGCGCAGTTGAAAGCAGATCCTGAGCAGTGGCGTTGGTTTGCTGGAGGCGCTTCGTTGCGTCGGCGATGAGGTATGCGAAGATGGCATCGCGCGATGCGAAATCGCCGGCAACGACATTGAGCAATTGCAACTCTCGTCGGACGATATCTTTCTCTGGATCCTCTGCCGCAATGCTGTAGAATTCCTTCTCTTTTGCCGCTAGATGGTACCACAGGTACTGCGCCTCGGTAGCAAACGTCTTGCGGCCCTCTTCAAGACGCTCCAGCCAGTCTTGCAAGGCGGTCTTGTCGTGGTCTGCGGAATCGTCCCTGTAGACGCGAGATCCGTTCTCGAAGCCCGGCCCATTGAGCTCGCCCTTTGCGAATTCGATCCGGACGAGTGCTACATGCGCCATTTGTTCCTGGCTGCGTTTGTGAGCGGCCTCGAGAGACTGGACAAAGTGCCCGAGATCTCCGTCCTTTTGCGGTGCGCCCCGGGCGAAGGCGTCGAGATTCGGGAACGACTTGGATTTGAGCGCTATCTTTCCCCAGTGAGAAAGCGACTCTTGAGCTTTCTCGTCTTGTCGCAACCGTGCGCAGGCCTCCGCTCGATTCTGTTTTTGCCTATCGGACATCAGAGATATCGCCTGCGGGGGACCACGTGCAAGAACGCTGGCACCCAACGTGCCCCCTGCCATGCATCCTAAAGTCGCGGTGCTAAGGAAGCGTTTCCAGCCTCCAACACCCGGAAACGCTCTCGGATTGAGTGCGAGGAAGATGCCCAGAACGCCGCCTCCCACCACGATATCATCGCAAGTCCAGTGCTTTGTCCGCTCCCATATCTTCCCCGGCTGCGGCTCGATCTTGTCGAGCTTGAAGACACCTCTATTGACTTCGCGATCGACGTACGCCCGAACCGCGGAAATCGGTATGTTGACGGCACTGACGTACGCGGTGGTTCTGAGAAAGGTGCCGGGTCGCGATTTGCCGATCACGGCCAGGAAAGCTGTGATGCCGACGGCGACGGCGGTGCTCTTCACTGGTTCTACGATGAGAAACTCGCGATTGGCGACCTGAGGATCGGGATAGCGCGGGACAATGGCGTGTTGTCCTTCGCCTGGGTGGAGTTAAATGGAGGAATCGATGCGTGATGTTCTGCAGAGCGTACCTTCTTGCACGAAGAGCCGCACCATTCTTTTTACTTGCTGCACGTCAATCGTGTCTCAGTCATGGTAGTATGAGGGAGGTGCGCTCGTCGGTAGCTGCGAAAATATTTCGTGGATCTGTGTAACGCAAGGGAGTTCGGTACGCGCCTCATGATGTTGACGAGGCTTGGTCTAATTAGATAGCGTGTCTGCCGCCACCATCGACGACGGTGCGCATCAGATGTGGCAAATCGTGCTTGTATGTATAAAGGAGGGGGCTTTGGCGTGTCGGGTACAAGAATCTTGTATTCATGGCATGCTTAGCAAATTTGAGGAGTTTCTGCTCAAGCTCACAATCACATGTCATGCTATGCAGCTAGCGCCCCACCATGTCAAGTTTGCTAGGCAATCAAATTCCCCACGATCAACCGTCTCCTACCATCCGTCATCTTTGATAAGTACATATAAAACTTAAATTCGAGTTTCTACATCGAAAGCAATTCAGGTCTTGTGGTCTAGTGGTATGATTCTCGCTTAGGGTTAAACCCAAGCATCGCTTGCGAGAGGCCCCGCGTTCGAGTCGCGGCAAGACCCTTTTTTTGCCCTTTCCACCCTCTCTGACACGTGGAGTAGCTTTATCTTTTGCCCGTGAGCGATCATCTGCTCAGTGGACATACAGTAGTGAGTCTGAGTCTGGCCAGGCCGAGCAACATATCACGGCTGCTCCCGCACGCTTTCTTTTTTCTTCCAATCACAACTGCAAGGTACACGCGACACATAGCGAAGCTCAGGTAGGATTGAGATCTCTACCACCCGTCCATACACGCCACGCATGCTGATACGGCCATGCGTAGTCATCAGTGCGACAGAAGAGCTTGTTCCTCTGCTCTAGTGCCGTTGGTCGATACCAGCAACACCCCACATGAGCAACGCATCTCGCCGCCGATCAGTATAGCTTATCCGGCCGGCGCTTTCACTCGCCTCCTTATCTTAGATCTCGCCTGTCCAGAGCCAGCAAGGCAGGTGTACGGAGACTTAGTAACGGCGATGTACGGATGGAGAAGGTGCATTCTAGCGCATAATCGGACATGGCCAATCACGACAAGCTGGCACTTTAACTACCCTTTGTGGCAACTTCCCGAGAACTCAGACTACACATCGTCTGCCATTCATTTGGAGATGGCCAAATTAGGCTGGTGAAATGTAGAATTGGCAAGGGGAAGGTATGTCTGTGTAACGCCGGCGCGCGCTGCCTCGCCTCTCCTAGTAACTTACAGGAACCTGTATATCTACCTGTCTGCCTCCTATTTGGCACAGAACGCGCCTTGCTTCATCACTTCGTGCTACACATTCTTTCTCGTCATCATGAAGTATTCTTTGGCCGCGTCTCTCATCCTGCAGGGCACTGTTGTGCTCGGCAACCTCATTCCTCTTCACTTCAAAGCGCCAACCGCAGGTCATTTTGCAGAAATCGTCCGCAATGACACATTCGACTTTGGCTGCAGACCAATTGCTCAACCTACCAATGATGGACACTTCACTCTCCATGCGCTGCTCACCGAAGACCAAATTGCTCACGTCCAGCACGAGTATCAGAACTCGCCAGAGATCACTATCCACAGGCAGGATCTGTCCAAGCGAGCAGCCACTGCACCCATTGGAACTGGAGACCGTTTTAAGTCTGGTACCGTTTCACCCGTTGGTCTTGGAACTCAGGCAGCTGGCACCACAATCTCCAGCATCATGAACGTCGCCGAAATCAACTCTGCCGCCGCTGCTCTCGTCAGAAACTTTGGCGTCGGCAGTGTCACCCTCCCCTATAAGACCTTCAACGGCGCCTCCCAAAACGCTTATTTCGTCGGCGCCGGAACCGACAAATCAGCCTACCGCCTCTACCTCAGCGCCGGGATCCACGCTCGCGAACGAGGTGGCCCAGACAACCTCCTCTACTGGATTTCCGACCTCGTGACCGCCAACAAAGCCGGCACAGGTCTCAAGTACGGCAGCAAAACCTATACCAACGCACAGGTCAAGTCCGTCCTAGCAGCCGGCATAGTCTTCTTCCCCGCCGTAAACCCCGACGGCATCGCCTACGACCAATCTTCTGGCTCCCTCTGGCGCAAGAACCGCAACACCCGCTCCGGCACATCCGGCTCCTCCATCGGCGTCGACCTCAACCGCAACTTCGACTTCCTCTGGAACTTCAAAAAGTACTTCGCACCCGGCGAAGCCCCCGCATCCACCTCCCCCTCATCAGAAACCTTCTACGGCACCGCCCCCGCCTCGGAATCCGAGACAAAGAACCACGTCAGTGTCTATGACACGTTCCCCAAGATCCGCTGGTTCATGGACATCCACTCCGCCGTCGGAGACATCCTGTACTCCTGGGGCGACGACGAGAACCAATCCACCTCTTCGACCATGAACTTCCAAAACGCAGCGTACGACGGTAAGCGCGGCCCCGTCGGCGACACAGCGTACAAAGAGTACGCACCCGCCGCCGACGTAACAGCCATCAAATCCGTCGCTGCGAAAACAGTCGCCGCAATGAAGGCCGTGGGCGGACGGAGTTATAAAGCCCAGCAGGCTGTGGGGCTGTATGCTACGTCTGGCGCGACGGATGATTACGCGTATTCGCGGCAGTGGGCGAAGAGTGGCGCGAACAAGGTGTTTGGGTTTACGATGGAGTTTGGGTATAGTACGAATTTCTACCCGACGACGAGTGAGTTTAATCAGAATATACTGGATACGGGGGCAGGGTTTATGGATTGGGCGATTGGGGCGATTGGGGTGGGGTTGGGGTAGGGTGGAGCTTAAGGATAGGTGGTTAGAGGTGTATTGGTGTACATTGGGTGATGTGTTGTAGTTATATGATTGAAGCTTTTCCTAGTTCCTCTGTTGAGATCCGGTCTTTGTGTATCTTTCCAGGACTATCCAGAATTCTACATTCTCTGAGCACCGTTGGACTGATCGGCATAATCACGCGCTTTTGCTCCTGCACTTTGCAATTCGATCGGAGCCTGAGGGGTTAATGTTTTAGCAACTGGTTTCTCATATAGTGTCCATGAGCTCCACAGCATCACATAGGAAGTTGGAAATTCCAAACGTCAACTTCAGTATTGGGCGCGGAGATGGTTGCGTGGAAGTGAGCAGTGCAGCATGTGGTTGTGCTTGTTCGGTTCGTGCTAATGTATCGCGCCTTGATGAAGCCGTCCTCTTTCCCATCTTCGGCGAGTGCACAACAAGCTTCTCATCGAACTTTAGAGCAGGAATTTGTGGGTGATGACGGCTTGCTCTTCTCGAGATAAGGGCATGAAGGGTATGATTTCTCGGATGCGACTGGTGAAGGGAGCCTGTGAGTTTATTGGTCAGCTATGATAGAGTGTGTTTGGGAGATGTGTACCTGGAAGTGACTCTCGTAAAGTTCCGTCAGCTCTTCTTGCAGCTCAGAAATATTCATGTTCTTCGCATCTCGCGCACCAGACTGGATATGCTTGTCGTAGTGCTCATCTCCCAGATTTGTAGCAACGATCCCTATGGTCTTGGAGCAGTCGATGGACTTGGTGTTACGATGATCAGAATATTTCCCTGCACTCATCGTCAGCAGCAAGTCCCAAGAGATGTAAGTACTGAAGCGACTGGACTTTCTCGCAGTACGTCAATAGAGCTTCTACCACGTCATGATGCGTCTTGTCGAACTCGTCCAAGAACTCGATTGAGTGTTTTCCATTGTTCTTCACAAGAAAGTTGTTGAGAGCTGTGCCGTCCGAACATCCCCTGTAGCCTACTTCAGATCCAAACAAGCCCCATAGAGTGCGGACCTCAGCGCAAGAGACAGTGATAGTCGTAGCGGAGATTGCCTTTCCCAACAACTCGGTCAGTTCGGTCTTCCCATGCCCAGCTGGTCCAGCGAAGGCGAGCACCAGAGGTTCAAATCTTTTCAGAGCGATGTGGGCGTATATGCGATCAAACACTCGTACGCAGGCTTCTTGCTGGCCAACGATGCCATGTCCTATCTTCAGGAGGTTATCCATCTTATTGACTTCTGCGATTTGCAGTGTCCGCTCGCTCGGGACTACATTCTCATCTGCTTTTCGTAACTGGTAGACTTGTGTGATGGTAAGCGCAGAAGCTAGACGTTTGCGGATGTCTGGTGTCCACCATGCCGGGCTGTCTTTGCGCGTGCGAGCCAAGGCGTATGGATTGTCGTCAATCCATAACTCTTCTGGAATCGTCCTGGGATCAACGCCGACGGACAACAGCTTGGAAAAGATCTCAGATAAGTCCACTGAGTTTTCTGATGCGTGCAAAACAGCGAATGCAATCAATGGCAACCCGGCAGCTCCGGCGGTCGAAGCCGCTCGACGGGGATCCAGGCCGTAGTCTAGAAGGAAGCTCAGAAGATTTACATTATTGCTGGCCACTGTATAGAACAGAATGGGCCAGCCATGCTCCGCAAAGAACGCTTTGACAGAAGGGCGGTATGTGACAAATTCTTCCAAGTAGGTTTTGAGTCCGAGGGCGGTGTTTTCATTGAGTGTCATTTCGCACAAAGGTTCGATGAAGATCAGGTCGAGAACATTCGGCACCGGCAACGTGGTCCAGATAGGTGGACTTATCTTGCCCGAGCTGTCCAGCGCAGTGTCAATTGGGTAAAAGATGTATTGTGTAAGGGCCTTGTCAAGAAACACCACCATGATGTGGCAGGAAAGTAGAGTAATTGCGGCAAGCCAATGGCTGTGTGACGGTGAGGTTGTTATATATGTCGATTCGAAGTTTGTTCAATTTAGTAAGGAACTTTGTAGACTGTTTGCGAAGGTCTCTGAACCTGTCGACAATCCGAGCTGGATGCATCCCCATCCAAGACGGACGGAGAAACTTCTGGGCGGTCGTAGATAGGGGTTTGGCG
>Ga0265798_10009298_pt1 | contig 12322 bp, 11 predicted proteins | sample P3T30metagenome_FD_192430 | JGI IMG/M metagenome (GOLD analysis project Ga0265798, IMG submission 192430) | Plant litter microbial communities from East Loma Ridge, Irvine, California - P3 T30 | ecosystem: Environmental > Terrestrial > Plant litter > Unclassified | place: USA: California...
GCTTCCTGTTTCAACCGCAACGATCGCTATGGTAGGGATGATGGATGACCGATGATACGCATGTTCTCGACGCTCCCCCCGCAGAGGCCAACGCCGACTGGACCATTCCGCAAAACTGGGACGCTTTCACGGCAGAGGAACATCGCGTCTGGGATACCCTGTTCGAGCGTCAGGCCAAATTGCTGCCCGGACGCGCATCGAACGCCTATCTACGTGGGCTGGATGTACTGAAGCTGTCCAAGCCGGGCATTCCCGATTTCGAGGAATTGTCCGAACGGTTGATGGACCTGACCGGCTGGCAGGTCGTGGCGGTGCCGGGGCTGGTGCCGGACGACGTCTTCTTCGACCATATGGCAAACCGTCGCTTCGTCGCGGGCAATTTCATCCGCCGTGCGGATCAGCTCGACTATTTGCAGGAACCCGACGTCTTCCACGACGTGTTCGGGCACGTGCCGATGCTCGCCGACCCGGTGTTCGCGGATTATCTCGCGGCCTACGGTCGCGGGGGCCAGCGCGCGCAGGGGCTCGATGCCCTCAAATATCTCGGGCGACTGTATTGGTACACGGTCGAGTTCGGCCTGATCGCCGAGCCCGAGGGCTTGCGCATCTATGGCGCGGGGATCGTATCGAGCTTCGCCGAAAGCCGTTTCGCGCTCGACGATCCGAGCCCCAACCGGATCGCGTTCGACCTGGAACGCGTGATGCGCACCGAATATCGGATCGACGATTTCCAGCAGAACTATTTCGTCATCCCGAGCTTCGAGGAGTTGCTCCGCGTAACGGTCGAGACCGATTTCGCCCCATTGTACCGCACCCTGGCGACACAGCCCGACGTGCCGGTCGCCGAAGTGCTGCCCGGCGACACGATGATCACGAACGGAACGCAGGCCTATGCGTTGGGCAAGCGTTAACCCCATTCTCTAGGAACACCGCATGATCATCGTCAGCATCCTGTACGAAGCGTCCGACCATTTCGACGAAGACTATTACATGACCCAGCACATGCCGCTGGTGCGGGACCGCTGGTCGGGCGTGTTGAGCGAAACCCGCATTTTGAAGGGGATGCCAGCGTCCGACGGCACGCCGCCGCTGTACGTCATCGTCGCGGAACTGTCGTTCGCGACGATGACCGATGTCGATCAAGCGATGAACGGTCCCCACGCCGCCGAGATCTTCGGCGACGTCGCCAACTTCACCGACGCCAAGCCCAAGCAGTTGATCAGCCAGACACTCGACTGATTGGTTCGCTACAGATCCAGCGCCCAGCCATCGCGCCCCTTGGGGTCGATCGGCTGGGTCGGGACGTAGCGCACTGCACCGGCGGTCAGGCGCAGGATCGTCCAGTCGCCACGCCGATCGGTTTCGGCAAGCGCACAACCGCAGCGTTCGAACGCTGCGACGACATCGGCACGTTGCGTGTCGAGAAGCCCGGCGAGGACGATCGTCGCTCCCGGTGCCGCAATCGCGGCGATCTCGGGCGCCATCGAGACGAGCGGCCCCGCCAGAATGTTGGCGATGACCAGATCATAAGGCGCACGCGCCGTGATGCTGTCATCGAGCGTCCCGTCCGCAACGATCAGGTCGACCCCGTCGACACCGTTCAGCGTCGCATTCTCTTCCGTCACGATGATCGCGCGCGGATCGATGTCGGTCGCAACAATCTCCGCCTGCGGCCACAGGTGTCGCGCGGCGAAGGCCAGAAGCCCGGTGCCCGTCCCGATGTCGATCGCGCGCGTGAAGGACTGGTCCGCCATCCGGTCGAGCATCGCGAGGCACCCCGACGTGGTCGCATGATGCCCGGTACCGAACGCCTGCCCCGCCTCGATCAGGAATGCGCGGCCACCGGCGGGAACATCCGCCGGATGCGCGCTGGTGTGGACGACGAAGCGCCCCTCGGCGATCGGCTCGAGCCCTTGCTGGCTGAGCGTCACCCAATCCTCCTCGGGCAAGGCCTCGATCTGCGGGGCGGAACCGCTGGCGCTGGGCACGAGCGCCTGGATCGCGGCGATCATTGCGGCATCGGGTTCGTCCTCGAGATATGCGTCGAGCCGCCAATGCTCGCGGTCGTCCTCCTCGAGTTCGGTCGTCATCAGCACGACGCCGTCGGCGATATCCTCGGCGGCATCGATCGCCTCGGCCTCGGCGCGGGTGCAGGGGAGGCTCAATTTCCAGCTGGTCATGGACGTGTCCCTGCCCGCCCACGCACCGACGCGCAAGCGTCCTGAAATCTGTTTCTCTTTGTGGCTTTGTGCCTTCGTGCGAGTCCATTCTGCCTTCTTCAGAAGAAGATGGACTCGCACAAAGCCACAAAGCCACGAAGGGAGAAGAAACAGTTAGTGCGCTGCGCGCGGCTATTCGTGGCGCAGCGCGTCGATCGGATTGAGTGCGGCGGCGCGGCGGGCGGGGAAGTAGCCGAACACGACCCCGATCACCGCCGAGATGGCAAAGGCGATCATGTTGATCTGCGGGTCGAACAGATAATCGACCTTCATCACCCCCGTCAGCGACAACACCGCGATCTGCGCCACGACCAGCCCGATCAGCCCGCCGAGCATTGACAGCGCGATCGCCTCGACCAGGAACTGCAACAGAACCTCCCCCGCCACCGCGCCGATCGCGAGGCGGATGCCGATCTCGCGCGTGCGCTCCGTCACCGAGACGAGCATGATGTTCATGATCCCGATCCCGCCCACGACGAGGCTGATCCCCGCCACCGCGGTGACGATCCCGGTCAAAAGCGTAGTCGACTGCGTCAGCGTCGCCGAAATCTGCGCGGTGTCGAAGATATTGAAATCGTCGTCCTTGCCGCCGGTGATGTTGCGGCGTTCGCGCAGCAGATCCTCGATCGCTGCCTGTACCGATCCAGTCGAATAGGCCTGATCGACCCCGACCAGCATCAGCTTCAGGTCGGTCGACCCGGTGAAGCGGCGTTGCACCGCCTTCAGCGGCATGATCACGACATCGTCCTGATCTCCCCCGAACCCCGCCTGTCCGCGCGCCGACAGCCGCCCGATCACGTCGCACGAAATCCCGCCGATCCGCATCCGCGTGCCGAGCGGAGAGCCGCCGCGATACAGGTTGGTGTTGACGGTATTGCCGATGATGCAGACCGATTTGCCAGCGGCTTCCTCCGCCGGGGTGAAATACCGCCCCTCGGTCAGCGGCCACGGCTGGACCTGGAAATAGGCGTTGGTCGTGCCGTTGAGCGTGGTCGACCAGTTCGCGCCTTCGTAGATCGCGGTCGCGGTGGTGCCCGCCTGCGCGGCGACCGCGGTGACGCCTGCGATCTGGTCGCGGATCGCGAGCGCGTCCGCGGGCTTGAAATCGGGTGGCCGCGGCCCGCCGCCACCGCGTCCGAACCCCTGTCCGGGCCGGACCTGGAGAATGTTGGTGCCGAGCGAGGAGATCGATTTCTGCACCGCGGCGGTGGTCGCCTTGCCGAGCGTGACCATGGTCACGACCGCCGCGACGCCGATGATGATGCCAAGCGTCGTCAGGAACGAGCGGAGCTTGTGCCGCGCGATCGAGCGTAGGGCGAGTGAGAGGGTCGTACCGAACATTACTGAAGCCCCTCCCCTTCAGGGGAGGGGTTGGGGTGGGGCAGTGCAGCTAACACCGCGTCGGAATGCTGTACGGCCCCACCCCCAACCCCTCCCCTGAAGGGGAGGGGCTTTCTGATTGCGCGCATCATGCCGGTTCCTCCCCGGAATGATGCTGCGTATCGATCCGCTCCACCAGCCCGTCCTTGAAATGCACGATCGTCCGCGCGAACGCGGCCATTTCGGGTTCGTGCGTCACCATGATCACCGTGATCCCGCTGTCGCGGTTGAGCCCCGCAAGCATTTCCATGATCTCGATCGAACGTTCCGAATCCAGATTCCCGGTCGGCTCGTCCGCCAGCAAAACCGCCGGGCTGGTGACGATCGCGCGCGCGATCGCGACGCGCTGCTGCTGCCCACCCGAAAGCTCGGCCGGTGTATGGTCCCACCAGTTCGCGAGGCCCACCTTGTCGAGCGCCGCCATCGCCGCCGCCCGGCGCGCAACCTTTGCATCACCACGATACAACAGCGGCAGCTCGACATTCTCGAGCGCCGTGGTCCGCGCAAGCAGATTGAACCCCTGAAACACGAAGCCCAAATACTTCCGCCGCAGCAACGCCCGCTGATCCCGGTCGAGCATCTCGACATGGACGTTCTTGAACGCGAACGTGCCGCCGGTCGGTACGTCCAGGCAGCCAAGGATGTTCATCGTCGTCGACTTGCCCGATCCGCTCGCGCCCATCACCGCGACGAAGTCGCCCTGCGCGATATCGAGGTCGATCCCCTTGAGCGCGAGGAACGCGGTCGCACCGTCGCCATAGCGCTTGATGACGTTGCGCAGCGAGATGATCGGCGCGACCGCAGCCGCCGCCGACACCGCGGGGGAGGCGGGGTTACTGGCCACCGCCCTGCCCGCCCGACCGCCGCCGCTGGCCGCTTCCGCCGGCTGCGCCATTCGCATCCTTCGCAAGCTGCCCGGTGATCACCTTGTCACCGGGCTTCAGCGCGCCGCCAAGGACTTCGGTCATCGATCCGTTGCTTTCGCCGGTGGTGATATCGACCGACTTGGGCGTCCCCTCGGCGGTCAGCACATAGACCGTCTGCGCGCCACCACGCTTGACGGTCTCGCCCTTGCCGCTGTTCGCGCCGCCACGCCGACGCGGGCGGGGCACCAGGGCACCTGCGATCCCGCTGCTGCCGGTCGAAGCCCCCGTGTCGGTCGGCTTGAACCGCAGTGCGGCATTGGGAACGAGCAGAACGTTGGGCTTTGCCGTGGTCACGATGTCGGCCGTCGCGGTCATCCCCGGGCGCAGTTGCAGGTTGGCGTTCCCGACCGACAACTTGGCGCTATAGGAAACGACCTGCCCCGCCGTCGTCGTGGTCGTGGTCGCGGTCGAGGATTGTGCACTCAGGTTCGACCCGAGATCGACCCGGGTGATCGTCGCGGGGAAGCTTTTCCCCGGGAAAGCGTCGACCGCGAAGGTCGCGCTTTGCCCTTCCTTGACCGATCCAACGTCCGCTTCGTCGATCGCGACCTCGAGCTTCATCCGGCTGAGATCCTCGGCGATTACGAACAAAGTCGGCGTGCTGAACGATGCGGCGACGGTCTGTCCCGGTTCGATCTGGCGCGCGAGCACCACGCCGTTGACCGGCGACCGGATCACCGTCTTCACCAGCTGGGTTGCGTTCGACGACAGTGTCGCGCGCGCCGAGGCGACGTTCGCCTCCGCGGCCCGCACGTTTGCCACCGCACGCGCGCGATCGGCCCGCGCCTGGTCGAGCTCGGTCTTGGCGGGAACCCGCCCGCCCGACAGCCGGCTGACTTCCTCGAACCGCGTGAGCGTCGCGGACGATTGCGCGAGCGTCGCCTGATTCTGCGCGACCGTCGCGACCGCGTTATCGAGCGCCGCCTGGCTCTGGTTGACCGCATCCTGGAACCGCGACGGATCGACCAGCGCGAGCGGCTGGTTCTTGGTCACGCGGTCGTTGACGTCGACGACAACCTTGGTGACGAGGCCCGACAATTCCGAACCGACTTCGACCTGATTGGTCGGCGCGAGCTTGCCTGTTGCCGAGACGCTGACCGACAACGCCCCACGCTCGACCGCGGCGGTTGCATAGTCGGGCTTCTCCGCCCCGGCAAAACAGCTCTTGAGCGCAAGTAGCAACAGCACGACGCCGAAAGCGACGAGCACCCATTTCCCCCAGCGTTTCCACGCAGGAACGGGTTTGGTGCCTAGAAAGGCATCGAGGTCGCCGTTGGGCTGGGTCGGAGAGGTGCTGGCCATTTAGCGTTCCTGGCGGACGATGGGGTTCGACGCGGGTGCGGCGATGACGGCGGTAGGGTCGGCGCTGCTGTCCCACCCGCCGCCGAGCGCGAGGAACAGCTGAACGAGCGCGGTGGCGCGGTCCGATTGCGCCTGGCTGAGCCCGTTGCGCGCGTTCAGCAGCGCGGTCTCGGTGGTGTTGAGCGTGAGAAAATCGGTCAGCCCAGCGCGATACTGGCTGCGCGACAGAATCGCGCTGTTGTTGGCAGCGTCGAGCGCGATCGAGAATTGCTCGACCCGGCGCTTGGCGGAATCGAGCGCGACCACGGCGTTCTCGACATCTTCCAGACCCTGCAGGACGGTCGACTTGTACGCCGCGAACGCGCCCTCGGCGGCGGCTTCGCTACTGCGCACCTGCGAGCGCAACCGTCCGCCGTTGAAGATCGCCTGCGTCAGCCCGCTGAACACCTGTCCCGCGATCGTCTGGAACAGGTTGGTGATCTTGGACGCATCGGTCGACAGGCTGCCGCTGATCGCGAACGCGGGATAGAGCTGCGCCTTCGCGACGCCGATCTGCGCGGTCGTCGCGGCAAGCGAGCGTTCGGCGGCGCGCACGTCGGGTCGCTGCCGCAAGGTGTCGATCGGAACGCCGACCCCCACGCTGTCCGGCCCGTTCGGGATCAGCCGCGGCGCGGCGAGTTCGGCCTTGAGCGCGCCGGGAGCCTGCCCCGTCAGCACGCCGATCCGCGACACCGCCGCATTGTAATTCTGTTCGATCGTCGGGATCGTCGCGGCGGTGCTCGCCCGCTGCGACCGCGCCTGTTCGACATCGACCGACGACACCAGCCCGGCCTGGACCCGAAAGCCCGCGATCTCGAGATTGTCGTCCTGCAGCCGCAGCGATTCCTGCGCATTGCCGAGCTGCGCCTGATACAGCCGCGCGAGCATATAGTTGCGCGCCGCTTCCGCTTCGGTCGACAGCGCGATCGTCGCCAGGTCGTAGCCCGCCGTCTCATATTGCGCGCGGCTGGCCTCGACCGTGCGGCGGATCTCGCCGAACAACCCTACCTGATATTGCACGTCCGCGCCGAGCGACAGTGTATCGCCCGATCCACGGCCGGTGATGACGGTCGCACCGCCGGGCAGCGTCGTGGTGCCGCCGAGGATGCTTTGCGACCGCGTATAGCCCCCCGATCCGTTGAGCGTCGGCAGCAGTTGCGCACGCGACTGGACGAGCGATTCCCGCGCTTGCCGCAACCGCGCGACCGATTGCGCGATGTCGAGGTTGTTGGCGCGCGCACGTTCGACCACGCTGGTCAGCAACGGGTCGTTGAACTGCGTCCACCACGCGGTCAGGTCCCCGCGCGCCTGCGGCGGCAGCGGCACCGAATAGGCATTGGGAACCCCCAGCGCGGTCGGCGATGCCGGATGGTAATCCGGGCCGACCGTGCAGGCCGCAATCGGCAACGTCAGGGAGAGCAGCAGGATCGGGCGGAAGCGCATTCGTCCTATGTGGCTAACACACCGCGCCCGGTCCATCGAATAGTTGTCGCAATATGTCGCGACCGAGCGTCCTGACGTTATTCCATTTCGAGGATGATCGCGTCGACCGCCAGACTGTCGCCCGTCTTGGCGTTTACCGTCTTGACCGTCCCGGCCTTTTCCGCGCGCAGGATGTTCTCCATCTTCATCGCCTCGACCACGGCAAGTGGCTGTCCCGCCTCGACCTTGTCGCCCACGCCGACGTCAAGCCGCATCAGCAGGCCCGGCATCGGGCACAGCAGGAACTTGGACAGATCGGGCGGGATCTTGTCGATAAGATGCTGCGCATACGGCGCGACATGCGCGGGCAGGACTCGCGCCTCGTGGCTCGCGCCGCGCGTGGTGAGGCGGAAGCCACCGCGGGTGCGGACAATCTTCACGCTCAGGTCGGTGTCGTCGATCTCGGCGTGCACCATCCGGTCGCCGGGGGTGTATTCCAGCCCGATGTCCAGATCGTCGCCGTCAATGGTGACGCCGTCGGTCGAAATGTCGACGACATGCGTGGCCTCGCCGATCTTGACCGACCATTGCGCGGGCGGGCGCAACCGCTTGCCGAGCTGGCCGTCGATCCGACGCGCACGATCCGCCTCGGCCGTCGCGGCGAAAGCGGCGATCGCGGACAGGTCACGGATAAGGTCCGTCGACGCGGGCGCGCCGTGGAAGCCGTCGGGATATTCCTCGGCGATGAAGCCGGTGGTGATGTTGCCCGAACGGAAGCGCGGGTGTTGCATCAGCGCGGAGAGGAAGTCGATGTTGTTGCCCGGACCGGTAATTTCGAACGCGTCGAGTGCTGCGTTCTGTTCGTCGATCGCTTCCTCGCGCGTCGGTGCCCAGGTGATCAGCTTGGCGATCATCGGGTCGTAGAAGATGCTGACCTCGCCCCCCTCGCGCACGCCGTCGTCGACGCGGACGTAAGCCTCTTCTTCTCCTTCTTGCCCCTCCCCTTCAGGGGAGGGGTAGGGGGTGGGGGAAGTCTCACCGAGACTGCCGGTGGTCGAGTCCGCTGCACGGCCCCACCCCAACCCCTCCCCTGAAGGGGAGGGGCTAAGATCGGTATACGGCGTGCCCACACTCTCCGGCGGCTGATACCGCACCAATCGCCCGGTGCTCGGCAAAAACCCGCGATACGGATCCTCCGCATAAACCCGGTTCTCGATCGCCCAGCCCTTGAGCGTCACGTCCTCCTGCCCAAACGGCAACGCCTCACCCGCCGCCACGCGAATCATCAGCTCGACCAGATCCAGCCCGGTCACCGCCTCGGTCACCGGATGCTCGACCTGGAGCCGGGTGTTCATCTCGAGGAAGTAGAACCCCTCCCCCGTCGTATCCGCGCCCGACACGATCAGCTCGACCGTCCCCGCAGAATAATAGCCAACCGCCCGCGCCAGCGCCACCGCCTGCTCGCCCATACTCTTGCGCATCGCAGGCGTGACGAACGGCGACGGCGCTTCCTCGACCACCTTCTGATGCCGCCGCTGGATCGAGCATTCGCGCTCGCCGAGATAGACGATGTTGCCGTGCTGATCGCCCATCACCTGAATCTCGATATGGCGCGGCGATTCGATGAACTTCTCGATGAACACACGGTCGTCGCCGAACGACGCCAGCCCCTCGCGCTTGGTCGCCTCGAAGCCCTCGCGCACGTCCTGCTCGCTGTAAGCAAGGCGCATCCCCTTGCCGCCGCCGCCAGCGCTGGCCTTCATCATCACCGGGTAACCGATGTCGGTGGCGATCCGCACCGCCTCGTCGGTATCCGCGATCTCACCGAGGAACCCGGGGACGACGTTGACGCCCGCCGCCTTCGCCAATTTCTTGGACTCGATCTTGTCGCCCATCGCCGCGATCGCCTTGGGCGGCGGGCCGACGAACGCGATCCCGGCGTCGGCGCAAGCACGCGCGAAGCTCTCGCGCTCGGACAGGAAGCCGTAGCCCGGATGGATGCAGTCCGCGCCCGTCTCCTTGGCGGCGAGCAGGATCAGGTCGGCGAGCAGATAGCTCTCCCCCGCCGGCGGCGGCCCGAGCCGGACGCTTTCGTCCGCCATCAGCACATGCGGCGCGCGCGCGTCCGCGTCGGAATAGACCGCGACCGTCGCGATCCCCATCTTCTTCGCGGTCCGCATCACGCGGCAGGCAATTTCGCCGCGGTTCGCGACCAGGATTTTCTTGAACATCGCTCGCCCTAGATTGTGCCGTCTCCCCGAACGAATGCCGGGTGCGGACTGATCGTTATTGGTACCAGATCATCGACTTGAGTTGCGCCGTGCGCGCGCGCGTCAGGCTCGTCCGGCAAGACGCCATCGTCATGCCCTGCGCGGAGCCGCCCGCATATTGCCCGCCCTCGATCACGCACTGCGTATCGCGAAACTTGAGCCAAGCGCGCTGGCTTTCGAGCAACGACCCTGCAAACCCGAACCCGCCGCCGCGCGACGTATCCTGCGCGTCGCGGCGCTTCATATAGGCGTAGGTCCGCTTCCACTGCGCGGTCATCGCCGCATCCGCCTGCGCGTAGCTCGACCCGGCGGTGCGGTTCATCTCCGCCTGGGTCTGTACCGGCGCGGCGGCGGCGACCAGCAGCGCGATCAGCAGCATGTCTTTTCCTTCCGCATCGGTTCCTCGCCGACCATCGGGACGAGCCCGAGCTTGGCCAGCAACGCGGCATCCTTGTCGTCCCCGGCATTGCCCGTCGTCAGCAGCTTGTCGCCAGTGAAGATCGAATTCGCCCCCGCCATGAAGCACAAGGCCTGCGTCGCATCGGACATGCTCTCGCGCCCCGCCGACAGACGCACCATGCTCAGCGGCATGGTGATCCGCGCGACCGCGACGGTGCGGACGAACTCGATTTCGTCGATCGCGGCGAGCGGGGTGTCCGCCAGCATGTTGCCGAGCACCGTGCCCTTGACCGGCACCAGCGCATTGACCGGCACGCTCTCCGGGTGACGCGGCAAGGTGGCGAGCGCATGGATGAAGCCGACGCGATCGCCACGCGTCTCGCCCATCCCGACGATCCCGCCGCAGCACACGTTGATCCCCGCCTCACGGACGTTCTCAAGCGTGTCGAGCCGGTCCTGGAAGGTGCGCGTGGTGATGACCTCGGCGTATTTCTCGGGCGAAGTGTCGATGTTGTGGTTGTAATAATCGAGCCCCGCGTCGGCGAGCTGCTGCGCCTGGTGCGGCGCGAGCATGCCCAGCGTCATGCAGGTTTCCATCCCCATCTGGCGGACGCCCTGCACCATCTCGATGATCGCGGGCATGTCCTTGTCCTTGGGGTTGCGCCAGGCGGCCCCCATGCAGAACCGCTGCGACCCTGCGTCACGCGCCTGCGCGGCGGATTGCAGGACAGCGCGGACGTCCATCAGCTTGCTGGCCTTGAGTTCGGTGTCGGCGCTGGCGGACTGGTTGCAATAGCCGCAATCCTCGGGGCAGCCGCCGGTCTTGATCGACAAGAGCGTGCACAGCTGCACCTGCCCCGCGGCGTGATGCGCACGGTGGGTGGTCTGCGCGCGGAACATCAGTTCGTCGAAGGGGAGATCGAACAACGCGGCGATCTCGGCGCGCGTCCAGTCGTTCCTCGTTCGCCCCTCCCCTTCAGGGGAGGGGATGGGGGTGGGGGAAGTCTCACCGAGCCCGACATCGGTTGAGTCCGCTGCACGGCCCCACCCCAACCCCTCCCCCAAGGGGGAGGGGCTTTGAACGGCGGTCAGTCCATCAGTCATTCCACATTTCCCTCAACCGGGGGCATATTATGCCCAAGCAATCGCAACACTTCGCCCGCCGCCTCGACCAGATTGGTCCCGGGCCCGAAAATCCCCTGCACGCCCGCGTCGCGCAGCACCTGATAATCCTGCGCGGGGATCACCCCGCCCGCGATCACCTTGATGTCGCCGCGCCCGGCGTCGCGCAAATGGCCGATCAGCTCGGGGATCAGCGTCTTGTGCCCGGCCGCGAGCGACGACGCGCCGACCACGTCGACATCGCGCGCGATCGCGAGCGCGGCGGCTTCGGCGGGTGTCTGGAACAGCGGCCCTGGCACGACCTCGAACCCGAGATCGCCGAACGCCGACGACACGAGGTTCGCGCCGCGGTCATGCCCGTCCTGCCCCATCTTCGCGACGAGCATCCGCGGGCGGCGACCGTTACGCGTCTCGAGCGAGACGACGCCTTCCTTCAGCCCCTGCCACGCGGCGTCGAACTCATGCGCGCCGCCGTAGATGCCCGAAACCGGCGTTGGGACGGTGTCGTAGCGCCCGAATACATCCTCCATCGCCGAGGAAATCTCGCCAAGCGTCGCGCGCTGGCGGGCGCATTCGACCGCAAGCGCGAGCAAATTCGATCCTCCCCGTTCCGGGGAGGTGGCAGCCGAAGGCTGACGGAGGGGGGCATCCGCAAGCGAGCCGCCCGCCTGTGACGAGCCCCCTCCACCGTTCGCTGAATGCTCACGGTCCCCCTCCCCGTTCCGGGGAGGATTTGCTCGGGCACCCTCGCGCAACGCATCCAGCGCCGCCCGACACTTCGCCTCGTCACGCCCGGCTTTCGAGCGCGCAATCCGCGCAACCTGCGCCTCACGCACCGCGACGTTGTCGACGTCGAGAATGTCGATCGGGTCCTGCTCGGAAAGCTTGTACTTGTTGACGCCGACGATGACGTCCTCGCCCTTGTCGACCCGCGCCGCGCGCCCCGCCGACGCCTCCTCGATCATCGCCTTCGGCCAGCCTGCCGCGACCGCCTGCGCCATCCCGCCCTCGGCCTCGACGCGCTGGATGATTTCCCATGCCTTGTCGACCAGCTCCTCGGTCAGGCTCTCAATATAATAGCTGCCGCCGAGCGGATCGACGACCTTGGTCATCCCCGTCTCTTCCTGCAGCACGATCTGCGTGTTGCGCGCGATCCGCGCCGAGAAGTCGGTCGGCAGCGCGATCGCCTCGTCGAGCGCGTTGGTGTGGAGGCTTTGCGTTCCCCCCAGCATCGCCGCCATCG
>Ga0265798_10009300_pt1 | contig 12320 bp, 6 predicted proteins | sample P3T30metagenome_FD_192430 | JGI IMG/M metagenome (GOLD analysis project Ga0265798, IMG submission 192430) | Plant litter microbial communities from East Loma Ridge, Irvine, California - P3 T30 | ecosystem: Environmental > Terrestrial > Plant litter > Unclassified | place: USA: California...
AACTTAGGGGTGGCATACATTAGTTTGGCACCTGTAAAGTATTGTCGAACGGTAGTGCCTTCTCTCACAGAAATTAACCGACCCGAGCCATAATTAATTTCCTGCCTTCCTAACCGGATCGCTAATTTATGAGCAGCATCAAGCAGGATTCTGTATTCGGCAAAAAGATTCTGAACAGCAAGCTGATCTTCATCAACCGGTGCCGGGCCATATTTACTGCCATTTTCCAGGGCGCTGTTTAGCTGAGCAAAAAGGCGTAAACGCTCATCAATATTTAGATCGGCATAAAGCGAATAACGTTGAAGAACGGAATAATTAAATCCCTGATCTTTGATCCAGTCTTCATTAACCTTTCCACCGAATTCGGCTCTCGCCTCCCCACCAAAGGTGAAATACACTTTTTTGCTTGCCGAAAGCGGCAGGAACTTTAATACGTTATAGAAGTTCCTGCCCGAATCTTTTAAATTACTATAATCCTCATCGTAGCGCATTAATTTAATGCCCTGACCAAATGCCGGTACTCCATAAAAGCAAAGGACAATAGCCGCGGTAATTGCCGGATAGGAATAAATAATTTTCATTTAGATGCAAATGACAATTAGTGTTTTATCATTTTATGTGCGTATTGGATGCCGATTCCATAACCTGCACCATACTTTTTCATAAGGTTGGTTACCGGAACATAGGTCTCTGTTCTTGCCCAGTCTCTTTGTAATTCAAGAATGTATTGAACAGAAGTAACTGGTTTCACACCTGCATGCACCATTCTTTGGATGGCTCTTTCATGTGCTTCGTTGCTTACGTCGCCACAGGCATCGGTAATTACGAAAACATCGAAGCCTTCAGATAGCGCAGATAATGCAGGACCTACAATGCACACGCCTGTCCAAAGTCCGGCCAATACAATCTTTTTCTTTCCTGTTCCGGTGATGGCTTTGTAAGCCGGCTCATCTTCCCAGGTATTCATGGAGGTTCTGTCGATATAGTTAGAAGTGGCCTGCGGATAGCATTCTTCGATCTCTGGAAACACAGGTCCTGCAAAAGATTCTTCAGCTACAGTGGTTACGATTGTAGGTACGTTAAAGATTTTAGATGCACCGCAAACAATGGCAACATTTGTACGCAGCTCGGTAATGGAAATGCTTTTGGTAGCGAAAGCCATTTGTCCTTCAAAATCGATCAGTACTAAGGCATGATTTTCCGGGGATAATAAGTCTGGTGATGGTTTCATATTTCAGATATTTTTATTTTCCCACCTTGTTCCAAGAAACATACCACCAGATAAAAAACTATTTATCAACGTTTTACGGTATTACTAAAGAATTTACTTTAACCATATATCGTTGATTTACGAATTTATAGAGCCATCAAATAGGAAGTGCTGCGCTAGTTTATATTAAATATATTATATTAAAAATGAAGGCCATTTAAGCTTGCGCCCCTATAACCATACTAAATACGAACTGACACTTGGGACTACACAATTCGTTTCCTCTTTGAGACCGCCTTCCTGCGTTAGCATAATATAGTAAGACAAAGAATTACCATAAAAAGAAATTGAAACACATTATACTCCTGCGTTTATATATAAGATACAACCTAAATCTGAAAGAATCCTGATGATCGAAGCATATAAATAGCGAAATATTTAAGATATAAAAAAACAAAAAATAATCATAACATACTGTTTTACAATTACTAAAATATTCAAGTAACGAAATCTCGTGATCTATTTTAATCAGAAAATTATTATTTTAAATTTTAAACCTTACTTTAGCTTTATGGAAAGCAAAGGCAATTCAGCAACCACCAGAAACCTGACAAAATCCATCAATACACATAGCGAAAACGATGCTGCAGTGCTGCTAAAAAAGCTGGAACAAAAAGAAAGGGAAAATAAGGTCTTACTCTCTTTAAGCAATGCCATCGCTTCTATTAGAAATAAGCTCGACCTGTTCGATGTTATTGATCAGCAACTAAAAAAATTATTCGAGTTTGATGACTTTGTAATCTGCCTCATTAACGATGACCAGGAAACACATAGTCCCTTCATTTACAACCGGAAAGAAGATTTCCTGAAAACTCCAGGGATTGCGCCCGAAGCTTCCAAAAAGTATACACTGGATGATGGCATGTGCCGTGCCATGATTGCAAGCGAAAAACCCATTGTATTTAATGTAAACGAAGTTTTAACCTGGGATGATGCACCGGCCTGGCTGGGCTTTTGGCACAACAAAGACATCAGGGAAATGATCGGATTAAAGATGGTCGATCGATCCGGCTGTATTGGGTTCTTTTATCTTTATACACAAAAGACCAATTCAATAGCTAATATTTATTTTGATTTACTTCATGGCATTTCCTTACAAATATCTGTGGCCATATCAAATATTATAGCCAATGAAAAAATAGCGCATCAGCTCGAAGAGATCAACATTTATAAACAAAAACTTGAAGATGAAATCAGCTACCTTCAGGAACAAATTCAATATCAATATAATCACAGCGAAATTATTGGGCAAAGCGAGTCGCTAAGAATCATCTTCCAACACATAGATCGTGTTGCTGCATCTGATACGACCGTATTAATTCTGGGCGAAACTGGTACAGGGAAAGAACTGATCGCCAGAGCAATCCACAATGCTTCTCCCCGAAATCACCAGCTAATGGTCAAAATCAATTGTGCTACCCTGCCACCAAGTTTGGCAGAGAGTGAGTTATTCGGACATGAAAAGGGCAGCTTTACCGGTGCAACCGACCGAAGGATCGGAAAATTTGAGCTGGCACATAACGGAACACTATTTTTAGATGAGATTGGCGAACTCTCTCTTGCGCTGCAGGTGAAATTGCTGCGTGTGCTACAAGAAAAGGAAATTGAGCGCATTGGAGGAAGCGACGTTATTAAAACCAATGTGAGAGTTGTAGCAGCTACCAATCGAAATTTATTAAAAGAAGTAGAAAAAGGAAACTTTAGAAGCGATCTTTATTACAGACTTAATGTTTTCCCGATTTCATTGCCACCACTTCGCGAGCGTTTAGATGACATTCCACATCTGGCTTCCCATTTCATTGGGCGTATTTCAAAAAAAACAGGACGATCAGTTACTGCTATATCTAAAAGCGCTTTAAATAAATTAATGGCTTATACCTGGCCGGGAAATATCCGTGAATTGGAACATTTAATCGAGCGAAGTATTTTACTGAATCAAGGGGAAATACTCAAACAGGTTTCCTTACCAAAAATGGAGCGTACCGCTTCTGTTAATAATGGCAGTGAGCAAAGAATTAAATCCATCCATGAAAATGAACGCGAGCATATTTTATCGGTATTGATAAAATGTAAAGGTAAAATATCTGGTTTGGGCGGTGCAGCCGAGATGCTCAACCTTCCGGCTACAACACTCAATTCTAAGATTAAGAAGTTCAAAATCAAGCGCGAACATATCCTAAACAATAAAAATTAAATGCCCCAAAATAACATATTTCCAAAAACCTTAAAACGAAGTCGCATCCAAAATGTGATAACCGGCATTTTATGGTCTGGAATTTTCTTTTTAAACCTCTTAAGCCTGAGCAGTTCTGCGCAAAGTCAACAGGTAACCGGCGAAGATTCTCTTCAGCGCTTAAGTGTGTTATTATATAAAGCAGCATTAGATACCAACCGGGTGAAGTACCAGCTTAAAATTGCCAATCACTTCATCAATCAACAAGATCAGCCTGATCATTTAACAAAAGCATTCACCTATCTTAATGAAGCACTTAAACTAAGCAGACAGTTAGAATCGCCTTACTGGGAGTTTCGAACCCTTATGGTTTATGGCCGATATTACAGCAAGAGAAGAATGCGATCGCAACAAGTATCAACTTATGATCAGGCGATTTCCATTGCGCAGAAGATTAAGAATAAACATTTAGAGGCAAGTGCCTGGTATTCTTATTTTATCAACATTCCGGATACCGTTCAGGACTACCGGAACAAGACCTTTTACAATCGCGCAGCTAAATCACATGCGCTGTATAAAGAAGTCGGCCACTCTTTTAAAGAAAAACACCGTGAGGCCCTGCTCTTGAGAATCATGGCCGATTTTCATTTAGAAGAGGAGAAATTCGACCTGGCCATTGCCGAGCTTTTCGAAGTGATTGCCCTTGATAAAAAGTATAAACTTCCGGATCTTCCTTCCGCCTACGATTTGCTATCTGCCGTTTATCAACGGAAAGGTGAACTGAGTAAGGCCTTAAACGCGGCATTGCAAAGTGTAAAAATCGCGCAGTCAAGTGGTGAAGAAGTACTCGATACGTATCTTAACCGTGTCGGCGCCGCCTATGAAGCGATGGGTAAACCTAAAGAAAGTATCGAATGGTATACCAAACCCTTGAATACGCCGGATAAAACCGATCCGTACCGGTTCATCCCCGCCTATATGCTCGCTACACAAATGATTAAGTTAGGTCAGGCAGAAAAAGCATTGGCTTTACTAAAAAAAACCTGGATTGAGGTACCCGATAAGGCAACCTTCGATTACTTTATCTATTTAGGTTATGGAGAATGCTATACGGCATTGAAAAATTACAAACTTGCAAACCTGTACTTTAACATTTTGCTCAAACAATCTGCAAAAGATATTTTATCTAATCCATTTCAAACTTCTCTTTTTTTCTCCATCAGCGAATGCTACTTCGCACAGAAAAATTATAACCTTGCATTGCAATATGCAGAAAAAGCGAGCGCGAATCAGATCAGCATGACTTTGCCAAGGCAGATCAGGTTAAACGAAATTCTTTATAAAATAAAACTTGCCAGCAATCAACCTGCCGAAGCTATTACTCACTTACAGAATTTCCACCAGCTAAGGGATTCTATGCTTAGCCAGGATAATCTTAGTACGATTGATCGGTTGCAGATTGAGTTTGATGCTTCACAAAAGGAAAATGAAAATGAACTGCTTAGAAAAAAATCACAGCTTCAAAGTCAGGAGATTAACCGATCCAAGTTAATTAAAGACTTTACCTTTGGTGGCTTAATATTCCTTTGCCTCGTATTGATTTTACTTTACGGAAGGTTCAGCTTAAAGAAGAAACTTCATAATACTTTAATTAAAAAGAAAGCAGATATTGATATTGCTTATGCAAAACTTGAAGTAAATATTCAGCAAAAAAATAAGCTGATTGAAGAAAAAGAAAGTCTGATCAAAGAAGTGCATCACCGGGTAAAAAACAACCTGCAATTAACGATGAGTTTGCTCAATAGCCAGAGTTATTACCTGGAAGATTTATCCGCGATTGAGGCCATTAAAGAAAGTCAGCATCGGCTCAAGAGCATTGCATTAATTCATCAGAAGCTCTACCAGAATGAAAATTTAGCCACGATTAATATTCAACCTTATATAGTAGAACTGATAGAATACCTGAAAGACAGTATGAACGGTGGAAAGAAAATCAGTTTTGATTTGGCTATCCTGAACCTGGAACTAGACATTTCAAAAGCGGTGCCGTTGGGACTGATCATTAACGAAGCCATTACCAATGTCTATAAATATGCCTTTCCAGATCGGGCTGGAGGCAAAGTGGAAATTAGCTTGAAAGAGCAGCATGAAGACCATTACGAACTGATGATTAAAGATGATGGTGTAGGGCTTCCGCCTGATTTTGATTATGAGCAAAGCAACACACTTGGTTTGATTTTAATGAAAGGCTTAAGCAGCCAGATTGATAGCGTATTGAAGATGAAAAATGACCATGGGGTTTCTGTAAGCCTGGTATTTAACAACTCGAATGAAGATTTATTTCTATGATGAATGATGTGATGAGAGAAAAAATTTTAATCGTTGAAGATGAATTTATAGTTGCCCACGATTTGCAAATGATTTTGCAACGCGCCGATTATGAGGTAATTGGCATTGCCGATTCTGTAAAAAATGCATTAGCCATCCTCGAAAATAAATCTGTAGATCTGGTACTTTTAGATATTCAACTCAAAGGCCGGCTTACCGGAATAGATTTGGCGCATCAACTGATGCAAAAGAAGATCCCCTTCATTTACGTCTCCGCAAATTCTAATGAGAAAGTACTCGAAGCGGCAAAGGCTACAAGTCCCTCCGGTTTTATTGTTAAACCTTATCGCGACCGGGAGGTACTGCTCAGCATTGATATTGCCCGCTACCGCCTGAAAAACAACGACGATATGAAATTGAGCAGCGAACTTTTTATGCGGGATTTTATCGTTGATATTTCCATGAAGTCGCTCACCTGGCAGAAGAAAATTCTTGCTGTGGCAAGCGCGTTTCAACCTTATATTCCTTTTGATTTTATTGCACTTTCCGGCATCTCCAAAGAAGGAATACGCTATAGCGAAATTGGCATCACCAGAAAAAATTTTGACCAGTATGGCCTTTTTACTGCCAAAGAATTTCAGCAGCGCGCAGGAATCGCAAAAGCCGACTATGACGAACTGAACAAGCTTTTGGCTGAAACCACCGCAGATGCCATCTACATTGGTGATGATTTTGAGCAAGTTAAATTAACCGCCCCAATGAAGAAATTGATGGCAGAAACCTATCATCTTTCTGCAAATCTCGTTAAAACGTTTCATTTAGAAAGTGGCGATAAAATTAGTTTCTCTTTTTACAGCAGAACTGAAAATATTTATCAGCAAGGCCACATGGAATTGCTTAATTATTTATCGGCCACTTTAGAAGAAAAGCTTACCCATATTATTGAAATGGAGCATGCCACCGTAACGGCCCACGAAACGACAGCAAACAATGGCTATTTGACTGATAAGAATGTCTTCGGTAATATTATTGGAAAGAGTACGGCCTTATTAAGAGTGCTGGATAAAATAAAGATCGTGGCTCCTACCGATACATCCGTTTTAATTACCGGAGCAAGCGGAACCGGAAAAGAAGAAATTGCGAAAAGCCTGCACCGCTTATCGAATAGAAACACCAAACCGCTCGTGGCGGTTAATTGTGCTGCCTTACCAGCCGATCTGATCGAATCGATTTTGTTTGGCCATGAAAAAGGTTCATTCACCGGCGCCATTAACACCAGGATTGGAAAATTCGAGGAGGCCAACGGTGGTACGATCTTTCTTGATGAAATAGGAGAAATGCCTTTTGATCTGCAAGCAAAATTATTGCGTGTTTTACAAGAAAAAGAGATTGACCGCATTGGTGGCAGCCAGCCCATTACGGTAGATTTACGAATTATTGCAGCAACTAATCTTCTGTTAGAAAAAGAAATTGCAAAAGGCAGGTTCCGGCTTGATCTATATTACCGACTCAATGTTTTTCCTTTACACGTTCCGTCGCTGTGTGAGCGCAAAGCTGATATTCCATTATTAACCGCTTATTTTGTTCAGAAGCATGCAGAAAACATTGGAAAACCTATTGATGAAGTTCCTTTGACGTTTACAGACCGGCTAATGCAATACGATTGGCCGGGAAATATCAGGGAATTGGAACATGTAATTTTAAGGAGCGTGTTGCTTTCCTCAAATGGCAAACTTGATCCAGATGAGCTTGATATCGGCACTAAAGGTGAAATACCTTTTACTCAAGGTAGTATTAAAACCATTAACGAAAATGAAAGGGACCACATCCTCAGGGTATTAGCACTTTGTAAAGGTCGGGTTGCGGGGAGCGGCGGTGCTGCAGAATTATTGGGCATTCCGGCAACAACACTTAGTTCTAAAATTAAAAAATTAAATATTAGCAGGTCATGATATTTAGTAAATCAACGATATATCATGAATTTAATAAAATTGGTTATATATTATTTTACTGATAAACAACAACTTAACAAACGGTACTTAAATTGATTTCGTAATAGTGCATAATCTGCCCGACAGTTCTGTGAACTTAGTTAACGTTCTCAAAATGCTGCTTAGCTGGTTTTCATATCAAGTCTGGTTAATAAAATGAAACAGAAAATCTTAATTGTAGAGGATGAATTTATTGTAGCCAATGATCTTCGGATCATGCTTGAAAAGGCCGGCTACAAAGTTTGCGGAATAGCGCCATCGGTAGTAAAGGCTTTAGAGCTTATTGCCACTAAAGCGCCGGACTGGATTCTACTGGATATATTTTTGCAGGGCGATAAAACAGGCATAGACCTGGCCGGGCAACTCACCGAAATGGAAATTCCATTTATTTACATCTCAGCCAATACCAATCAGGGTATTTTGGAAGCAGCAAAAGCTACATTGCCTTACGGCTTTTTGGTAAAACCGTTTAGGGAAAAAGATCTGATGGTGATGCTGGATATCGCCAGGTACCGCCATGAGCAAAACCTGAAATATAACCAACAGCCTCAACCCTCTTTACACACACAAATTGAGCATATCGCAGAAAAGCAAGAGCCAGTTGCAGATCGGTTAAAACAAATTAGTGCCGCATTGCATCAGGTGGTGCCTTTTGATTTCCTATGGATTACCAAATCAAATCCAAGAACAAGCACCAAAGACATTAACATGGTCCGTTTGGCCGATGGGAAATTAAGTTTGATCGAAAATCAGTCTTTACTAAAGGTTATGAACGTTTCCGGCCGTGACTTCAAAACCTGGAACAGTAGCGCCATAAACGCCAGTGGAAAATTAATTTTTAATGGCTACGATTTTAGGAAATTGAGAATGGAGAGTCCATGGACGCAAGCCCTCTCCGATCATTATCAATTAGAATCTGCACTGATTACCGAAGTAGAAAGAGCCAGTGAATTGTTTCAGTTCGTATTTTTCAATCAGCTTTCAGACCTTTATACCAAAGTCCATACCGGCATCATCAATCAGTTTAGGAAAACGCTGGAAATCGTTATTGATAAGGTAGTTTATGGAAAAGATTCCATTTCCGAATCAACTTTACCAACATCGGGTATTGTTGAAAAGCCAGTCATTACAAGAGTTGCTAATTCAGAAAGCGTGCAAAACTTTAATGGGATTACGGGCAACAGCAAGCTGCTGCATGCGGCTTTCAAAAAACTAGAACTCGTTGCTCCTGATGATACATCAGTACTCATTTTAGGGGAAAGCGGTACAGGCAAGGAGAAAATTGCACAAACCATTCACAAGCTATCACCGAGAAAAAACAAGCCACTGGTTACGGTTAATTGCGCAGCCCTGCCTTTAACGCTGATCGAATCAGAGCTTTTCGGACATGAAAAGGGCTCATTTACCGGTGCGAACGATAAACGGATCGGGAAATTTGAACAGGCAGATGGTGGTTCTATTTTCTTAGATGAGATAGGCGAACTTCCGCTGGAGGCTCAGGTAAAACTATTGAGGGTACTTCAGGAGAAAGAAATAGAACGCCTGGGTGGAAATTACACCAAAAAAATTAACGTCAGGATTATCACTGCAACCAATAGAAATTTAGAAAAGGAAGTTGCCGAAGGCCGGTTCAGGTTGGATTTATACTACCGGTTAAATGTATTTCCAATCGAACTGCCAGCCTTGAGAAATCGGAAGGAAGACATTCCTCCCCTTGTTGATCACTTCATTGCTAAATATGGCAAAAAAGGATCATCTGCGGTTACGCAAATTTCTGATGCCGCCTTAATTGAATTGCAGGATTACGACTGGCCCGGAAATATCAGAGAGCTGGAACATTTAATTGAACGGACAATGCTGTTAACGGAAGGCGACACCATTACCCACATCGAATTGCCAGGTACTGCGGCTGCTAACAATTTCAGCAGCGAAGACCATTTTAAAGTTAAAACCATGGAAGAAATGGAAAGGGATCACATTTTAAGTGTTTTAAAAATGTGCAAAGGCAAAGTTTTTGGAGCGGGCGGCGCAGCAGAAATTCTGAATATCCCTTCAACTACCTTAAACTCTAAAATAAAGAAACTGGGAATTAAATTCGAATTCGTTAAGTAACCGGAATCCTTTACCCCAAATAATGGCTTAAATTATTTCGGGGTCCGTGAACTTTTTTATGCCGGGCTATTGCGTGAGCAAGCCATAAATAGTTAAAGATTCCACCGGTGATACCGCAACGTAAATTGACGAAATACAGCGATATGTTTAATCAACAAACAAACAGCAAATCACTAGCTAACAGTAAGTTAATTAAATGGCCTGCGATTTGAAATAACAAATCATATAAAAACGAACAGCATAAGGTTCATGGTAAATGATTACGGTCAGATTGTGACTTTAAGCTGCATTAAATAAAATATAATTCATCTAATAAAAAAAAGCTATGAGTACTATTAAAGTTAAAGACGGAACAGAAATTTATTACAAAGATTGGGGAACCGGACAACCAATTGTTTTTCATCATGGATGGCCGCTATCAAGCGATGACTGGGATACACAACTCATGTTTTTCCTACAACAAGGTTACCGGGTAATTGCGCATGATCGCCGTGGACATGGCCGCTCTGGTCAAAGTGCAAATGGAAACGATATGGACACTTATGTTGCAGACATTGCCGAGTTAACTGAAGCGCTTGATTTGAAAGACGCCATTCATATTGGTCACTCTACTGGTGGTGGTGAAGCTATCCGTTACGCTGCACAATATGGTAAAGACCGCGTTGCTAAAGTGGTTTTAATTAGTGCAGTTACCCCGATTATGATTCAGAACGACAGTAATCCTGAAGGTGTGCCATTATCCGTATTTGACGGAATTCGCGAGGGTACTGGTTTTACCAGAGCACAGTATTTCTATGATTTTCCGGTAGCATTTTATGGCTGGAACCGCGAAGGAAAAGAAGTGCAGGAAGGTATTAAGCACAATTGGTGGCGTCAGGGCATGATGGGCTCAGTTTTAGCGCACTATGAAGGGATTAAAGCATTCTCAGAATCTGATTTTACCGAAGATTTGAAAAGCGTTAGCGTTCCTGTGCTTGTTTTACATGGCGAAGATGACCAGATTGTTCCTTACGGTCAGGCACCAAGAGCAGCTGAGCTATTGCCAAACGGAAAGTTAATTTCCTATCCTGGTTTTCCACATGGAATGCCAACCACGGAAGCTGAAACCATTAATAAAGATATTTTAGCATTTATTAAGTCTTAAGTTACAGTATCACTGATCTGAAAGCGGGCAATTTGCATTGCCCGCTTTCAGTATTTAATAGCATTTACGCTGTTTTGATTTCAAACACACACAGCTACCAGTTTAAACCAAACCTGATTAATTTATTTTAATACCTTCCAATGATCTTTCATACCGCCACTCTGGTTGGTAAAAGCTAATTTCTAGAATTCTATATGCTTCAATACAGCCTATTCACTTATAGTGAATGGTTGGGAAATTGCCTGAAAGCTTATTGAGTCTGATTTAATAGTTGATTACGTCTGTTGCCCCACCTATTGCGCTAACCATCAGCCAACAAACAAAGACCAGCTTAAATTAATTCTAAATTTTCTGAAATATAATTAGCCTGTCTTTTCGACTTTTTTTCAGGCAAAAAACAAGCTTTAGATTTCACCTGTTATATCCTCAATTCATTGCTTAACTTTATGAAATCCTAAAACCCCAAAACATCATCCTATGATAAAAAAAATAGTATTAAGCCTATTGCTTTTCGCATCTCTCGGGAGCATTGCTCAGGAGAATTTAAATTTCAACACCAAAAAGGAGATCACTTCTCCGGAAATTAACAACGATAAAAGCGTTACTTTCAGGTTAATGGCACCAAGCGCTACCAAAGTTGAAGTGCAAGGCGATATTATCGGCACAGCAGGTACGGCCGCAATGAAAAAGCAAGCCGATGGTATTTGGACTTACACTACGGGGCCTTTAAAATCAGAACTTTATAGTTATTCTTTTCTGGTAAATGGATTAAAAACGGTAGATGCCAATAATGTATATCAAATCAGAGACGTTGCATCAGTTGTCAATATTGTAATCGTTGGCGGTGGCAAGGCCGATAATTATATGGTAGCAGATGTACCGCATGGAACCATGGCAAAAAGATGGTATAATTCACCTGGAAACGCAAAAACCAGAAGAATTACCATTTATACGCCACCAGGATATGAAGAAAGTAAAGAAAAATATCCTGTTTTATATCTCCTGCACGGTATGGGCGGAGATGAAGATGCCTGGGGCGCACTCGGCCGGACGGCTCAGATTCTGGATAATTTAATTGCCCAGGGTAAAGCGAAGAAAATGATCGTAGTGATGCCAAATGGAAACGTAGCACAACAGGCAGCGCCCGGAGAAGACGTAAAAGGTTTGTATAAGCCGACCATGCAGTTGCCAAATACGATGGATGGTAAAATGGAAGAGACTTTTACCGACATCATCAAGTTTGTAGAAAGCAATTACCGCATACATGCCAATAAAAGTCAGCGGGCGATAGCGGGATTATCC
>Ga0265798_10009302_pt1 | contig 12317 bp, 10 predicted proteins | sample P3T30metagenome_FD_192430 | JGI IMG/M metagenome (GOLD analysis project Ga0265798, IMG submission 192430) | Plant litter microbial communities from East Loma Ridge, Irvine, California - P3 T30 | ecosystem: Environmental > Terrestrial > Plant litter > Unclassified | place: USA: California...
CTCGACGATGCGCCACAGCCGCAGGTCGCCGTTGTTGGGATCGAGCTTGGCGCGAATGTCCATCTCCTGGCCGTAGCGAGTCCGCGCGGCGCGCTGGATCGCGTCCTCCATCGCCTCGATGACGATCGCCTTGTCGATCATCTTCTCCGACGCGACCGAGTTGGCGATCGCGATCAGCTCGGCACGGTTGGCGGTGACCCCGGTGGCCATCAGTTCGATTCCTCTTCTTCGGTATCGGCGTCCGCGTCCGCGGACATGTCTTCTATCTCTTCGTCGGCGCCCTCCATCGAGAGCGGCACGGTCGCGGCGATCAGCCGGTCGGTGAGCACCAGCTTGGCGTCGGCGATCAGCGCGAACGGCACGCGCGCCAGCTCGTGCGTCCGCGCGTGGCGGATCGCGATCTGGCCATCGGCGTCGATGCCTTCCAGCTCGCCCTTGAACTGCTTCTGCCCCTCGACCGGCTCGGTGAGCACGATGCGTGCCTCATGACCCGCCCAGTCGGTGAAATCCTGACGGCGCGTCAGCGGCCGGTCGATCCCAGGCGACGACACTTCGAGCCGGTACGCGCCCTCGATCGGGTCGCGCCCCTCGGCCTCGAGCAGGTCGAGCATGTCGGACAGCCGTCGCGACAGCTCGGCGCAATCGTCGATGGTGAGCTGGCGCGTGTCGGGACGCTCCGCCATTACCTGGAGCGTGCGCTCATCACCCTTGCCGAATAGCCGCACGCGCACCAGCGCGAAGCCGAGCGCCTGCGCCTCGGGTTCGATCAGTCGGTAGAGGGCGTCGTTGTCGCTCAAGTGCACCTGCCGGACATGCGTTGGTCGCCGCCGCGGAGCGAGCCCCGCAGCCCCTTGCACCTCGCGATGTAAGAGAAAGCACGGCGGATATAGCGCCGTCGCCGCGGTGTCGCAAGCGCGCGGGTGAACGGAGAAGGATTTAGCGGACGCTCGCCCGTCGCTCGGGCGCGCCACCTCGCGCGATTGGCTCCGCCTTGACCTTGACGCTGCACTGCACCATCGCCAGCTGTACTCGCTCGCGCACCACGACAGGGGACAGATTCATGGCGACCGTCGTCGCCGACGCGCGCCACGCGCCCGTCGGGCTGATCCATTTGTCGCTGGCGGTCGGCGGCTTCGCGATCGGCACCACTGAGTTCGCCACGATGAGCCTGCTGCCCGAGATGGCGCGCAGCCTGCATGTCGACGCGCCGACCGCAGGCCATGTCATCAGTGCCTATGCGCTCGGCGTAGTGGTCGGCGCACCGACGCTCGCGGTGCTCGGCGCGCGAATGGCGCGGCGCACGCTGCTGATCGCGCTCATGACGCTGTTCGCGGCCGGCAACCTGCTGTCGGCCGTGGCGCCGAGCTATTCGACGATGATGCTCGCGCGCTTCGTGGCGGGGCTGCCGCACGGCGCTTATTTCGGCATCGCGATGCTGGTCGCTGCCTCGCTGGTGGAGCAGGGCAGGCGGACCCAGGCGGTGGCGCGCGTAATGCTGGGGCTGACCGTGGCGACGATCGTGGGCGTGCCGCTCGCCAATTTCATGGGGCAGGTGCTCGGCTGGCGGTCGTGCTTCGTGGTGGTGACGGCGCTCGCAGCGTTGACCGCGACGCTGGTCGCCGCCTTTGCACCGCGCGACCGTGGCGACCCCGCCGCTAGCCCGCTGCGCGAACTCGGTGCGCTGCGCCGTGCGCAGGTCTGGCTCACGCTCGGCATTGGCGCGATCGGCTTCGGCGGCATGTTCGCGGTCTACACCTATCTCGCTGATACGATGGCGGCGGTGACGCAGGTTGGGCCGCGGCTGGTGCCGTTCGCGCTGATGAGCTTCGGCGTGGGTATGACGCTGGGTAATATTGTCGTGCCGCGCTTCGCTGACCGGGCATTGCTGCGGACGGCGGCGGCAGTGCTGGTATGGGCGCTCGTCGCGCTGCTGCTCTGGCCGCTGGCAGCGCCGCAGCTCTGGTCGGTGCTGGTGGCGATGTTCGCGATCGGCGTGAGCGGCGCGCTCGGCAGCGTGCTCCAGACCCGGCTGATGGACGTGGCGGGCGACGCGCAGGCGCTGGCGGCGGCGCTCAACCATTCGGCGTTTAATACCGCCAATGCGCTCGGGCCTTGGCTCGGCGGCATGGTGATCGCGGCGGGCTATGGCTGGACTTCGACCGGCTATGTCGGCGCCGCGCTGGCGTTGTGCGGGCTGGCGGTGCTCGGCGCGTCGGCGCTGGTGGAGCGTTCTGCGTCGCGGTGAGCGAGCGCGTTACATCACGATACCCGGTTTCGCCTCCGCGATCGCGGCTAGGACCATCCGCTCCCACACCGCGACGTCTCCGGCCGCCGCCATCGCGGGGCTCGGCGCCCGCAGCGTGTGGAGCACTGCGATCGCGTCGTCACGATAGTCCTTCCATGTCGCGTCGACCTGCGCGCCCGCGGACTCCGAGTCGCCGTGACCGTTGGCGCTGAGATGCTGGCCGGCGAGCACGCGGGCGATGCGGTCAACGGCGGGCGAGGTGGCGGTGTCCATGCGAGTTGCTCCTTCTCCTGATGGCTTAACGTCTTAGCGCTGGCGCGGCTCCGCCGATGCGCGCCGCCATGCGTCGCGAACGCGATTGACTCGGGCGGCACTTGGCCTAGAGCGACGGCACGTCGATGTCGGGCGACCGGCATGGGCAGGCGCGGGAGAGCGCGGCGGGCCTTGCAGGCCCTCAGCCGCCGCCGAAGGAGCAACCACCCCGGAATCTCTCAGGCAACAGGGACCGCGCCGGCCTTTATCGACACTCTGGAAAGCGGCGGCGCGCGCCCTCGGGATCGCGCCACCCACCGAAGGGGTAACCTGGGCGTGGCCCCGGGGAAAGCTCTCAGGTTCCGTGACAGAGGGGGACATGAATCAGCGCCGGGCTTCCGGCAGGATTCGCCCTCGCACGCACGGACATAGATCATGACCGACTCCGTCCACAACGCCGACGACGACCTCGAGCCGATCGAGATCCTCACCCTCCCGCTCGATGCCTGGCATCGCCAGCGCGGCGCGCGCATGGTGGAGTTCGCCGGCTACCACATGCCCGTCCAATACGAGGGCATCATGGCCGAGCATCTGTGGACGCGCGAGCATGCCGGGCTGTTCGATGTCAGCCACATGGGCCAGCTCAGCATCACCGGGCCGAACGTCGCCGCCGCGCTCGAAGCGCTGATGCCCGCCGCGATCAGCGACGCGCCGCTCGACAAGGCGCGCTACTCGCTGCTCCTCGACGACGAGGGCGGCGTACTCGACGACCTGATGCTGACGCCGCAGGGCGACGACCGCGTCTACATGGTCGTCAACGGCGCGACCAAGTACGACGACGTCGCGCATATGATCGAGCGTCTGCCCGACGAGATCACGCTCAACCTGATGGAGGAGCATGCGCTGCTCGCGGTGCAGGGGCCGGAGGCGGTCGCCGCGCTGGCGCGGCTGATCCCCGGCGTCGACGCCATGGTGTTCATGCAGGCGGGTGCGTTCGACTGGCAGGGTCATGAGCTGTGGATCAGCCGCTCGGGCTATACCGGCGAGGATGGCGTGGAGATCTCGGTGCCGGCCGAGGCGGCGGTGGCGCTCGCCGACGCGCTGGTGGCGCAGCCCGAGATCAAGCCGATCGGCCTCGGCGCGCGCGACTCGCTGCGGCTCGAGGCGGGGCTGCCGCTCTACGGTCACGACCTCGATCCCACGACGACACCGGTGATGGCCGACCTAAGCTTCGCGCTCGCCAAGCGCCGCCGCGAGGCCGCCGACTTCCCCGGCGCCGCGCGCGTGCTCGCCGAGCGCGAGTCCGGGCCCGCGCTGCGGCGGGTCGGGCTGCTCGTCGAGGGGCGCCAGCCCGTGCGCGAGGGCGCGACCGTGATCGACGACGCCGGCGACACCGTCGGCCGGGTCACCAGCGGCGGCTTCGCGCCGAGCGTCGGTGCGCCGATCGCGATGGCCTATGTTCCCGCGGCGCTCGCCATCCCCGGCACCGGCGTGAGGCTGTCGCAGCGCGGCAAGCCGCACCGCGCCACCGTCACAGCCATGCCGTTCGTTCCCCACCGTTACTTCCGAGGAGTGAAGTGAGATGAGCCGTTATTTCACCGAGGATCACGAGTGGATCGAGGTCGAGGGCCAGACCGGCACGGTCGGCATCAGTGACTATGCGCAGGGTCAGCTCGGCGACATCGTCTTCGTCGAGGCGCCGGACTCGGGCCGCAGCCTGAGCAAGGGCGATGAGGCCGCGGTGGTCGAAAGCGTCAAGGCCGCGTCGGACGTCTATGCGCCGGTGTCGGGTACGGTGACCGAGGGCAACCCGGCGCTCGCCGACGAGCCGTCGCTGGTCAACTCGGACCCTGAGGGCGAGGGCTGGTTCTTCAAGCTGACGCTCAGCGATCCGAGCGAGCTTGAGGCGCTGATGGACGAGACTGCCTACGCCGCCTTCGTCGCCAAATTGTGATGTGACGCCCCTCCCGCGTGGGAGGGGCGGAACCCCTCCCTGAGGGAGGCGGGAGAGACCAGATTATGCGCTACCTACCGCTCACCCCGGCCGACCGCAGCGACATGCTGGCGGTGATCGGCGCTTCCACGATCGACGACCTGTTCGTCGACGTGCCCGAGTCCGCGCGGCTCGACGGCCCTGTGCGCGACCTGCCGCTCCACGCCAGCGAGCTGGCGGTCGAGCGCCACATGACCGCGCTGGCGCGCAGGAACACCGTGGCGGGCGAGGTGCCTTTCTTCCTCGGCGCCGGCGCCTACCGCCACCACGTGCCGGCGTCGGTGGATCATCTGATCCAGCGCGGCGAGTTCCTGACCGCCTACACGCCGTATCAGCCCGAGATCGCTCAGGGCACGCTGCAGATGCTGTTCGAGTTCCAGACGCAGGTCGCGCGCCTGCTCGGGACCGACGTGGCCAACGCCAGCATGTATGACGGCTCGACCGCCTGCTGGGAGGCGATCGGCATGGCGCGGCGGATCACGCGGCGCGGCAAGGCGCTGCTTTCGTCCGGGCTGCATCCGCATTACGTCTCGGTCGCCAAGACGATGGCGCGCTACACCGGCGACCTACTCGCAACCGGCGCGCCCGCGCTCACCGCCAAGACCGACGTCGATCAGCTGATCGCCGCGATCGACGCGGACACGTCGTGCGTGGTGGTGCAATATCCCGATATCCTCGGCCGCGTCGCCGACCTGACGCCGCTCGCCGAGGCGTGCCAAACGAACAAGGCGCTGCTGATCGCGGTCGTGACGGAGCCGGTCGCGCTGGGAGCGCTGCGCGCGCCGGGCGAGATGGGTGCTGACATCGTCGTCGGCGAGGGCCAGTCGCTCGGCGTCGGGCTCCAGTTCGGCGGGCCGTACGTCGGGCTGTTCGGCTGCAAGGACAAATATGTGCGCCAGATGCCCGGTCGCCTCTGCGGCGAGACGGTCGACGCGGACGGCCGCCGCGGCTTCGTGCTGACGCTCTCGACGCGCGAGCAGCATATCCGTCGCGAGAAGGCGACCAGCAACATCTGCACCAACTCGGGGCTGTGTGCTTTGGCCTTCTCGATCCACATGACCTTGCTGGGCGAGGCAGGGCTGCGCGGGCTCGCCGGGATCAACCACGCGACCGCGTGCCGCGCCGCCGACCGGCTCGCGCGCGTGCCCGGCGTGCGCGTGGTCAACGAGGCCTTCTTCAACGAATTCACGCTCGATCTGGGGCAAGAAGCGCGACCGGTGGTGCGCACGCTGGCGGAGCGAGGCGTGCTCGCGGGCGTGTCGCTCGGGCGGCTCTACCCGGGCGAGGCGGCGCTGGAGAACGGCCTGGTGGTGGCGGTGACCGAGACGGTGACCGACGAGGATATCGAGGCGCTCGCGACGGCGCTGACGGAGGTGCTGGCATGACGATCAACCAGAGCGGCTGGAAGCCGACCGCGCCCGCGGGCCGCGGCGACGCGGCGGGCGCGACCTTCACCGGCAACAAGGCGCTGATGCTGGAGGAGCCGCTGATCTTCGAGATCGGCGACGACCAGACCACCGGCGTTGACTTCGCCGTGGGTGATGTCGCGGGCTCGCGGCTAGGCGGCCTCAGCCGCAAGGATCCTATCGGGCTGCCCGGCCTGTCGGAGCCCGAGACGGTGCGCCATTACACCCGCCTCAGCCGGCAGAATTACGCGATCGACCTCGGCCTCTTCCCGCTGGGCTCGTGCACGATGAAGCACAACCCGCGGCTCAACGAGAAGATGGCGCGGTTGCCGGGCTTCGCCGACGTCCACCCGCTCCAGCCGATCGACACGGTGCAGGGCGCGCTGGAGGTGATCCACCAGCTCGCGCACTGGCTCGTCACCCTCACCGGCATGCACTCGGTGGCGATGAGCCCCAAGGCGGGTGCGCACGGCGAATTGTGCGGCATCCTAGCGATCAAGGCGGCGCTGGAGAAGCGCGGCGAGGGGCATCGCAAGGTGATCCTGGTGCCCGAGTCGGCGCACGGCACCAACCCCGCCACCGCGGCCTTCGCGGGCTTCAGCGTGGAGGACATTCCCGCCACCGCTGAGGGGCGCGTCGACACCGCGGCGCTCACGGCACGGCTCGGCCCGGACGTGGCCGGGGTGATGATCACCAACCCCAACACCTGCGGCCTGTTCGAGCGCGACCTCAAGGCGATCTCGGACGCGGTCCATGCGGCGGGCGGCTACGTCTACTGCGACGGCGCCAATTTCAACGCGATCGTCGGGCGGGTGCGCCCGGGCGATCTTGGCGTCGACGCGATGCACATCAACCTGCACAAGACCTTCTCCACTCCGCACGGCGGCGGCGGGCCAGGCTCGGGGCCGGTGGTGTTTTCCGAGGCGCTGACGCCGTTCGCGCCGCTGCCGTTCGTCGAGCGCGACGGCGACCAGTTCCGCCTGGTCGAGGAGGAGAATGCGGAGGAGCACCACGCCGACAGCTTCGGCCGCATGGTCGCCTTCCACGGCCAGATGGGGATGTTCACGCGCGCGCTGACCTACATCCTCAGCCACGGCGCGGACGGGCTGCGCCAGGTCGCGGAGGACGCGGTGCTCAACGCCAATTACGTGCTGCGCCGGCTGGAGGACACGCTCGACGCGCCGTTCGCCGACTCCGGCCCGTGCATGCACGAGGCGATTTTCTCGGACCGCGGGCTGGCGCCGGGCTTCTCCACGATCGACGTCGCCAAGGCGCTGATCGACGAGGGCTATCACCCGATGACCATGTATTTCCCGCTGGTCGTCCACGGCGCCATGCTGGTGGAGCCGACCGAGACCGAGAGCAAGGCGGCACTCGATCAATTCATCGGCGCGCTGCGATCGGTGGCGGAGCGCGCCAAGGCCGGCGATGAGGCGCTCAAGACCGCGCCGCATTTCGCCCCGCGCGCGCGGCTCGACGAGACGCTGGCGGCGCGCAAGCCCGTGCTGGTGTGGAAGCCCAAGGTGGCGGAGGCGCAGGCGGCGGAGTAGCGGGGCAGGCCGGCGGCCGGGCCTGCGGTCTTCGGCAACGACGTTGGCGCCAGCGCCAGCGTCGTTGCTACAATGAAGCATGAGGATCTCGATCGACTGGCGGGAGCTGGCGGCACAAGGGCTTGCCTATCTGCTGGGCTGCCTGTCCTGGGTGACCGGGACAGAACTCTCTAAAACACTCGATCTGCTCCGACGCGATCTCGCGGCATTGGCGCGCGCGGAGTCGCTGACCTCCGCGAACACCATCGCGCCATGGCGCGGGATCTGGGCCGCTGCGTCGAGCGCGTGGGACCCGATAGCGCTCATTATCTGCTTCTCACTGGCGCTTCTGCTGGTCGAATGCACGCGCAAGCGCAGACGCGACTATCTCTGTTGCGGCGCCTTTGTCGGCCTGACGCTGGCCGGCCCGGCGCTGTTCGTGCTTTCGCCGGCAAGTGAAGGGACGTTCCTCTGCGTGCCGGGCGCGTTCGCCGTCGCGATGGCGGCCGTCACATGGCGCCTGATCCTCTCTCCGGATCGATCCGGATCGTCGAGATTCAAGCGCGGGTGACGCTGCCTCTCGTCCGAACTGACCTCGTCGCTCAGCCGATCCCCTGCGCCATCGCCTGCCGCGTCTCCTCGCGGCGGCGGACGTGTTCGCGCCACACGATATACAGCCCGGCCGCGACGATCACCGGCGCGCCGACCCAGGTGGCGCGGTCGGGCAGGTGGCCGAACACCAGCCAGCCGAGCAGCGTCGCCCACAGCAGCGAGGTATAGTCCATCGGCACCACCGCGGAGACCGGTCCGAAGCTCAACGAACTCGTCATCGCTACCTGCGCCGCGCCGCCGAACAGGCCACACGTCACCAGCACCAACCACAGCCACGGCGTGTGCGGTTGTGCCCAGATCGCATAGGCGATACCAAGCGGTGCCAGCGACAGGGTGGAAAACCAAAAGACGGTGGTGAGCGGCTTTTCGGTGCGACCGATCGTACGCAGCAGGATCGTCACCACCGCGGTTAGCATCGCCGCCAGCAAGCCGCTCAGCGCGCCGTGCAGCGGTATCTGGTGGCCGCCGGGCTGCGCGACGATCACCACGCCGATGAAGCCGACGGCCACCGCCGCCCAGCGGCGCCAGCCGGTCGGCTCCTTCAGCACCAGCGCACCGAGCACGGTGGCGAAGATCGGCATCGAGAAGCCGATCGTGGTGGCCTCGGCGAGTGGCAGCACCGTCAGCGTGTAGAAGGTGAAGGCCATCGAGATCAGGCCGACGGTCGCGCGCGCGAGATGCGCGCCGAAGCGGCGCGTGGGCAGCGTCGCGAAGCCCGGCCCGGCGCCGACTACCGCGGTGACGAGCAGCGCGGCGCCGCACTGCCGCCAGAAGAGGATCTCGGCGAGGTGCGCGCCGCCCGCCTCCGCGAGCTTGATGCAGGTGTTCATCAGCGCGAACAGCGCTACCGAGGTGAGCCGCAGCGCGACGGCGAGCAGAATACGATCGGAGGCCACGACGCGGCCTTAAAGGCTTTCACGCGCGGTGCGAGTCGATGTTGCGCGAGAGGGTGGAGACGGTCGCGCCTGACCGTGGAAGCAACTGCAACCGCGGAGCACCCTGCGCACCGCCCGCGGCTCTGACGCCGTCGCATCACCACCATGTCGCGACGGTTTACGCGCGCCCGCCTTCGCGTGTACGGGCGCGCGATGATCAAGCACGCTCTTCCCGTCACGCGCGAGGCCGATTTCGCCGCCTGGTACCAGTCCGTCATCGCCGAGGCCGACATGGCCGAGGAATCGGGCGTGCGCGGCTGCATGGTGATCCGGCCGTGGGGCTATGGCATCTGGGAGCGTATCCAGCGCCTGCTCGACGATCGCATCAAGGCGACCGGGCACGAGAACTGCTATTTCCCCGTCTTCATCCCGCTCTCCTATTTCGAGCAGGAGGCCGCGCACGTCGAGGGCTTCGCCAAGGAGATGGCGGTGGTGACGCACCATCGCCTGATCGCCGACGGCAAGGGTGGGCTGGTACCGGATCCCGCCGCCAAGCTGGAGGAGCCGCTGGTCGTCCGGCCCACCTCCGAGACGGTGATCGGTCACGCCTTCGCGCGCTGGGTGCAGTCGTGGCGCGACCTGCCGGTGCTGATCAACCAATGGGCTAACGTGGTCCGCTGGGAGATGCGCACGCGGATGTTCCTGCGCACCGCCGAGTTCCTGTGGCAGGAGGGGCATACCGCGCACGCCTCGGCGGACGAGGCGCGCGAGGAGACGCTGCGGATGCTCGAGGTGTACCGCGACTTCGCCGAGAGCGATCTCGCATTGCCGGTGGTCGCGGGCGAAAAGCCGGAGAATGAGCGTTTTCCCGGCGCGGTCGCGACCTACTCGATCGAGGCGATGATGCAGGACGGCAAGGCGCTCCAGGCAGGCACCTCGCACTTCCTCGGCACCAATTTCGCCAGCGCGCAGAACATTCGCTTTCAGAACAGCGCGGGTGAGCTCGAGCTGGCCAACACGACGAGCTGGGGCGTGTCGACGCGCACGATCGGCGCGCTAATCATGGTCCACGGTGACGACGACGGGATGCGCGTGCCGCCGCGGGTCGCGCCGTGGCAGGTGGTGATCGTGCCGATGCTGCGCGACACGCCCGAAGACGAGGCGCTGGTGCGTTACTGCCGCGAGCTGCAGCAGGCGCTGGCACGGCAGAGCGCATTCGGCGAGCCGCTTCGCGCGCTGCTCGATCTCAAGCCGGTGAAGTCGACCACTAAGCGCTGGGGCTGGGTGAAGAAGGGCGCGCCGATCGTGATCGAGGTTGGCGGCCGCGACATGGCGGCCGGCAACGTCTCGGTGATCCGCCGCGACCGGCTGTACCGCGCGGACGGCAAGCTCGACAGTAATCTCGTGGCGCGCGACGCTTTCGCCGCCGAGGCACCTGCCCTGCTCGAGACGATCCAGCGCTCTCTGTACGACGAGGCGGCGGCGCGACTGCGCGCAGGGATCACGTCGGCGGCCGACTGGACCGCGGTGGAGGCCCATTTCGCGCCCGAGGCGCGCAACCCGGGCTGGCTTGAGGTGCAATGGTCGCGTCCGACCGGCGCCGCGCTCGATGCGGTGGTGGAAAAGCTCAAGGTGCTCAAGCTGACGCTACGCAACGCCCCGAGCGATCAGGCGCCCGCGGACGGCGCCTGCGTCTTCACCGGCGCGCCGGCGATAGAGCGCGTGCTGGTCGGCCGCGCCTATTGAGCGCGGCGGCGCCGGCGCCGCTTAGAACAGCCCGTCCTCTTCCTCCGCCTCCGCGGTGAGCAGCTCCATGCCGGGCAGCAGGAAGCCGCTATGAGTCTCGCGCTCCGCCGCCATCGTGTAACTCGCGGCGACCTGATCAAGCGCATCGCGCAGCGCCGCGTCACCTGCGCCGGGCAGCGCGTCGGCGACGCGCACGCCCTGCGCGCCGAGCTGCTCGCCGATCGCCGCCACTTCGCTCGCGAGCGCGAGCGGGCGCTCCAGCACCGCATTGGCCGCGCGCAGCTCCGCGATCAGCGCGCGCGCTTCGCCCTCACCCTCGCGCACGCCGCGCTCGCTCGTTGCGTGGCCGGCGCGGATCACCTCGGCGGCGAGCGCGAGGCGGTGGCCGGCGGCGCCGCCGCGGGAACGATGCGATGCCGCGATCGTCGCACCGCCCGCGGACACCGCCGCCATCGCCGCGGTGATGGCGGAGGTGGCACGGTCGAGCTGCGCGGCACACGTGCCGACCTCGACCGCGACGACCGCCACCGCACGTCCCATCGTACCGAAGCGGCGACAAAGCAGTCGCGTGTTCACCGCCATATCGCCGACATCGCGGCGGATCAGCCGCAGCCCCTCGCAGCGTTCCGACAGGCCGTCGAGCGCGTCGGTGGTCAGTCGCACCAGTGCGTCGGTGTCGCGGTCGGCAACGTGGAGCTGCTCGGTTAGCGCACTCACCGCGGCGATGTCGCGGTCAAGTTCGCCGAGCACGGCACCGCCGTCTCGCTCTCCCATCGCCGCGAGCAACGTGAGCAGCCGTTCGGTCTCCTCACCGATCGCGCGTAGCGCCTCTACCAGCTTCTCCGCGCCTGTGGCGAAATCGGCCGCGAGCGCGCGGGTCTGCGCCGCCGCCAGCGCGCGCAGGTGCGCGCCGACCGCGGCGCCGCCGTCGCGCTCGGCGGCGTCGGCGTGCGCCAGCGTCACCACGACATGCTCGATCCGCTGCCGCGTGCTGTCCCCCACCTGGAGCGCGTTGAGCGCGGCGGCGACGCGCTTCGCCACCGTGCGCGCCGCCGCGGCGAGCTCGGCCGCGCCGCGGCGCAGCGTCTCGCGGTAACGGTCGAGCGCCGCGGCGTCATGCTCGAGTCGGTCGGGCACTTCCGGCACCACCTTCGCGCCCTCGGCGAGCAGCCGCGCCGAGGCGGCGCTGCCGCGCGTGAGACTGGCAGCGAGCGTGCTCAGCTCGGCCAGAATATGCGCTATATGCTGTTCGCCCTGCTGCAGCCGATGCAGCATGCCGTCGACGAAGTCGACGAACACCGCCTCCCCCGACGCGGCGATCTTGATGTTAGGGCCGTAGATCTCGAGCAGCCGCAGCGTGTCGCGCATCTCCAGCACGCGCGCGCGGATCACGCCGAGCTGGATGGCGATCGCGCTAAGCTCGGCGTCGCGCTCGGCCTGTGCCGCGGGCAGGCTGGTGAGCCGCTGGGCGACCGCGCGCAGATCGGCGACCGATTCAGTCGCCGCGGCGGCATCGATCGCGTGGGTCACGCCGTCCAGTGCGCCGATCACGCGTTGTACCGCACCAACCGCGCTTGCCAGCGTGCCACCGGCGTCGACGAAATGGTGGTCGAGCTCGGCCGCCAACGCCGCCAGTACCGCGGCGGGGACCGTGGTCTC
>Ga0265798_10009303_pt1 | contig 12314 bp, 9 predicted proteins | sample P3T30metagenome_FD_192430 | JGI IMG/M metagenome (GOLD analysis project Ga0265798, IMG submission 192430) | Plant litter microbial communities from East Loma Ridge, Irvine, California - P3 T30 | ecosystem: Environmental > Terrestrial > Plant litter > Unclassified | place: USA: California...
CCTCCCCGACGCCCTGCCGGCCGCGCCCGATACGGCCGTGGTGGTGCCGCCCCCGGCGCGCACCCCCGGCTACTACGTGCGCCAGCGCCTGTGGGCCAACCGCCCCGCCGTGGCGGGGCTAGTTTTCATCGGGCTGTGCGCGCTGGTGGCGCTGCTCGGCTACTGGGTGCTGCCCGATAATTCGCCCGATGCCAACAACGGCCTGGTGCAGCTGCAAAAGCAGCCACCCGGCTTCGTGGCCGTGCTGCGCCAAGTGCCCGACCCCACAGCCCCGCCCCCCGGCAATAGCCTGCAAGTATGGCTGCGCGGCCGCCCACCCCAGGTCAAGGACGAAGTGCTAGCCTCCTACCGGCTGACGCACACGCAGCCCACGCAGTACGAGCTGCCCGGCAAGCCCGCCTCGGCTAGTGAGCAGCATCCTGTTATCACCCGCCGCTACTGGCTAGGCACCGACAAGGCCGGGCGCGACGAGCTGAGCCGCCTGCTGCTGGGCACGCGCATCTCGCTGGGCATCGGGCTGGTGGCGGTGCTCATCTCGCTGGTAATTGGCGTGGCGGTGGGCGCGGTGGCCGGCTACTTCGGCGGCTGGGTCGATAGCCTGCTGCTGGGCTTGATGACGGTGGTGTGGAGCATTCCGGGCATCATGCTCGTGATTGGGATTTCGCTGGCCCTGGATAGCAAAGGCGTGTGGGTCAGCTTCGTGGCCGTGGGCCTCACCATGTGGGTCGATGTGGCGCGGGTGGTGCGCGGGCAGGTGCTGGGGCTGCGCTCGGCCACGTTTATCGAGGCGGGCCGGGTGCTGGGGTTGCCCACTAGCCGGCTCATCTTCGTGCACCTGCTGCCCAACCTGCGCGGGCCGCTCATTGTGCTGGCCACCAGTAATTTTGCCGCCGCCATTCTGCTCGAAGCCGGCCTTAGCTTCCTGGGCCTGGGCGTGCAGCCCCCGGCCCCCAGCTGGGGCCTCATGGTGAAAGAGGGCTACGACCTGCTCGGCACCGAGGCCGGCCTGTGGCTGACGCTGCTGCCCGGGCTAGCCATCAGCTTATTAGTGCTGAGCTTCAACGTGCTGGGCAATGGCCTGCGCGATGCCTTCGACCCCAAAACACAGCTTAGCTAGGCCCAAAGTGGGCGAGTTCGGCGGCTGGGCGTATTATTGCAGGCCCTTCATTTTTCCAGTCTGTTTCCCGGTGCCCGGCGCCGGGCGGTACCTTTGCCCCAGCCTATGCCCCATCTAGCCACCGTAGCGGGCCTCGAAAAACGCCTCTTTCTGAAAGAGCGCGAGCTAGGGGCGCTGCTGGAAATCACGCAAGCCATTACCCACGACTCGGCCGAGGCCGACTTGTACAAAATCTATCAGTTTACGCTCATCGGCCAGCTCGGTGTGCGCCGGCTGGCCCTGTACGTGCTTGACGAAGGTGCTTTTCGCCTGAAAGTGAACTTCGGCACGGCGCTAGCAAACGACTCGCATTTTTTGCCCGCTGAGGTGGCCGGCTGGCGCCTCACGCCGACCTGCCGGGTGAAGGACCTGGGCCTGGGTGCCGACTGGGAAAACTTTGAGTTGCTGGTGCCCGTGCGCCAGCAGGAAACCGTGCAGGCGCTGGTATTTGTGGGTACCATGCAGGGCGACTACGCCAGCCGCGAGGCGCTCTCCTTTCTCGAAACGCTGGGCAATATCCTGCTCGGCGCCGTGGCCAACCTGCGCCTGGCCCGCCAGCGCGAGGCCCTGCTGGTGGCCGAGTCGGCGGTGCGCCGCGAGATTGAGATTGCCCAGCAGGTGCAGCAGTTGCTGTTTCCGCAGTCCTTGCCCAATAACGGCCACTACGCGCTGCACGCCACTTATCAGCCGCATACCGAGATTGGCGGCGACTACTACGACGTGGTCGAAATCGACAAGCACCGCCTGCTGGTGTGCGTGGCCGATGTGAGCGGCAAAGGCGTACCGGCCTCGTTGCTGATGTCGAATTTTCAGGCGGGCCTGCGTACGCTGCTGCGCCAGGGTGCCGACCTGATAACCATTGTGCGCGAGCTAAACCACCTCATTTTCCGCAACGCGGGCGGCGAGAAGTTTATCACGGCCTTTCTGGCCCTCTACGACCGCCGTACCCAGGTGCTGGAATACGTGAACGCCGGCCACAACGACCCGCTGCTGCTACCCGACACCGGCCCCACCCAGCCCCTGCACGAGGGTACCGTGATGCTGGGCATCATGCCCGACCTGCCGCCCTTCCGGGTGGGGCTGGCCGCCATGCCGCCCCACTCGCTGCTGTTTATTTATACCGATGGCCTCACCGAGGTTTTCAACGAGCAGCAGCAGGAGTTTGGCGAAGAAGGCGTGCTGCACACCCTGGCCCGCAACCGCTACCTGCCACTGCCCCGCCTGCACCAGGAATTGCTGCACTGCATCCAGCAATTCAACGTCAACGGCGAGCGCTTTGCCGACGACGTGACCATGCTGAGCTTGCGGGTGAAATAAAGTCGATTAACTTTAACTTGCTCAGTAACAACTACCAGCGGCTAGCAGCTGGGCAGCGGCGTCTTGTTAGCGGCCTGCTCCAGCCAGGTGCCGGTGCGGATGAGCAGGGCCAGCGCCACGAAGAAGATGGAGCCTACTTTGTCATTCTCTACCAGCTCGTTGAGCAGTAGGTGGAAGACAATGATGACAAACGATATCGTTGATACCAGCACCACGCGGCGCAGCTCGGGGTGTGGCGTGGTGGCGTGGTAGAGGCGCTCGGCCGTGAGCAGGGCCGCGCCCACCAGCGTGCAAAAGAGCACGAAGGCCGGAATACCCTGCTCGGCCAGTTGCAGCAGAAAGTAGTTGTGCGTGGTCGAGCCCGTGCGGTTGGCGCTCACGTAGGTGCGGAAGCTCGTGACCGTGTAGCGCTTGTATTCGGGGTTGAAGGTGGAGGGGCCGCTGCCCGTCAGGGGCTTGGCGGCGACCATGCGGGCGGCAGCCACCCAGCGGTACACGCGCTCCATGCCCGACACGTCCTGAAACTTATAAGTGGAGATAAGGTGGTCGGCAAAGCTATTGCCGTGCCAGGTAGTATGCTGATAGTCAGGTCGAAAGCGAATGTAGTTCTGGTTGCTTACGAAGTAGGCCACAATGCCCGCCGTGCTCAGGGCCACCACCAGTAGCAGCACCCGCGTGAGGCGCAGCCGCATCACCACGTAGAAAATGCCCGCCACCGGCACGGCTAGCCACGAGGCCCGCGTGTAGGACGTCAGCAGCCCGAACAGCAGCAGCCCACCGGCCCCCAGCCATAGCCACCGCTGGCCCCGCGTGCTGGCCCGCGCCGCCAGCCCACCCGCAAACGGCAGCAGCAGCGCCAGCGTGGTAGCATACACCACGTGGTTGACGTAAAACGGCTGGAGCGCCCAGTTGACCCGCCCAAAGCTGAAGCCGATGCTGGCGTGGCGCGGCAGCACCCACAGCAGGCTCACCACCGCGCCAGCCACGTAGCAAGCCGCCAGCCGCCAAAAATCGGCGGGCCGCCGCAGCACCAGCAGCGAGCCAAACAGGAACGGCGCCAGGTACCAGCACTTGGCCAGCAAGTATTTGATGGACTTAATTTTATCGACCGAAAAATAGGTGTCGAGGCCCGCCCAGGCCAGCAGCAGCAGGGGCAGCAGCAGCAGCGGGTGGCGCCACTCGCGCCGGGCTAGCTGGCGCAGGCTGCCGGGGCCCAGCAGCAGCGCCAGCGGCACGCAGCCCAGCAGCGCCAGCATCAGCGGCTCGGAGGGCACGTCCATCTTTTGCCCACCGGGCAGGCTGATTTCGTGCGAGAAAGGCAGCGTCAAAAACAGGCCGTAGTAGAGCCACTGCCAGCGGGTGGCAGCCAGCACCAGCGCCGGCACTGCCAGGGCCGGCAGTAGCCGGGCCGGCTGCTCCACGAGGCCGCCCGCCAGCATGCCGCCCAGCGCCAGCACTACAAAGCCCACAAACAGCCACTGGCTGGCATCGGTAGGCCGCAGGCGAAGCAGGAGTTGGCGCATGGTGACGGGTAAGTAAAGTATAAGTCAGGTGCTTAAAAATGAGACGATTAATTAGTGATATGTGCTAAGCCGATAAAGGCGTGCCCCGGCTAGCCAGCACCCCGGCCAGCCTACGCCCGCCGCTGGCCCTGCGCCTGGCGATATAGCTCCAGCAGCACAATCAGAAACACCGATACGGCTAGCATGGCCAGCACCGCGCCCACCACGATGACAAGGCGGAAGGGCTTGCTTTTGTGCGTGGCGGGGTAGGCTTTTTGAATAAGGTAGAGCGACGAAACCCGGCCGCGCAGCGCGGTTTCGGCCTGCTCGAAGGCGGCCTGCGACACGGCGTAGCGGGTGCGCAGGTCGGTGAGGCGCGCCACCAGAAAGGCCACCGAGTCGGCGCCCTGCGTCCAGCCTTCCAGGTTGATAATATTGCCGCCCTTGGCCTGCGTGAGGCCGCGCAGGGCGCGGCGCAGGCCCGCCACGTTGCCGGGGCCGCCCGCCTCGGCTAGGTGCAGTTCCTTCTCGGTGTCGATGATGGCCTTGGCTAGGTAGCGGCTCTGCTCTTCGAGACCAAACACGCCGTAGCGGCGGCGGGCCGTGAGCAGCAGCTGGCGGGTAAGCTCGTAGCTGGTGCCCAGCCGGGCCGAGCGCTGGCGGTAGATTTCGAGCACGTTGCGGCGGTTTTCGAGCGTCAGCTGCTGGGTGGCCGAGTCGATGGCCGCCATCAGGGCATTAGCCACGTCGGCGGCCAGCTTCTTATCGTGGTCCTGAAACGTTAGCTCAATGGCATCGCGCTCGTTGTGCACAATGCTGAGGTTGCTGGCAAACTCTCCCAGCACGTAATTGTCGGCGGCATCGGTGCCCGGCTGCCCGGCCCCGTAGTGGTCATAGAGGTGAAAGCGGCGAATCATCAGCTCGGCCAGGGGCAAAGACTGGCCAATGGTGAGCACCCGGTCGAGGTCTACCGACGTGCCGTCCACATCGAGCCGCAGGCCGCTGGCCAGGCGGTCGGGGTCGCTGCTCTGCGGCGAGGCAGGCAGGAAAATGGCCGTCGAGCTGTAAATATTGGGCAAGGCCCAGGCAATGCCGGCGCTCACCACGGCCGTGAGGGCCAGCGCTAGGGCCAGCTGGTACTTCCAGCGCCAAAAAATAACCCGCAGGCCAGCGGACGAAAAAGGGGGAGGCGAGTGGGGCAACATAAGCAGGTAAAAAGGCGCCGCCGCCACGCGCTAGCGCTGGGCAGTAACAGGCAAATATAAACTGCTAGCTGCCTCGCCAGGGGCTTTATCTTTGTGTTTCCACTGGCTGCGGGCTATCCCCGTATTTATTCGCATCAAACGTTTTCTTGGTAATATCAGCCTCGCCGTAGCGCTCAACCTGCTCGTGAAACCGGGCTGGGTGCTGCTCGAAAACGTGGTGCAGGACCGGCTGGGCCACGCCACCTTCGGGCTGATTGCCGCCTGCTCGGCCCTGGCCGTGGTCGTTGCCACCTTCGCCGACCTAGGCCTCACGCAGTTTACCGTGCAGCGCCTGGCCGCCGAGCCCCGCTTTGCCAATCGCCAGTTTGCCACGCTGTTTCCGCTGCGGGGGCTGCTCACGCTGGCCTCGCTGGCGGCGCTGCTGGGGCTGGGCTGGGGGCTGGGCTACCAAGGCTCGCAGCTCGGCCTGCTGGCGGCGGTAGGGGCGGGGCTGCTGCTCACGCAGTACGGGCAGTTTTTGCGGGCACCGGTGCAGGCGCGCCAGCATTTCAACACCGACGCCCTGCTCTCGGTGCTCGAAAAGCTGCTGGCCCTGGGCCTGGTCGCGGGCCTGCTGGTAGGCGGGCAGCTGGGGCTGGGCACCTACATCGGGGCGCGGCTGGTGGCGGCGGGCTTCACGGCAGTGCTGTTTTTGGGGCTGCTGCGGCGGTTGTTTGGGCAGTTGCCGCACCGCTGGCCCCGGCGGCGGCGGGCCGGGAAGCTGCTGCGCGGCAGCCTGCCGTTTGCCTTCATCGCCTTGCTCTACGGCATCAACGAGCGCGTCGATATGGTGCTGCTGGAGCGGCTCTCGTCGGCCCGCGAGGCGGGGTACTATGCCGGCGCCTACCGCTGGCTCGATGCCGCCATGATGTACGCCTGGACGGTGCTGCCACTGTTTTTTGCCCGCTTTGCCCACGCCGCCGCCCGGCCCCGCGAGCTGCGCCAGCTACTGTGGGTGGGCCAGCGCGTGGTGGCCGTGCCGCTGCTGCTGGTGGTGGCCTTCGTGCTGTTTAGGGGCGAGGTGCTGTTCTGGCAGTTTGGCCGCAGCACCGGCCCCGAGGTGGCCCACATGGCGCTGTGCCTGAAGATATTATTTCTCAATGTGCTGGTCAATGCCTTCTTTGCCATCTACAGCACCTTGCTCACCGGCACGCGCCACCAGCAGCCCGTAAGCTGGCTAGTGGCCCTGAGTATCGGCCTTAATCTCAGCCTCAACCTGCTGCTGCTGCCCCGCTACGGCGCCGTTGCTGCCGCCCTCAACACCCTGCTGAGCGGCGTGCTCGTGTCGGGTGGCTACGTGTGGCTGGTGGCGCGGCGCATGGGCGTGCCGGTGCCCTGGCACCTGCTGGCGCGGCTGGCGCTGGCCTTTGGGCTGCTGTGCGGCGGCTGGTACCTGGCCCGCACCCAGCTGGGCCTGGCGTGGTGGCTCGAAGCTGGGCTGATGAGCCTGTTCTTTGCCGGCCTGCTGCTGCTTACCGGCCTGGTGCGCCCGCAGGAGCTGCGCCAGCTACGCCGCAAGAGCGCAGCCTGAACCCTGGTAGGCTGATACTTTTTCTTTAATAAAATTCTCCTTAAAGTAAAGATGGACATCGCCGTCACAACGCGCTTTCTCTTGCCGGGCGGCCATCTGGAAGGACTGGGGCGCTACACCTTCGAGGCCCTGCGCTGCCTGGTGCAGCAGCAGCCGGGCTGCACGTTTCATTTTCTCTTCGACCGCGCCTTCGACCCGCGCTACCTGCTGGGGCCTAATGTGGTGCCGCACGTGCTGCTGCCGCCCGCCCGCCACCCACTCCTGATGCTGGCCTGGTACGAAGGCGCGGTGGGCCAGTGGCTGCGCCGCCACCGGCCCGCCGTGCTGCTCTCGCCCGAGGGCTTCACGGTGCTCGGCACCGCCGTGCCCCGCGTGATGGTGCTGCACGACCTCGCCTACCTGCACCGCCCCCAGGATGTCGGCTGGCTGATGGGCCGCTACTACGCCTATTTCCTGCCGCGCTTTGCCCGCGCCGTCGAGCAGCTCGTAACCGTTTCCGACGCCACCCGCCAGGATGTGGCCCGGCAGTATGGCCTGCCCGCTCGCCAGGTGCTGGTGGCGCACAATGCGCCGGCCCGGCACTTTGCGCCGCAGCCCGCCGCCGCGCAGGTTGCCACGCGCCAGCGCTTTAGCCAGGGGCAGCCCTACTTTCTGTTTGTAGGAGCCTTGCAGCCGCGCAAAAATCTGCTCAACCTGCTGCGCGCCTTTGCCCAGTTTAAGGAGGAGGGTGGGGCCAGCACCGCCGCCGTGCGCCTACTGCTGGTGGGGCGCACCGCCTGGAAGGCCGGGCCGGTATTCGAGCTGTTTCGCAGCTTGCCGCCGGCCGTGCGGGCCGCCGTAAAGTTTACGGGCCGCGTGAGCGAAGCCGACCTGGCTAGCCTCTATGCGGCGGCGCTGGCTACGGTGTACGTGCCTTTCTTTGAGGGGTTTGGCTTGCCCGTGGTCGAGGCCCAGGCCAGCGGCTGCCCGGTGCTCACGTCCAGCGTATCGTCGCTGCCCGAGGCAGCTGGCGGCCCGGCGGCGGCCATCCTCTGCGACCCGCAGCAGCCGGCTGCCATTGCCTGGGGCCTGCACCAGCTAGCCAGCGACGAGCCCCTGCGCGCCCGCCTGCGCACCGCTGGCCTGGCCAATGCCGCCCGCTTTACCTGGGAGCACACGGCCCAGGTGCTGTGGCAGGCCGTGCAGCAGGCGCTGGCTAGCCCACCGCACTAGGCCCAGGCACCCGCTACCTTTGCCAGCGGCCGCCGCTGGCGGTCGTTGGTTTCGCAAATAAGCCCACAGTCCCCCTTCTTTAGTAGTTGCCAGTTTGTCGCATGGCCCGCCCGCATCCCCACCATTTTGCCTACCTGATGCTGCCCCAGCTAATCGGGCGCCGGCCGGGCGCCGTGCGCCGCGAGCTAGCCGACCCCCTGCTGGCCCGCGAGCTGCTGCTGTACATGTGGGATAAAGCCGCCGAAAGCCTGCCCCCGCGCGAGCGGGTATCGCCCCGGGGCCTGCACCTGAGCTGGCACCAGGTAGCCAGCCGCCCCACGGCCCTGCTTCAGCTGCCCGCGCCGCAGGCCACGGGCGAGGCCCACCTCGTCGCCATCGTGTACGAAGGCCCCGAAGCTGGCCCCGATAACCAGCCGCATATCGCCGACGAGGAGGAGGGCGACGACGATGACTTTACCCCCGACGAGGTGCTGCCGCGCTATTTTTTGCTCGAAGCTACCCTGGGCCGCAGCCCCGAGGAGGCCGGCACGCCCACCCTGCTCGGTGAGCTGCGCGGCGAGCAGCACCGCCACCACGCGCCGGGCCCACCGGCGGGCCGGCCCGATACGGCCGGCCGCTTTCTCCAGGCCCTGGCCGAATTGCTCGGCCCCCTGCCCGATGTGGTGCCCTTCATGCGCGTGGTGCGGGGCTAGCTAGCGCTTGGCCGCGTCCAAGACGGTGATGTCGTTGCCCGTTTCAGGAAATATGAAGTGGCCGCTCACGGCTTTTTTGCCATTCACGCGGCACTCCCACAGGTACGAGCCGGGGGTGGGCTGCGCCGCCAGGCCGGCCATGTTCTTGAAATACTCGGGGTCGCTGGGCTCGGTGGGGAAGAAAACGTCCACGCCGTTCTCACCCTTCTGCACCTGCTTGGTGAGCATGAATTCCTGGCCGGTTTTCTCGTTCTTGACGATGAAGACCGCGCTGAAGCCGCCGAGTGCATTGTACTTATCCAAAACGCCCAGCTTGATGTAGGGCGTCGTCGATACCATCCAGGTTTGGGCGTGCGCGCTGGAAGTGCACAGGCTACCAACTAATAAGGCGGCAGCGGCGACCCCGCGCCGCACCCAAGCACTTTGAAAAAGAGTAGAATAGTGTACCATTCAGAGAAAAAAAGAGAGGAAAAAGAGATGAAAGCTTCGTAAAAAAATAATAATGCGTAAACGCACCAAACGGTGGTCAATATAGGGGGCTAGCACGACACGGCGCAACTCTCCGCTTGTAAAAACGGTTAAGCCTAGGCTACCAAACCATTCTACTTTGCCGCCACGCCCGTGACTCGCCGTCAGCAACTTGCCCAGGCCGCCGCTGAGGCCGCTGCCCGCGCCCAGCGCCCTACCGACACCCGCTGCGGCCTCTGCGAGCGGGCCGTGCAGCACACCAGCCGCCACCACCTCGTGCCCCGCGAAGAGGGCGGCCGCCACGGCGAAACCGTGGACCTGTGCCAGCCCTGCCACAGCAGCGTCCACCGCTTTCTTACCAACCGTGCCCTGGCCCAGCAGTACCACACCGTGGCGGCGCTGCGGGCCGCCGAGGAGCTGCAAGGCTACCTGGGATGGATTCGGAAAAACCGGGTCGAAAAAATTCGCAACCGCCGGGGCAGCAAGTAATTCAGCCACTAACCAATGAGTAGAAACGAGCCAGCCGCCCCGCACGGGCCAGCGCGCTACTTCGTGCCGTTTGGGCAGCTGCGGCAGCAGCCAACCATCGTGGTCGATAGCACCGGGCTAGGTGCCGCCCTCACGCTGGCGCACTGGCGCGGCGCGGCCACGCCCGTGGCCCTGCGCGACGATACCAGCGCGGGCGCGTGCCTGCGGGCGCTGCACGCGCCCACTATGCCCGGCCTGGCCGCCACTGCCGTGACGGCCAATCACTTTGATATCGACGGCTTTATCGGCGTGTGGGCGCTGCTGCACCCTGCGCTGGCGCTGGCCCACGAGGCACTGCTGCGCCTGGTGGCCACGCTGGGCGACTTTCGCGAAATCGACTGGCAGCACCCGCTGGCCGACCACGCCCTGCAACTCGCCTGCTGGCTCAATGCCGAGGAAAAGGCTCGCTTCTACGAGCCCTTCGGGGCGCCCGCCCGCCGCCGCCGCGAAGACGAGGCTTCGGCCGACAAGTTTGCCTGGTTTCTGCCGCGCTTCGCCGCGATGCTGCAAAGCCCCGCAGCCGGCCGCGCCGCCTGGGAGCCCGAATACCGCCGGGTAAAGCAGGCCGTAGCCGCCTTGCAAGGGCCCCTCACGCAGCGCACTTACCATCCCGAACTCAGCCTGGCCGTGGTGCGTACGCCCGCGCCGGTGCCCTACTACGCGCTGTTTGGCCCCACGGCGGGCTTCGACTGGGTGCTAAGCCTTTACGATGGCCAGCGCTACGAGTTGGAGTGCAAATACACCACCTGGATAGACCTCGAAAGCCGGCCCACGCTGCCCCGCCTGCCGCTAGCCCCGCTGGCCGCCCGCCTCAACGAACTGGAAAAAAGTAGCTACCGCTGGGCCGCCGACCCGCTCACCGATACCGGCCCGCTGTTGCGCCTGGCTGGCCGCCCGCTGCCCAAAGCCGAGCGCTACGCCGACCCTGACGGCCGCCCCATCTACGCTTCCTCGCTAGCCGCCAGCGCAGTAGAGGCCGAGGTAGTAGCCTTTTTGCAAAAAGGCTACGCCGGCATGCAGCCCAAAAAGTACTGGACCTGGGCCGAAGTGCGGGCGGCTAGCGGGCAATAGCACGGGCTTGGTAATCTGCGGGTGGCTGCTGCGCACCGCGGCCTACCAAGTTTGCTGCGCTACTGCTCACCCGGCGCACTCGGTTTCGGTGCCCACCACGTCTACCACGCGCACGGTGCTGTTGCCACCGGCGCCGGGCTGCACCCGAATCTGGGTGCCGATGCGCTCCTTCAGGTCGGCGACGTGCGAGATGATGCCAATCATCTTGCCCGAGTGCTGGAGGCGCTCCAGCGCATCGAGGGCCGTGTTGAGCGAGTCGGGGTCGAGTGTGCCAAAGCCTTCGTCAATAAACAGCGACTCGATGCGCGCCTTGTAGCCCGCTAGCTCGCTGAGGCCCAGCGCCAAGGCCAGGCTCACCAAGAAGCTTTCGCCGCCCGAGAGCGAGGCCATCGGCCGCACGGTGTCGGCCTGGTCGTGGTCAATGATTTGCAGCTCCAGGTTGCGGTTGGGCGTCTTGAGAATGGTGTAGCGGCCCGTGAGCTGGCGTAGGCGCAGGTTGGCCAGCCGCGCCAGGTGGCTGAGCGTCAGGCCCTGGGCAAACTGGCTGAACTTGTCGCCCTTGGCCGAGCCGATTTGCTCGGCCAGGTCTTGCCAGCGCTGCTGCTCTAGCTGGCGGGCAGCGAGCTGGCGCAGGCCTTCGGCCTGCTGCTGGCGGGCCTCATCATCTTGGGCGAGCTGGCTAGCGGCGGCCCCGAGGCGCTGGTGCAGCTTCTCATTTTCAGCGTTGAGCTGGGTCAGCTCGGCGGTGAGGGCCGCCGTGGGCAAGTGCGTGAGGGCCAGCTCGTGGTGCTGGGCCAGGTCGGCCGTCAGCTTATCGTGCAGCTGCTGGGCGGCTTGCTGGTCGGTGAGGTGGCGCTGGCGGCGCTGGGTGAGCTGCCGGGCCTCGGCTTCGGGCAGCAAGAGTGCCTGCGCCTCGGCAGCGGTGGCGAAGCCAGCGGTAGCCAGGGCAGCGGCCAGCTCCACTTGGCGCGCCTGATAATCAGCCTCGTGGCGTTGCAGGTCGGCCCGGCGCTGGGTGATTTTTTCGCGGGTGCCTTCCAGGGCCAGTTGCTGGCGGGTGCGGGCAGCCTCGGCTTGCTGGGCGGCCTGGCTCAGCTGCCGCGTGGTTTGGTGCAGGCGCGCATCCTCGGCGGCAGGGTCGGGGCCGGCGTAGCGGGCCAGCCGGGCGGCCCGCTGAGCTGCCAGCTCCTGCTCCCCGGCTTGCAGCGTTGCCGCCCCTTCCTTGAGTTTGGCCAGGCTTTTAGCCAAGGTTTCGGCCCGCAGGACTTGCTTTTCGTGCAGGCCGGCTACGTCGTGCTCGCTCTTGGTGAAGGCCGTGCGGCGGGTTTGATACGTATCGGCGCGCTCGTTCAGCGTGGCCAGCACTCCCGCGTAAGACTGCGCGGCGGCGGGCAAGGTGAGCTGGTGCGGCACGAGTAAGCTTTGGATAACTACCCGGTAATTAGCTGCTTGCTCGCGGGCATCGGCTAGCTCCGCATCAAGGGGCACGAGCGCCTGCTGGGCTTTTTGCTGGCGCGTTTCGGCGCGCTGGGCTTCTTCCCGGGCCTGGGCCAGCCGGGCGCCGGCGGCAGTGTGCTCGGCCTTGAGCTGCGC
>Ga0265798_10009304_pt1 | contig 12313 bp, 7 predicted proteins | sample P3T30metagenome_FD_192430 | JGI IMG/M metagenome (GOLD analysis project Ga0265798, IMG submission 192430) | Plant litter microbial communities from East Loma Ridge, Irvine, California - P3 T30 | ecosystem: Environmental > Terrestrial > Plant litter > Unclassified | place: USA: California...
GTCTTTGCCAGAACATTGCGGTGGTTGATCGACACCGTTGCGTACGGATCGGGCGTACCGGAAAACTTGTCGGGGTTCTTGAGACCCTGAGCGCCGTGGAAGTGGACCTGAAGTACTCCAATTGCTTGGTCAACTGGGTTGCCTGCCAGCATCTTCGCAATCTCAATTGGGAAGACGTTGGGATCGTACATCATCGGCGCAAGATTAGCGTGAATCTGCTCCTGGATGAATGACTCCAAACCAGGAATGAAGTTGATATCGAAACCAAACGTCTCGCCACCCAACGGCTTGCACACATAGTCGATAGTCGGGCGCTCGAGAAAACACATCTCAACGCGATCGATATGCGGAAACGGAAGCTGGAGCTTAAACTTGAGGCGCATCATACCCGAGAACGCCATATCCTCCACAATAACATCCAAGCCCTTGCTAACCAGGCCCTTCCCAATGCGAATCTCCAGCACAATCTTAGGATTAATCTTGTTCTTGATCTGGCGCGACGTGAGATCCGTCACGTCGTTGGGCGTAAAGCTGAATTTCCAGTCCATGAGCACGATATCGTCCTCGGTCTTGGGATACGTCTTGACGTGCTCCAGCCGCGGAGGCTTCGTGCCCAGGACAAACATCTTCATCTTCAAGCTATCCAGGAACGCAGGCGTCGACGTCGACAGCACCTGGTCCACGGAGCCGACAATCGTGTCGCACAGCACCGGCGCGTAAATCGGCCAGAACTTGACGAGGAAGCTGTTGATCCACTCCAGACTCTCCGTGTCCGTCTCAAGCTTATTCTTCGCCATCTCGCGGTTCAAGTCATCTCGTGCATTCCGGCGCACGCGGCGTATCGAGGTGCGGTAGTAAGTCCCGCACACGGCCATGATGATCATGACCCAGCCAAGCCCGCCGCCCAGGATGCCCACGACCCACGTGGTCAGGCACGCGAAGATGATGACGCCCGTGTTGTGGTACCAGTCGCCGTAGAACTTGTCTTCGATGCGGCTCTCCAGCCACGTCTGGTGGTCGAGCAGCGTGCTCTCGTCCTGCTCCTTATCCTCGGACCCGGGCATGCCGAAGCGCGGCGCCCATCCCACGCGGTCCCAGCGCGCGTCTTCGTCGGGCTCAGCGTGGCCATTGGCCTTGTCTTCTCCGTTCGCGGTGGGCGGGATGGCGCCTGCTTTGGTGGGCGGGGGGAGGTCGTACTTTTGCGGAGCGGACTCGTCGGCGTCGGAGACGAGTGCAGTTGCGTTCTTGTTCCGCTCGTGGTGGAAGCCGTGGGGTACGCGTGCTCGTGCCTGGGCGCGCTTCTCCTCGGGGCTGGCGTCGGGGTCGAATTCGAAGGCGGCGCTACCGCCTTTCTTCGCTTCCTCGAGGGCCGTCTTCTCTGCTGCGGCGGCCGTGACGCTCGAATTGGGGTCGCGTGCGGCTTCCATCGCGCCCTCGGTCTTCAGCTCGTTGGCGCGCGACTCGGTTGCCATGTCGGCGACGACGCTAGGGTACGGCGTGCAATTGGCGGATCGCAGTCGAGTTTGGGGTGGGAAGTGAAGTGAGCGTGCGGCAGTAAAGAAGGTGAGGACACTCAAGAGCAGCCCAGGCGTCGAGAGATGGCCAGAGTGTTGGCGCAGCGGCACAAACCTGCTCTGGTCTGGCTTCCCAGGCTAGCACTGTACCGCAGATGGCTTGCACAGCACCGACCTCCCCGCTTGTGAGATTGCGAGATTGATCGCCAATTGGGCGGACCTCGTGTACGTGCGTCTGCGGTGAGATCGATCTCAGGTAAAGCAATTAGAAATGTGTCTTTCAGTGAGTCAATTAGGTACACGATACTAGTAGGTACGCCGAGTTGCTTCACGTTGATCTGTTTACTTCAAGCTCCACAATGACGTCCCCGTCCGTGTGTGCCCTGTCTACTTGCGATTCCGAGCTTGTTCTAAACACGAAGTAATATGTGTATCGCGAGGCATTAATTCGACACCACCTCGCAACATCTAAACACATACTCAGGGGCTCAAGCTGATGAATTGCTGTGGCTGGCCATGGACCCTGAAGCTAAACAAGCGTTCGACGGATAATCAGCATGTGAAGACACAACCACAACCTCACCAAACGCGTAGATGCCCACGCGTTCGCAGCTCATGGTGTCTACAAAGTAAACACGTGTCTCGCGCTCAGACTGCGATTATTGCAATGACCGAGATCCACGCACCTCATCGGCCCTACAATCGCTTCGAACAGGGTTCGTGCTTGATGCGCCATCGGTGACACTGGTGTGTTACACGGCCACATCACTTTGCGTACTGTAGACTTACAATCTTCTCGTGTGCGAGGGAAGAGTACTGATATGGACGATGCACATGATGTTCATTGCAAGGGAATTGCAAAGAGATTTTGATGCTGTATGTAATGGTTGGGGTTGTGGAAAGATTCAATATGATTTGACTTGACTGCGTTGCTTCGTGATTTATGTGATCGAATTGTTCCGCGTGTACGGACTCTGTCAGAATGCCACCCAGCTTTCCTTCACCGAAACATTCGAGAAACCATGTCAAGCTGAACTCGAACAGCGCCACAGCGCCACAAAACATCCAGACTAACCCCAGATATCGCCACCTCCAGACAGACCCACCCCCAATGTATCCACCCTCACAAGAAAACAACCCCTCATCACACTCAAACCCAAACCCCCTCCACCCATTCGCCATCAATAATTCCCCGCCGCAACCGGATACCTCCTCCCACTCACCCCCCCCTGCACACCACCCTCCCTCTCCCTCTCCACAGCATACCTATGCACCCTCCCACCACCACCCCTATCCCTATCCCCACTCCTCTCCCTACTCCCCTCACGACTCGAGTCCCCATCATCCCACTCATCCTTGACCCGATCATGACTCCTCGTGCGCGCCGCATCCAGCCGTTCGCGCGGATACGTCGCGTCCTCTGTTGATCGGCGGCGATGGCGCGAGCGCGTGCCCGTGCCGGTGGACATGTCGTAGGATACTGTGTCGGGCCCTCGGTCGCGGTCGCGACTGCTGCTCTCATGTCTATCTCGGTGGTAGTCCCTGGCGTACGGTGGGTTCGGCGGACTAACAGACGCCGCTGCACTACTGTACCGAGCGTTCTGGGGAACGGGGACGGGTCTGTAGGTCGTGCGTGGAGGCATGCTGGGTCGTCGGTCGTAGTAGTTGCGCGCTTCCATTTGTTTTTGGGCGACGTGTGTGGCGAAGAGGGGGGACTTGGTGGGGCCGTAGGTGGGATGGGGATGGGGTTGGGGGGAGGTTGCTTTAGAGGACGGTCTTTGCGCTGGGTAGTGTTGTTGTTGCTGATGCGGGCTGTGGCCATCGTAGTATGTTGGGAAGTATTCTCTGGGTGCCATAGGTTCGTGAGATCTTCTCTCTCTCAGATCAGGTGTACGCCGTCTCGACGGCGGCCGCCCTTCGTCATCCTCCGAGTCTGTCGTACTCAATGAGCTGGCCCTCCGCTGCGGATGCGGTCTTTTATGTAGGCCATACCTCGGCATCGCTGGCGGTTGACTCGCAATCGGTGTGCGATCCTCATCGGACAGACTATCACTCTCATACCGGCCCGGCATGCTTTTCTTCCGCCCATTGAACGGATTGAGCATATGTCGTACCCTCTGCGTGACTGTGCTTCCTCGACTGTCGTCATTTGGATTGATAGCCTGCTGCTTGGAGACGTGGCGCATGAAACCTGGTCGTGGGCGGGCCTTACGGTACATGGGGTCTTCGAAGTACTTGAATGCGCCATTTCGTTCGTCGGCTGACGAGCCATCGTCGGTTGGGTGGGGATCGGCGGGTATGCGTGCGTGTGCTGCTTCGTCGTCGGCTTCCTTCTTCAGTCTCGCTGCTACGCCCTCGTACCAAATCTCCATCGCGTCGTCGGGCTTGTCTGGGAAACATTCTTTCGGCAGAATCTTGGGAAAGATGTTGCCTGTGTCCGGGTCCACCACATCGTACTGCTCCACCGCGCGCTGTAGGAACGGCACATGTTCTTCGGGCCCGAGGAGCAATTGTATCGTCTGCCATGTCACGAAGCCCTGCTTCTTCAGCGCGGGAACGGCGGGACTCGAGTAGCCGTCATCGCTCGGTGCGGGCTGGAGACTGTGGAATGCGCCGAGCGAGCGGTAGATGAAGGCGATGGAGGACGGAGGCGTGTCTTTGAAGAGAAGATCGTAGTTGCCGCCAACATCACGGTACCAAGCGGCGATTTGTGAAGGCGTGAGGTCAGGCGATTCACTCGGTTCGAACTTGTGGCTCTGCACTGAGTGTCAGCGATGCGCTGCGTTGCGCGAGTACCGTTATCATACTCACAATAACATGCGCAATCCCCTTCAACAACCGATCAAGCACCGGCGTCCCACACTTATCCGGCTTCAACAAATAGCCCCAATATCCATACGCTTCACGCTGTGTCGCGTCCAGATTGGCGATATGCGCTTGTCTCTCCTCGTGCTGCGTTTGCTCTGTAGGCGGTTCCGAAGCCATGACATCGAGGTGCACTGAGATGCATTCATATATATCCACGCTCAGCAGGACGTTGGGTTGCGGTTGCGGTGTGCTCCGAACGTGCCCCGCGATTATCCTTGGAGTCGTGCAACGTGGGACCTGAATGCGACGGTACTGAAATGGGAAGAGCCGCTGCTTATACCTACGTGCATGCAAGCAGACTTGCCCCTATCAGAAGGAGTCCATGATTTGCTGTGCGTCAGGCAGCTGACTGGCCGACTGCGCCTCAGCTGCGCAGGAACCTGTTCATGGTGTTGTGTTGTTGGAGAGTGGCTGGTGGACTGTCGCTAGTTTCTGACATCACGGTTTCGGTCCCGCTACGGCTGAGCCCAAGTTAGGCAGCAAAACCATCTCATTTCAAGTCCTCAGGCAGAAGCAATTTGGGCCAGAAAAATGGGACCTTAGGCAAACAGATGCATTGTCTATTACATTCGATTCGTTGGGCGTCGGTCAAGCACCATGCGCACCCGCCGCTGTCGAGAATTATTTTCACACACTACTTTGAAGTGCACGCATGTCATCCCTCATAAAGCGCTACAGGATAAGCCTGTAGTTCCAAAAATCTACCGGAAATTGCAAAGACGAGACAGACACGCTCAGTGCTCGAGCAGCCTCAGCGAGCCCTGAACGACAACGTTCTCGAGGATCGACCCAGGTGGGATGTCGATCGTTGAGCCCTCGCTTGCAACAATGATAACGGTGCCCTTGAGAGTGACGCCACGGCCAAGGTTGACAGGGCCGGTGATGGTCAAATGGTCGAGCTCGACGATCTTGGGGATGGAGGGAATGCGTGACTGGAAGCTGGACACCTTCTTGAAGTCGCTGCCGAGCTTGATCAAGGGAGCCGGGCCGAATCGGTTGGGGTCGATCACCAGCTGGCCGTGCTGGAGGGTGTAGAGATCCGACTTGACGAGCATGAGATCGGAGCAGGTCTTGACGGGCAAGAATCGTCGGCGGGGAACGTTGACTCCGTGGGCGTTCTTGAAGTGCTTGATGGCAGCACCAACAGCGGTCTCGAGCTGGAGCACCGAGATATCGGCCTCGCCCTTCTTGTCGGCTGGAATGGACTTACCGTTGGGGATAATCTCCATAGCAAGCTCGTTGGCCTCAACAACGCGCTTGACGGCCTTCAGGTCCATCCAGATGTTGTTGGTGTTGAAGTACTTGAACTTTTTGATCGACTTGAACTCGTTGACATGCTCCTTGGGAACCTGAGCGATTTCAAGAAGACGGACTGAGCCCTCGTAGTCAATGATGGTACCACCCTTGACGTCGGCCTTGGTCTTGTCCGTCAGCTCCATGATGTATTCGGCCTTTGAGTCAACCATGTGCTGGAGGATGCGGAGATCGACAACAGCGCCGAGGTTGTCAGCGTTGGACAGGAAGATGGTCTCAATGCCGCGGTCGAGGAGCTTGTCGAGCATGCCGGTGTTGTAGAGCGACTCGAAAACGTCACCGTGGCCTGGTGGGTACCAGTTGGCGAGGTCCGACTCAATGCTCTTGGGCGCTGGCAGGAGCGAGTCCTTGAGGATACGTGGGTACCGTGACTGGTTGAAGGTGAGAATATCGATGTTGTGGCCCTCATACTTCTTGATGATGCTGGCAGTGTCGGTGTCGGTGTTGAACGAGTTCATCAGGACGAATGGCACATTGACATCGTATGTGCGGTTCAGGTACTCGATCTGGCGCACCGACAAGTCAAGGAAAGACATGCCGTCGCGGACCTCAATGACCGACTTGGGCCCGACACAGCCCATGGAGGTACCGAGACCACCATTCAGCTTAACGACCGCCAGCTTGTTCAGGTATTCGACGGCCTCGGAGTTGGCCAGGTCCTCGTAGTTGACGACCTGCTCTGCCTTCGGAGGCGCGATGCGAGCCCAGTCGATGGCAGTGCCCTTGGCCTTGTCGTTCAAGTATCGTCGGAACAGGGCGAAGAAGTTGTCCATCTCAGTCTCAAAGTACTATGCGGAGTTAGCAGGCAGCTAGATCACGTAGAACTCCCCTCCATGCTCGCAGCCAGGTTCAGATTATTACTCGTAAGAGTAATGCCTGAAAAGGTTGCAGGATATGGTATGGGTCGTCTGTTGTGTGCTCACCTTCTTCTCCGCGGGGTCTGTGACCGTGTCGGCGAGCTTGTTGAGCGCATTGCGCATCTGTGAGGCCGCCACGTTGGTGGATGTGTTCTCGAAAGCCTGGAGGCGTGTTTGTTAGCAAATTGCGTCGACTGCTTGAAATCTGGCGGTAGAGGCTGTGTGGAGCGTGGATGGTAATTGAGACTGGTGCCGAAGCTGAGGGGCTGTTCTGCTCGCAACGAGCGGAAAATGCAGACGACCCGTCGCAAAGCAAGGGCGAATGCAGACTGCTCGCCACGAAGGGCAAGAGCGATTGACCGCTGCCTCGCGAGTGCCATGGTGCCTCAGATCAATCGTTCTCGTTGCAAGTGGGGTAGATTTGCCCGTGGTGTAGCTGCACTCCACGCTCGCGGGCTGTGCTTGTCGACTCGCAGAGGGTGAAGAACCTCGAAAACAGGATTGTGTGTCGATGTGCGGAGAACACGGGCGGTTGCAGTCTCCAAAGCTACAGGGGAGGTAACTTACCACATGGGACTGCGACTTGCCGTGATGGCGCTGAGAGTTGAAGCCGCCCTCACCCTTGCCCTCAGCAGCGGAGGGCTTGAGGTGTGACGGAATCGCGCGAGACGCCATTGTGTGTGTTTTTGTGGTAGGAATTGAGGTTGGGGAGGAGAGTGTTGGAATAATTCAGCGGGAAGGGAGCGGGAGCGGTCAGGTATAAAAAGGATAGAAGCTGGAGCTACCACCTATCGAGATGTGGTTGGCGCGGTGGACGTGGGGCAAGAACGTGCTCTGGAACTAGCAGGAGGACTGGGGTGAGTGCAGAATTGGTGCAAAGGCGTGTGAAATGGCGGCTCTTATACGCTGTTGCTGTGCTAGCATTACGCCGTGGCGATTGTCGGTGATCAATTCCTGCTGGAGCTTGAGGTGCTCAACATGTTCTTGTGTTTGGATGACAGTGTGGTACCCTTTCTTAGACTGCATGAGTACCAGACGGACATGTCCTGTCAGTTTTCTGACAGTCTTGGGGACATTTACGTTTGATTATAGTCACAATACGTTCATGTAAAACCTCACAGCACAGCCAGCTCGCATCGTCGATGGCTGCAGGTCTGCACATCAGCCCTGCCTATCTTGCTCCCCGCCTTCCTGATTCTCATGCTTTGTCATGTCTGTTGGAGGTACGGAACTTGACGACGTCTGGTACATCAACACAAAAGCAGCCGGTGCCTTTCACGGTTTCATCAACATCACCCGCGGTCTCTCAATAATCTCACGATGCACAATTGTTGGGCCAAAAAAATCGATAGAGCTATGACCAGCTGCCATGCAGCCCCTCGTTAGCAGGGATGACACGTTAGCGACGCCAACCGCCATGCACCTGTCTCGCTCAACAACTGACCCAGACCCTGGCCGAGGATGGAAAACCTAAGCTGTGGCGAAATGAAAATGCAACATTGTGGTGCCCCGGAACGAGAATGCACTGTATTTCTGGACATCAACCGAAACCAAGGCGTGGGTGCGGCTGAAATCGGAGAAGTGCGGTGGACATTTGCACCAGTCGGCATCGCCTTCACTCCCGAAAACTTCGCTTGTTCCCACGTGGGGTGACTCTGGACCCTGGCGTGCATGGTGAAAGCCGCTATCGTGACATATGCAGGCACCGCAGCTGAAAAGCGACTTGATTGAATTACTTCAACGCCACCGGGCGTGTTATTTCCACAGCTGGAGCGTCTGCAAAAGGGACGGCAAGTGGCTTTTCGATCCGCAATCTGATCCACGAGGACTGATCTTCTTCTCGGGTGAAGAACTGGTCCCTGAGTAGCTGGACGGTCCACTCGAGCATGCTTTCTAGTGTCTGAAACTCGGTCGCTGAGATTCGCTACAACCACGTTAGCAACAATCGATTGCAAGCTTGCGCACGCGTACCGAGAAGAGGAGGCTCTCGAGCTCGGGATAGTCGTCTACCCTCAACCCATCCACGCCATCGACCCAAAGGTTGACCACGACGGGTTGCTTCTGCAGCCTTTCGTTGGAATTGACGCCAATCAGGCACGGTATGCGCACGTTCTGCAGGTACAGCACGCTCGCGCACAAGTCCACACCGATTGCTGTCGATGTCGAGTAGCCGGCTCCGTCTCCAAACATGCTTCCTTTGACGTATCGAACGTCTGTCTCAACGGCATGCACCCCAGTTGGTCCGGCCACACTCCTGATGCACTGAACAGTTGAAGACGATAGTTCAGAGGTCGTCCATTCCTTGTTTTCATCGGCAAATAGTGCTTGTATGGCTTTGCTGAGAATGCCATAGTGGATAGTGCTGTTGTCGACTGTGTCCGTGGCCGATGCCGAGGCGAAGTTGTTCTCCAGTGTGACAGTGACGCTGATGAGAGCTCGCTGCTTCTTCTTGCGGCCCCAGGCGTCTTTACCTGCGTTGACAGTGACCGCGAGGTTTTGTACAAGAATTTTGTCGACATGCCCACTGCGGGTTAACTCAGCATCCCACACTGCCTGTCGAACGAGGTTGGTCATGGTTGAGGAAGTTGTGGTTGGTGTGTGAAGACGAAGAGTTTTCGACGATAGATTCATCACCACATCAAGTCTATAAGATTGTTAGCGCTCCGGCAACCAACTCGTTTGCCCTGAGCATCGATGTCGACATGTCTAACAAAGTTCCGCCACAAACCTCAGAGCGAGTCAAATCGGCAAAAGTCAAGACTTCGCCATTCTGAGACTTTTATGGGGATGCAGGATAGAACATTTCAGCTTACCAGATATAGACAAGTAAAATGTTAGGCTAGGTAGCTCGATGTCCAAGTGGGATGACGCCCTTGTATGTACTGCACGGGCCAAGTCGCGACAGCCTCCATCTGCCGAAGCTTCTCGAAGAGTTATTTCTGCAAACACTGCACACCAAAAATCGCAGATCTCGCTCAGATTACTCACTGATTTCCATCCACACACATCAACATGGCGGACGCACTGAAAGCAGAAGGCAACAAGCTCTTCGCCGAGAAGAAGTTCGCGGAGTCGATGTGAGTTCCCCGCATAGACAGCCCGATCTAACTGTTTGCTAACAACACAACAGCGAGAAGTTCACACAAGCCATCGAAATCGACCCCTCAAATCACGTTCTCTACTCAAACCGGTCTGGTGCATATGCCTCGTTAAAAGACTGGGACAAGGCGCTGGACGACGCGAAGAAGACCACAGACATCAAACCTGACTGGGCAAAGGGCTGGGGTCGCAAGGGCACGGCGCTTCACGGAGAGGGTGATCTAGGTATGTTCGCTGCTCTGGGTAAGCGGAAATGAGCTAACAATCGCAGTCGGTGCCACAGAAGCATTCGAGGCAGCGCTCAAGCTCGACCCCAGCAATGCGCAAGCCAAATCCGGGCTCGACGCCGTCAAGCGTGCTGTCGAAGCGGAAGCAAATTCTGATGGCGGACCTGACGGCGGCCTCGGCGGCATGTTCAGCGACCCCAACATGATCCAGAAGCTCGCCGCCAACCCCAAGACGGCCTCGTACCTCGCAGACCCCGATTTCATGAACAAGCTTCAGCAGCTGAAGAGCAACCCCAGCGCCGTCGGCGCCTACATGCAAGACCCTCGTTTCCTGCAGGTCATGAGCGTCATGCTGGGCATCGATATGCAGTTTGGCGGGCCTGGAGGCATGGGTGACATGGGTGGCGCTGGCGCAAAGGGCGAACAAGGAGCGCGAGTAGAGGAAGAGGATGATGAGGAGATGCCCGACCTCGAGCCCATCCCAGGACAGTCCAAGAAGGCGCCAGAGCCGGAACCAGAGCCAGAACCAGAGGAGAGCGAGGAGGACAAGGCTGCAAAAGTGGCAAAGGCGAAGGCAGACGAGTTGAAGAAGAAGGGCACCGAGCTGTACAAGAAGCGTCAATTCGACGAGGCCATCGAGAACTACACACAAGCGTGGGAGACTCACAAGGACATTGCGTACAAGACAAACGAGGGTGCTGCCAAATTCGAGAAGGGCGACTATGAGGGCTGTATCAAGGCGTGCGAGGAGGCTGTTGACTACGGCCGCGAGGTCTACGCCGACTTCAAGATTATCGCAAAGTAAGTCACCATAGTCCTATTCCTAATTCTATACTAATCCCAAGCAGAGCCTTCGCCCGCATCGGCACCGCCTACGAGAAAATGTCCGACCTCACCAACGCCATCCTCTACTACCAAAAAGCTCAAACCGAGCACCGCACCCCCGAAGTCCTTGCCAAACTCCGCGCCGCCGAAAAAGCCAAGATCACAGCCGACCGCGAATCCTACATGTCGCCCGAAGAAGCCGAAAAGGCGCGCGAGCTCGGCAACGCCAAGTTCAAGGAAGCAGACTGGCCCGCCGCGGTCGACGCCTACTCAGAAATGATCAAGCGCGCCCCGCAGGACCCACGCGGGTACTCCAACCGAGCAGCGTGCTTCATTAAGCTGCTCGAGTTCCCATCTGCCGTGCAGGACTGCGACGAGGCGATCAAGCGCGACCCCAAGTTCATCCGCGCATACTTGCGCAAGGCGCAGGCGTACTTCACCATGCGCGAGTACACCAAGTGTATCGACACGTGCACCGAGGCGTCTGAGAATGACGAGGGCGGAAAGAATGCGCGCGAGATTCAGCAGCAGGAGCAGAAGGCGTTGCAGGCACAGTATTCGGCGCGCGAGGGTGAGACCGAGGCGGAGACTATGGAGCGCATTCAGCGGGACCCCGAGGTATGTTCAGATCTCTCTATTTATATGAGTGTTGTGCTAATGATTGGTAGATCACGAGCATCCTTCAGGACCCTGTCATGCAGAGCATTCTGCAGCAGGCGAAGGAGGACCCTGCGGCGCTGCAGGAGCATCTCAAGAACCCGGCCATCCGTGCTAAGGTGCAAAAGTTGGTGCATGCTGGTGTGATTCGCATGGGGCGATGAGGGAAGATGACGAGCGAGGGAGGAAAGGGATGATATAATGAGAGATGGCTTTCACTTCATGATGCATAGCGTATAGGTATAGCTGAATAACAGGATACATAAGTCTACAAACTTCTTTCGCTTGTCATTTAGAGGCACTGAGCACGTCAAACGCTTAACCTGATCAGCCAGCGAAAGTACCCAAAGCTCAAGCAATGCAGCACACACATTATGCTCCTATGAAGGCGCCTGGTTTTTGAAGTCAAGTAGAGAATGGTCACCTCTCTTCTTTCAGCTTTTCTCAGCGCGACCATGAACTCCTCTTCATGCGCCTCAAAATATCCCAACCTCACGAATACACCGTCCGACTTCTAGCTAAGAACCAAGCCAATAATGAGCCTCTTCTTCCAGAATGAATAGTGCTCCGGCCTGACAACAGCTACAGGCATACAAATCACGTCTTCGGGGAGTGTGCCTTTGTCCCAGTGATCGAAGTAGATGCTACCGTATGAACCTAAGATGAAGCTTATTCCCCAGAGCGTGGTCGTCTAAGTATCTCCATCTAGATGAGTAGTTGCGGCTGGTTTGTCCGGCCCAGGGTTTGGGTCCGCGCGCCAATGTGCTCGTGTCATTATTAGCGGAACCATGTCAACGGGGCGCGAAAATATATTGATAACTTATACGAAAGACTCGCAACATCAGCGTGTACTGAGGTGGTGCCCCATGCAGAGAAACAGATCGTATGCGTTCCCTTGGCAGGCGGTTAGGACTTCGTGCCCAGTGAAAGGTGAGCCGGGTGTAGACATATA
>Ga0265798_10009305_pt1 | contig 12313 bp, 13 predicted proteins | sample P3T30metagenome_FD_192430 | JGI IMG/M metagenome (GOLD analysis project Ga0265798, IMG submission 192430) | Plant litter microbial communities from East Loma Ridge, Irvine, California - P3 T30 | ecosystem: Environmental > Terrestrial > Plant litter > Unclassified | place: USA: California...
TGAGGACCGGATTTCCAGGAGATGTCGGAGATGAGTGTGGTGTAGTGGATTGCCGGTTCTCTCGCACATATGCCATTGTCAATTTCGAGTGAGAGTGAAAGGTGAGGGAGAGATGTAGGCCATGAGTATGCGTTCGAATGCTGCCCGTTCAATACTTGTCATTCGATTCCTGTATGCATAACGATATATAATAACAAACGTTTAAAACGACAACCCTGGTCCTTTTCCACTTCATGCTTCGATGTTCCATCATCACCCACACTTCATCCAGCCCACGAGGCCCTCCTCCTGCGCGCTTGCCAAGTCGACACTGCAGAGCGCACCAAACCACACTACTCAACCATCTAGCCACGGTCAACGACAATGACCGACTCGCTCATCTCGTCTAATCCTCCTGATGATACCCAGCCCTCCTCATCTCTCCCAATCTCCGCCTAGCCGCACCGAGGTCCTTCTCCAATTTCAGAATCTCTACCTGTTGCTCCATCTCCCTGACCTTGAACTCGTGACTAGGCATAGCCTTGTAATCCGTAACATCATCTTCTCCAGCGGCATTACTGATCGTCTTGACCTGCCTGACCAGAGCTTTACAAGCGTCCGTGACGGCTTTAGAAGCGACTTCGAGCCTTTGTTGAGTTTTCGACATGAGCGAAGCCTTGACTCGGGATGCAGCGACGAGTTGAGCGGTAGCGGCTGAAACTTCATTGGAAGCTACGATCAATTGTTCGAGAGAGTGAGAACCCGAAATGACTCCATCTGCCGATTCAATCAAGAGACCAGTAGCATAAGCAACAGCCTTGGCGGCTGAGATGAGACCTTCGGTCCATCGGTTGTTTCGCTTGTAGAATTGTTGAGTAGTCGAAGATCCTTTTCCTTCTTTAACAATCTCTTCCTGAGATTCAGTAGCCGCCTGGATAAGTCGTCCAATAGCATTGGTGATTGCCAAAGTAGCTTGCAAGATTGAATCGTGAACCTGAACGTCGAGGGCATTGTATTTATTTCCCTTATCTCGAGCAATGAGGTTCTGAATTCGTAGCGTAGCCTCCTCGATTGCTCGAGCGGCATTCTGCATTTCTTGAGAAACGATATCCCCAATATCACCGTTTGTCTTGCTTAGGTTCGATTTCGTTTTAGGAACGAGTTTCTCGATAGTCTCTGATAATTTCGACAACGATCCTCGAACTTCGGCATTATGCCTCAGTGCGATATCTTCAGTTTTACCAGTCGCAAGTAATCTGAACGATTGTAGGTTCAAGAAGAACATCTGTGCAACATTCCCAGATCCCTTGGCGATCTTTATCAATTTATCAGATGCTTCGTCCGTATCGGCAAATCGAGTGATACCCTTTGAACTCAATAGAGTCTCGGATAGAGCCTGAGCAAACTCATTGGCGGCTTTAATGACATCGACGTGTGATCCACCAGATTTCTTGGATAGGTACAAATTAAATGTAGAGGCGAATTCGGTAGCGTTCGTCATTGCTTTCTCAATCATCGAGAGCGTGTACTCTGGCGTAGCGGTCGTGTTTCCAGTTTGCATAGGTGCTTCCAATTCGTACATTGCGTCGTCGACTTTCTGGACACAAGCCTGGAGAATAGAGTCAATAATGGCATTGAGCTCTTTTCGATGATCGAGAATAAGCGTGTCGACCTGTGCATCGAATGCGTCGTTGGTATCGCCCGACGACTTTCATCAGCTCCTTCTCGTGATATATGTTGTATAAGGTGACTCACCAAACGAAGCTCGCCCAACTCCTTGAGTGTAGAGTCCATACCCTCTTGCATAATGAGCAATTCCTGCTCCTTCTCCTCGACCTGCCTAGCGAGTTCACCATCCTTGGCATCCAACTTGGAAAGTAGCTCGTCGATTTGCATTTGTTTGGACTATCATCAGCAACCGTGTATGTAAAGTGGACGTACTCGTAGAGAATCTTCCAACTCGGTGAGTTGTCGATTGTACTTGGCCATGACGCCGGAGACTTCTGAAGACTTGTTTCGAGACGAATCCTCGGCTCGTTCGTTGGCGAATGAGAGATCTCGCTTGAGTCGGTCGAGCTCTTCCCTGTGGCTCTGCACTGTTTCAGCCATGGTTCCTTATCATGTATCGAAAACACTCACAGACTTTAGCCTATCAAGATCATACCTCGCTCGATCCCTCTCCCTGATCATATCTGCCAACTCCAGATTCTTAGCCTTGACGTCCCTCTCCATTCTCTCCATCTTATCAACAGCCTCCTGAGCAGATCCAGCCTTGAGTTGGAATCCTTTACTCTTGCTCAATAAATCCAAATGTTCCCCTCTCAAATGCGAGTACAATTTTGCCAAAGCCTCGTACTTGTTTTTCCAAATTTCAATTTGATTTTGTAATTGAGCAATCAATTCGTCCTTTGCATTCATCTGAGCTCCAACATTGGCTCCAATCATTCCTAATTCCGTTTCGAGTGATTTAACTCTTCGATCGTATTGTTCCAACAACATTTGATCTCGTTCATATTGACCCCTCATACCAAGCATTTCTTGTTGTAATTGATTCGCTTGACCTTGTTGAGCTTGATTGTATTGATTACTCATTTGATCACGAAGTAATTGTTCTTGAGCTTGCCTTTCTCGTTCTTGTTGAAGTCGTTGCTGTTCGGCATATTCGGCTTCTTGACGTCGTTTCTCTTCTTCCTGACGACGTTGATCATTCTCTCGCTGAGACACTAGATTCGATTGCTTTCGTTCGTATTCCTCCAGCATTCGCCTCTGTTCCGCAATTTCAGCTTCAGTAGCATCGGGTGATCCGGCTCGTTCCGTCTTTTCGACCTTTTTGGATACTTCTTGCTTGGGTCGTTCAGGTAGCTCGGGCGCGGATCCCCCTCCAGTATCAATCAGATTGGGTGGTTCCTATCATCAGTAACTTGACATTTCAAGATCCCGATCACGGCTCAGACTCAAACTCACCTGACCGAGTTTGGGCACATTGATCAATCCAGTCAAATACTTCAAATTCGAACACTCATAGTAGAATCGACGAAGATTGAAGTGTTGAGCAGTATACCTCTCCCTCAATGGCACGAGGACATCAGGCGAATCAGTCCCTGTTTATCAGCCGAGTTGCCGTGGAATCAGGATTGGTGGGCTTACGTCTGTGCATAGCCCTCAACATTGAGGTAATGAACTTGTAAATTCCAAAGCTCTCCTTGACAAGAGGGACCAAAGCCGAGATCTTGCATTCGTTGTTGGCCGATCCTCTTAGAGCTGCAAAGATGAGTTTCTGGAAAGATTCAATTTGATCCTGAAGCGTCATCAAGTCCATGATCGTTTCGTAGCTATTATCAGCCCCCTTCCCTAATCATGCCGCAAGGCCCATAAGACAGCCGAGAGAAAAGACGTACCCTTCATTGGGATCATCAATATTCTTTAGCGAGATATACTCCTCATACTCGAATAGACCGTTGAATTCGGGGTGATGTCGATGGAACCGTAGTTTGGAGAGGAGGAAGGAAGTGTAGGCCTTGATTAGGGGTCCGTAGCCCTTGACACCATCTCCGACTGTACGTCCACAAGTTTCTAGCCATCCTGTCTGTCCATGGGACTCTTTGAGAGTCTACTTTGTGAGCTGGAGACCTTGGTGTGAGGGAGCCGTGGACATGACATAACATGACTTGACAAGACGTACGACTGGGTGACCTTCTTGAAGGAGTTTGTGGACTACAATCAACGACTTGAATGTCTGAACTTCATCCGCCAAGATTGGCTGAGTCCTTAGACCATTCCAGACAGCATGAGACGAGTGATAATCCCATGTATAGACGATACATTCTGTCAATTAGCGCTATTTGAGGAAACGCAGCAAGTGACTTACTCCTGACATGTTTCTGCTCTACCTCATCAGCTTATTCCATTCGCCCGAGGAAGGAAGTAACGTACTTGGCGCAGTCTCTTCTGCACTAGTAGCTTTCTTGATATTCTGACTCAATTCAGCCTCATTCTTATCCTTATCAACAGGACGAGTAGGCTGATGATTCGCAGCAGCCCGGACAGAAGGTGGGTAATCTTCGTAATCGCCTTGATTTCTTCGAAGGCTGTTTCCCGATTAGCTTCTGTATTTGGAGGCATGGAAAGAGTCTGCTCACATGTTGGACATCTTGACTCCTCTCCCGTGAGTGATGGGTTGTTGGAGATGAGCTGTATAGGAGGGAGGAGGGTATTAATGACGACGGTGACAGTGACAGGGATAGTGAGGGGGCGTTCTACTCCTTTGGGTAATTCGGTAATCGACCGGTATGACTACACCGAACTGCAGCGTTGTGTTTCTTGCCATCGAATAGAGTAGTTCATGCCCGATTGATGGATAATGCACATAAGTAGCAACGGCTCAACATAGGCTGGAGACAGCCAGCCTTTGTGAATGACGAATTATTATGATCTTTGGGACTCGATGAGGAACAGCAGGGCTTTTGACGTCATGGCAGACAGGAAAGATGTCCCGGTTGCTCACAACTCAAGGTCACATTGTGGAATGCTCCTGACATGCTATGCACAGGATTTGAGCTAGTATCGCATGCTGGATGCCATGACTAGTTGCTACGCTATGCACATCTCCACCTAGTCAGAAATCACATTGTTACCCAAGGGCAAATATCTCCCCCCAAACAATAGGCGCGCGCGCTCCTCCACCTTGACACGACGATCAGCTGGATTCTTGCACAACTCTCATATATCTATCTGTACAATAATCACTACAACCCCACTTCCGACCATTCCCCATCCACATCGATCCGCCCATGACCACACATCATGGCGCCCTTCGATCTCGATGCATGTATCGAGAAACTCAAGAAAAAGCAATTACTCGGTGAAGCCTTATTAAGGGAGATATGCGAAAAGACCAAAGAGGTATTGATGAGGGAAAGTAATGTCGTGCATGTTAATAGTCCAATTACGGTCGTTGGGGATATACATGGACAATTCCATGATTTGATTGAAATCTTTCGGATCGGAGGGGCACCCCCTGATACGAATTATTTGTTCCTTGGTACGTGGCTCACACCTCAACGCTAGTGTAGACTATGACTGATGAAGCAGGTGATTATGTTGATCGGGGATTACATTCAGTAGAAACGATCTCGTTATTGACGTGTTTGAAATTGAGGTATCCGGAGAGAGTACAGTTGATAAGAGGAAACCACGAGTCTAGGGCCGTTACGCAGGTAAGTCATTCATTTCACCTTTTGAAAGCGATGTGCTATGGACCACCGTGACCAAGGGGGCATATGATGAAAACCATCAAAAGAGGACTCTGAGACCGGACACGAAGCGAGGTTAATGGAGATGTATCCCTCATTTCAGGCTGTGGTATACTTTTAGGAACCCGCTGGAATGAGGGAAAGAGAGAACGGAAATCTGATGCCCCCGACGGCACCGCAGCATTATGAGGCGTGGACGTGAATGTCGATGTCGCTCTGATGAAATGTCATTCGAGACGGTACATCGGAGCTGACCAGTAGACATATGGATTCTACCTTGAATGTTCACGTAAATACGGTACACCCAACGTCTGGCAATATTTCACCGACATGTTTGATTTCCTAACTTTATCGGTGGTCATCGACGATGCAATCTTTTGTGTTCATGGTGGACTAAGTCCTTCGATACATCATATCGATCAAATTAAGATTATAGATCGTTTCAGGGAAGTTCCGCATGAAGGACCCATGGCGGATTTAGTCTGGAGTGATCCAGATCCAGAAAAGGAGGATTTCGCCATCAGCCCAAGGTGAGTCGGCATTTGGTGTTGTACGAAAGGCTATCTGATATACAGGGGTGCCGGATATACATTCGGAGCCTCGATTGTACGGAAATTCCTAGAATTGAACGGGATGAACCATATTCTCAGAGCACATCAATTGTGTATGGAAGGATACTCGGTGCTATACAATGATCAATTAAGTACAGTCTGGAGTGCTCCAAACTATTGCTACCGGTATGCCCCCCCAGGATCTCTCCACTCCACAATATGATCATACTGATTGATAGATGCGGTAATATGGCTAGTATACTGGAAGTATCGCCTGGCGGGAAACGGTTCTTCAATGTGTTTGAGGCAGCACCGGAGAACGAAGTAAGCCATATGCGACTTTCAGGTGGGCAGTAGCTGATATGCCTAGACTGACGGACCTGGCAATCAACACTTGAAAACACTCGAGGTGAGCACTGCTGGACCACTCTTATTCCGGCTCAGACTGATGATAGACGATCGAATACTTCCTCTAGACTACAGAACCTTAAATCGATACTCAACAGATCTCTCGCGCGTCGGCATGCCTGGACTGGTGTCTAGCATGCTCATCGACATACATCAAATACTCTAATGACAATACTACAATACAACGACATCTCGCATCAAGCGAATCAACCTACCGTATAGAGCACGCTAGTCCCACTCGATGGCACCAAGCATTTCTTCCATGACACTCATTCCGCCACGACCCTTGACGACTCGTTCCGACCCATTCATGACATCCTTCTCTTCCGGAACCACCCAATCCTCAGTGACTCGCCAGCGACGACAGATATATATCTTGGCTCCCGTCTGGCCTCCCACGACCGGCTCGAGTCGGAAGTAAAGGGACAGTGTATCGAAGAACGACTGTTCCAGGGCGAGCGTACGAGACTTGTCTATTTTGTCAGTCGATCTTTCAGTAGGCAAGGAGGGCGGGAAGGGACATACAAGCTAGAATCACTTCTGGGCCGAATACCTCGTCATCATCCGTCGGTGGTGCGGTATCGGTCAACTGTAGCAGAGTACGCATGAGTGGAGGATATAGATTTGGGAAATAGACCTAGAATTTAGAACCAATAATTGCATTGATACCGATACCGAAAAGACTCACAAGATCACAACAGATGACATGACTGATTTGCCCGTATTTCTTTAGATGCTTAATATCCGTTCCCCACCCTAGTGGTTCTGCGACCGGTAATACCGCTTCCGCATGTGACTGTTTCCAAGTCTCGATACTCTGATCCATGAGGGGTACGACATTTGGTAGATCCGTCAAGACTAGTGTATCGCCCTTGTCGAGGGATTCAGCGAGGTGGAGGGAAGCTACCGATTGACCGGATCCGAGCTCTACTATAGTGTTTGTGGTCTCGCTAGCGAAGATGGAGCATGGCGGGCTGAATATTGTAGATGAAGGGGTAAAGTATTCTAGCAAAGCATGGCTTGCCTCCCTGATTGTTAGGTTCGCTAGTACGAGATGCAACGGGACACACCATATACGCCCTGCTATACCATATTGCTTGATTGCTTCGCGTTGTTTCCAGATATCTTCTGTACTGACGGAAGAGTTTGCGGCTGGCTGAAGATGAAGAGGACGTATATCTAGATTGGCAGGGAAGTTTGGGTCGTGCATGTCGAGAACATTACTATGTGCCATGTATGAGCTACCAGGTATAATTCTGGGATAAATGACAGCATCCAGGCACGGGTACAGTACGGTACTGTCGGTGATAAGATGAGAGCTGTCCCGGTCACTGTTATATCCGATGTCTTCCAGTGCCACACTCATCCCCCCTCCCCCTTGTACAGTAACCCCTATTATAACCCCGTGATGTACCAATGAGCCACCCCTGAATGTGTTGAGTATAGACAGATAGAGATTAATTCAACGGTTCTGTATCCATCAATTCAAGCCTACACAGTCAGTCACTACTATACTATACATCTGTCTATACCAACTAGCTCACATACCAGATGGCCCGATCAGAACTAGCACCCAACGTCGGTCGATTGTCCCGATCAGAGGTTTTCGCCAAGCGAGGAAACTACAAGGGTTAGTGTCATGGAGCAGAATACAACAGGAAAAGAGGAGGATGCTGATCAAGTCTAGGCAAGAAGACCGCTGCCGTCGCCCCCAAGGCCGAGAACCCTACTTCAACCGAAAAGACTGTCGGTGGAAAGGCCAACGGTGGAAAGCGACAGGTCCCAACTTCAAAGGCATCCAAGTACTACCCATCCGAAGATGTTCCTCGACCAAAAGCCTCGCGAAAGACCAACGGCAAGACCGTCTTGAGGCAATCCATCACCCCCGGAACCGTCTTGATCTTGCTCAGCGGAAAGTACAGCGGAAAGAGGGTCGTCTTCCTCAAGCAGCTCGACTCTGGTCTTTTGCTCGTTACCGGTCCTTTCAAGTGGGTCAAATTAGCACGCAAGGGAATACAAGGAGGAAACTGACTTATTTAGGCTCAACGGTGTTCCCCTCCGACGAGTTAACCAGGCATACGTTATCGCTACTTCGACCAAGGTCGACATTGCCTCTGTTTCCGTTCCCGAGTCCGTTAACGACGCTTTCTTCGCCAAGGCCAAGGGTGTCAAGGCCGGCAAGGAGGGACAGTTCTTCGGAGAGGGTCAGGAGAAGGTCGAGGTCCCAGAGAACAAGAAGTCGGAGCAGAAGGTGAGTAGAGCTGGAATCGCCTGCTGCGTCAGCAGCGGTGAACATTCGTGTTGGAAATGAACGTCGTACTGACTTGCAGTCCATCGATGACTCTCTCGTCGCCGCCGTCAAGAAGGTCGACAACTTGAGCAAATACCTCAAGACTCCTTGGGGTCTCTCCCGAGGTGACCGATTCCACGAGCTCAAGTTCTAGGTTTAATAGATCTGGGTTTATGGATGAGGATGCATGTATTATGATACAGACAATTGTGGAGATTTTGTGAACGTGTGCTTCTGTGCGACGCGGATCTGGACTGTTTGTGTGTGGGGACTACGGACTACGGCATGTCGTGAATGAGATCAGCAAACAACGCTTTTCTGCAGACGATGCGCACTACTCTTCTCGCGTTTGATTTCCATTGGCCACCACTGCGTAACTGGCGTTCATTATGTTCATCACGACTATACTACAACGGACAACGGGATACAACTAAGCATTCCTTGCTTCACTTGTCACTACATCACTCGTCCCCTTGCCAACTCAATCTCTTCTTTTCTAATATCCTACAGCCAGGGGGCCCAGCCCTGGTACATCAAAGCCTAGACATCAGCTAACCATCCCGCACATCTCAGCTGCTTGCGCTCGCCGACGGATCATGGCGGACTTACCAATTGCCCAGACCCAGTAGCTTGCTTGATCAACCAATCAACCTGATTAGGAACAGTCATAATCATGCCCTTTTCCTTTTCTTGAACTTGACCAGCCAATTTCTTCCTGATTGGACCTAAATTCTTTTCACCTTGGGCCCGAACATCGATCGATTTACTTCGTTTCTGACATCAGCTCCACAACTTCAATACATTCTATACAGTGGGACTGACCTTTGTCCATTCGACCAATGGATCATGGACGAAAGCCTCCAAGACTGTCATTAAGGATTCGGAATTCGTTCTCAGGATTTGAAGACTGATTTCCGCTGCTTTTCGGAATACACCTAAATGTCAGCTTCTTCCTGGATTCGATGTGCCATAGGCTAAGGCTAAGAAGCCAATAAGAAGGAAATAGACCCACCCTCGACTCCATTAACGCCCATTGCTTCAACCATATTGTGGGTAAGTCTGAACGGTACTCTTTCAGGAATCTCGAATGTCTTGCCCTGGCCATTTAGCGCTTGTCACCATGAAATTCAGATTCGAAGGGAGGGCAGGACTGACCTTATCAAACAGACAATTTAAATCTACATGGACAGTATCTCCAGTCAATGAGTCGAACAAGATATTCTCTCCATGTCGATCTCCCAGTCTATCATTAGCATCAGCGTAATCTCTAGGATAGGATGGCAGAATATCCGGACTCACCCTAGGACATATCCGATCATGGACATTACAGCCAATGTCCTTGAATATGCAAGTCGACTCGCGAGCCACGCAGAAGGTTCAGGCCAAGTAAGGAGGAACCAATCGTAGAACACAGTAGGGGCGAACCTGGGATCAGCTTCTTTGCTTTCGCCGATCCCATGCTGTGCCATGCCTGGCCCGACTTCTCCTCCTTAGACCTATCTTGCCTTTCAAGCCTAGAAATGGCAATAGAGAAGACATACAGAGGTAAGACCATTTCCTTGAAATGTTTAATCTGAGACGCATGACCTAATTTCCTAGCTGCCTCCAGAGCTTTAGGTAATTCAGGCGGCTACCCATCAGTTCGGACAATCAGTAAACAATAAAGACGACTCACCCAGATTCGTTTATTTTGCCTGTTGTATCCCTTTTCGAGGATATTCTTGAGTGCATGGGTATTCGCTACCCATTCCAAAAGACCACATTCTTCGTTCAACGGCATGACTGCGTATGTACGGATATCTGTAATCAGCCTCGCCCCTGGTTCCACTCCGATGGATCACAGTGGAAAAGAACTCACACAACTGCCTTCGCCTAGATTCCGAAGCTGATTTCAAGAGCTTGTTGATCATAGCGTTGAAGTCCATCAATCTCGCATCTTTTCGTAGATCGTCGTGAGGTTTACAGAGGAACGGGTACTTTTTCCCATCAGTTCCATGGAACACCAATTTCTTAGGTCGCTGGAGGGAAGGCATGATATCCACACGATCATCGATACCTGCTAATCAGCTCAGATCCACAGACACAGCCAGCTTACCTTTGATCTCGACAAGTGTCCCTGGGAAGGGATTATGAGTCTTGACCAGCCCCGATGTTGATGGTAGAGAACAAGTAAGGGCGTCTTGGAGAGGCATAATCATCCTCGAAGGGAATGCTTCTTTGACATAGGGATAATTAGTCGAGATACTCATATCTTTCCTTCTTTCTTCCACTTTATCGTCCGCAAGCCTAAGAAGCGTTTTGGATAATTTCTGAGCATCCTGAATGAGGGCATTTACGTTTGCCGATGAGCTCTGATTTGTCAGTATTAGTCACCTACACGTCGATAGGAGCAGGACAGAATAGCCTGGACTGGACGTACGGCTCGATCAAGCACGATTCTACAGACTTTACTCCTTTCTGACCTGTTTGATCGCATCACCCCGACCATTGGCCATAGAGCTTGATTCGGGTACTTGTGAATTACACCAGCGATAATCTTGTACAAGACCGTATTCACGCTCGGCTCTGGATGTAGGATTCGCGATACCAATTGTGGGAAAGCAGTCAGCCACTGTTGTTAGCTAGCTCCAACCTTACATTTGGCGACCAAAATCGTACTTGATAAACGGGTAGACTCCTGCGACTACTATCGATTTCCTTGGTGATTTTCTGCAAGGATAAGAGGGTCTCGGTATGTCTGACAGTCAGATCATTCCAAACTCAACGAACACAAGAGGGACTCGCGATTGTTGTAAAGCAAAGTTCTCGCCCAGGTCCAGCCACAATGTAAGTAATCTAGGCATCGTCCTGTAGATATACTTGACACCGAATTTGAGGGCAGAGAGGTAATTCTGAACAGTGTAATAGTGGTACACGGCCCTATCCGGTCAGCTTACGAGACGAGGCGATGAGGTCGACGTACATTTGAGCAGGTGCGGATGAGAGCGTATCGTAGTAATGCCCAAGGTAGTAATACGGGGATTCGGACCTTCCTCTCAGCTTGGTCCATATATGTTCAGAGAGCAGACTCACTCGCTAGCGAGCCCAATGGCATTTTGATACCTCATGATGATTTCATTTGGTTCGAAACGATCAGTCTCATTCGCCCATCTAGCTTCACAGAGTACTGCCTGCCCCATCAGCTAAACTCGACCGTCGAGCAAACGACGCGTACCTTGGCAAGATTCGGATCCCTCATGCTGACTAATGATGAATCACTCCTCTCGGCCTTCAATTGCTTATGGACCAAAGGCTTTACTGAATTCTCCAATTCCGTCAAAGCCTTATAAGCCCCTCCATGTAGCTTGGACAATTTGGCCTGTTGCAAGAAAGTGAATGGCGCTCCAATCTGTTGAGCTTGTAGCGTAGCAGAATAAGCAGTTTGCTCGTATCCCGCTTTCCTCGCTACTTTTGACGAAGTAATCCAGGCGATTCCAATATCAGGTTTGATAGATTCGGCAGTGGCAAGACTGAATGCAGTACGGCGCATCGACAAGATCGCTTCACGAACTCGGAATGCCGGGGCGGCAGTATCGAACCGATCAGTTAAACTTGAAGTGAGTTGAGCGTGATGTTGTGCGATAATTGCCGAACGATTCGTAGGTTCTCGAATTGCGTTGATTGCTTTATCGGCTGAATGGATCATTTGGATCTCACGGAGTAAATGAAGTTGTAGGACTGGATCGTATGATCGAGCAAACGAATGGGAATTGATGGCTCGACCTAGATCTTGTCGAGCAGCTTTGATGACTGGTTCAATGTCTCGACGTTGTTGAACGGCTAGTAGCACCTGA
>Ga0265798_10009306_pt1 | contig 12313 bp, 14 predicted proteins | sample P3T30metagenome_FD_192430 | JGI IMG/M metagenome (GOLD analysis project Ga0265798, IMG submission 192430) | Plant litter microbial communities from East Loma Ridge, Irvine, California - P3 T30 | ecosystem: Environmental > Terrestrial > Plant litter > Unclassified | place: USA: California...
TGGAGTAGATCATGGACACATACACCATGAACATGCTGTCAATTCCAGGTTTGTGACAACATCCACTAAACTTGAATTGCATTAGGTTTATCCGTCTCATCTGCAACCAAGGTACTCACACCCTCATGCTCATAACAGGCAACGACGCAAGACCACCAGCATCCATAGCTTCGTGCCGCCTCGCAGCCTTCTCCAAAGACTCCCGCACCATCTTCTTAACCCGCTTGACTTCGTCGCCGTGCACTCCCCTCTCAGTCTTCGGCACAACGGCCTTGATCCTCGAACAGCAAATCCCGTCAGAGCAGACATCAACGCCGTAGCCAGGCCTGAAAGACAACCGGTACACAGGGATAGAGAAGAGGTTTGTCTTCGCGACGCCACCGGCTTCCCGAACGCTGTACCGCACGATGAACCGGGGACTCTGCTCGACCATCACCTCCGACCAGACCATGTCCAACTTCGCCAGGCATTTCCTCAACGTGAGAATCAGCCAGCGCAGGTCTTGGCAGGTGAAAGTCAGGCGGCTTTTCTTGGGAATTTTGGTCGGGGAGAGGTTGTTTTGCAGGAGATCGATCTCCGGGCTGCTTGGTAAGAGTCTGTGGTTTCGGACATTCTCTAGGACGAAGAAGGGATCGAAGGGCAAGGGCCACGGGCTTGTCAATTCGAGCGCTGTCGCATCCAGGAGGAGGGCGTGTTTGTCCTGCCAGGAGCCGGTTTGCAGGCCGAGATCGTGGAGGGCCATTGCTCTGCTTCGGTTTGGGTCGAGCTTGCGGCTGGAACTGACGGGTTGGGTGTCTGCTTGGATTATTTTTCTTGCGACGTCTCGGGCTAGGATTCGGGGGTCGAGGATGCTGTCGGTGATGTTGTGTTTGTTGTCATTGTCGCCGTGCACGTCTTCCCGGTCGATGTTGACGCCGGTTTTCGTTTCGCCGTGACGGCACGTTTCCCTCTCTGCGAGAATTTGCTGGAACAGTGGCAGTGATCTGGCGTCCTGGAGGAGTGGGTTTCTTGAAGCGATGGAATACGCCAGCAAAGCTTCGGTCCTGCGATTGAGCATAGCATAGATATCACCCATCCAATACGCTGCGGCGCAGTGTCCAGGATCCAGTTGGCTCGCGTCCTCAACAGGCGACGAGAAAACGGAAATGAAATGGACGAGTGCCGATTGCGTTTCTCCTTTGAGACTGGCGATCGTACCTAGCATGTGATGTAGTCTCCTTTTCAGTCTGTCATCTCTGCACTCTGAGTCTCGGCTCAAGTGGAGTTCGATGTTATGCTTTGCTTGATCCCAGAGGCCAGCGTTCCAGGAGGAAATGATTGCGCTTGCGAAATCGTGGTTTAGCCTGGACTCAGCGATGCTTTGGTGATCCGATTGAATGGGTGTGGCGCCCAACTCGGACAAGTGTCTAGCCTTAGGCTCCGACGCCCATAGTGTTGCTTCTCGTGGCGATATTGGCGACGAAAGAGGGCTCTGGGCAGCGAATGAAAGAAATGACCCCGACTCTTGTCCTGTAGATGCAGAATTCACGATGCGGTATCTTGACTTGACCACTGGCGTGGAGCGAGACATGACCCGCGCAGGAGGACGCACCGAGGCGGCATGATAGGAATCTGGACTCCGGGTCTCATTTGGTGGAGGCTCAGTCGTTTGATGTGCTGGTGCTTCCGCAGGATCATGATCTGAATCTTCTACCTCCGCGAGGGTGTTGATTAGAGTAAATGAAGACGACCGTTGGTGCTGTGGGATGTCATTGTAGGCGCCTTTGTTCGTTCTCAGCAATGTCGGAGACCTCGGCGAAAAGCGTAGGCTGTTGCTTGACGAGAGAACGGCTGTCTTTCTTGCTTTCGTAGGAAGCATTGCGTTCCGAAGTGAGGTTGACCTTCCGAGGCTGCCGCTGTTGTCTTGGAGTTTTGTCGCAGCGGCCGATGGTGCAGCCGATTTCTCGATCGGAGAGCTGACTAATACCTGAGCAGGTGATCGAGGTGCTGAAGTAGGTGAGAACAAGTCGTATTGACTCGGCTGTCCACGCAGTATCAACGACGATGCACTGTCGATGTCGACTGACATGGGATCGAAATATGCGAATTGCATGGCCTGATTACCAGTCCTGATAACAGGCAGCTTTCGTCTGGGGCCGTCCAAAGCACTTGGTTCGAGTTCCGTGTGAGTAGATATAACTTGTTTCTCTTCTTCGAGCTTATAGACATGCTCGTTGTCAACACTCTGCCTTTGCGACAGACTCGGATGCCTAGAGCCGAAGGACCATGAGCTAGACCCGGCGCTCATCCTGTTGCCGTCGTCGCTGCTGGACGTCAATATAGACGAAGACTTAGGTGTTTGTGTGCCCGGACTACCATTGCCCGTTGGTATGAGAGGCAGACGGCTTGTACTCTCAGAGCGTCTCAATGTTTCGAGCGCATTGGAAAGCCTGCGGGTCACCTCGTCTATGTCATTGAGAAGATCGGCGGTAAGGTCTCCGTCTAAATACTCCGTCTTGAAGACGGAACTCTGCCTGCGTTGCAACGATCGATCCAGCCTGTTGAGCACATCTCTGCTTTCACCAGCTGCAAGCAAGACGCGAATGTCCTCGGGTCGGACGGAAGCACCATCAAGCGCTTCATCCGCTTCCTCGAGTTTGTTTCGCAGTGTCCTGACGCTTCTTGCAAGTGGTCTGTGTATGCTCGATGGTTCCTGGCCTGCTTGCGTGTCAGTTGTAACTCGATAAGTGCAAAGATGGGTAGCTCACAAGCGCAGTACAATCTATGCGCTAAAGCTCGTACGCCTTGCAAATCGAAAGCCCAAGTCTGAGCAGGCATCTTGCGCCCTTGGAATGCAGATGATCATACCGTTTCATGCCCATGTCGCATGAGATGGCATCTGGCTTCAGATTTAGTTCGCCGGCAGCAAGGCTCGACATTTCGATTGCGCCGGTGTCACAAGGCCGTCGGACCGGGGTCCAGTACGCTGGGGCTATATTGGTGGCCACGCAAGCTGCGGCGGCCATTGTTGGGTCGCAAGGCTGAGCTGACATGTGCTGGACTGTGAATGGACGGACCCACCAAATGAGTTGGGGCTTCGGGTACACGCAGTGATCGTGGTCAGCTCGAGGTAGCGAGGGCGTGCATGCGCATGCAAACGCAGTGTCGGAAACGTGGCCTTAGCCGCATTATTTGCCACATAACTGTATTCGAAGATCACGTGCTCCCGATTTACGCTTAGATGAACACGCCTGGCTGTGTAGACTACGCTGTCAGGATCATGACAGCAGTCAGAATACTGCTGAGCCCTGGACGGATCCTGGGGGCGAAGCGCAGGCAATCTCACCGCAGTGATGTTTCCGAGCGCCGAGAGGACGCTGTGTACGGCATGTAAGACTGAAGGATTCTCCGATGTGTTGAATGTGTTGAAGGAAACAGTACCTGTTCACCCGTACGCAAATCCCCACCGCCTTGCCCCGATCCTCAACCAGCCGCACTACTGCGAATCGACCCCAAAGATCACTCCTCATGACGAGCTCGTGGCTGGCTGAAGTTATTCATCTGATACTGAGGGATCACATCGTCCATGGTTTCATCTGAAAACTTCAGATCTTCTTCCAAGGAGACAGTGTCTTTAATCTTCCAGAACATCACAGGTGCCGCAATGACCAGACTGACCGCGAGAAGCACCCAATTGGAGATGAACATACTCATGTATGCAACCTTCTTAGCGTCGAGATGCCAGGAGACGGCCGCTCCAGCGGATTGTATGCCTCTGACAACGTGTAAGTGGTTTGATGTTAGCACTGACAGGGCGAAGGTAATACTTACTTGTAAAATCCGGCAAAATTCGCAAGCTTCCGACCATTGTTTGTCATGGCTCCCATAAACCTATTCCGAGTCAAAACATGCCAATGAATGCTAAAATAGCAGGAGAGGCTCACCAATAGACGCATGTCTGCCAGTCTGCATCGTAGAAACCATAGAATATGTATATGAACATTGGCCCGATGTAGCCACTTGACTCCCAGTCCATCTTTGCGGACTCGGTGTCCGTGCCTTCAGGTTGGCGAGTGTATGTCATCTGATAGGAGTACCCTCCACCCCAGATTGCAAATGTGAGCATTAACAGCGCGACCCACGCGAGTACCGCTCGTGTGGTCCGACGGAGGCCAGCGTAGTCTAACGCGAAGCCAAAGACGGAAGCGCCGATTATCTGTGCAATCCAATAGAGCACACCGTTAAGGGATCTCGTGCGGACGTCGAAGCTCGCAAGGTTCACCGCATTGAACTGGTAGGCGTAGAACCAATTGGATGCGAAGAACATTGGAAACAGAAACAGGATGTAAGGGTCGGTAAAGAGGGTCTCCCAGAGCCCCAAGATCTCTGTCTTCCAGGTTGGGCTCTTTTGTAGGATGACGCGCGATTTGTCTGTGCGTACTACATGTTTCGCGTCGACTAATGTCCATGCGAGACAGGCACCTGCGAAGGTGAGAACCAGGAAGCCAATATACACCCCGTCGGTGACACGGCCTGGGCTGTCGGAATGGATGGTCTGGCCCAAAGGAACCTAGTAGAGAATAGATTAGTAACAGCGTTCAATGGTCCGGTCGGAAGCATATAGATTACCAATGACCCAATCACTCCGCCAAGATTGAAGATAGCCCAAAATACGAAAATGTATCGGCCTTTCGAAGCCTCAGGCGGGTACGACATCATGATCTGGCCTTGAGCACTCCACAAAACTCCAGCGCAGCAACCAAGTAGGAATCCGGAGAAAAGGACAAAACCGACGTTCATCGTGTGATTGTAGCATAGGTATGCCGCAATATTGACGGAATAGCCCAGGCCCCCAAAAGATATTGCAGTCTTGATACCGAGCTTGTTGGTTATGCTCCCACTGAAGAAGCCAACCACCGCAAAAGTAGCGTAGAGAGCGCTGTTGGCATTATCGGCAGCCTTGGAATCCTTTTCAAATTGACCAGCAGCACCGAGGCCGTTCAAAGCGTTGAACATACCTTTGAGGTGTCAATCTTGTGGAACTCTACTAGGTGAGACACGCTACATACCTGGGCACAAGAAGCATACGAAAGCCACCAGTACCAGCTGTATTTGCGGCGAAGCATAATGTGGTAAACCGAAGAAGCGTCGATATTTCCATCCGGAGCTGCCATCGATAGTCGTGCTGGCGGGCCCTCTGTTCGATGGGGTTGACTGTAGAGCATGGCTGAGCGCAATGGGTTCGGTGTCTTCGTAGAACTTTGTCATAGTGTTACAAATTTTGAGAGGTCTTCAGATCTGTGGCAATGTCATCAGAATGTAAAGCCCAGGTTGGCCGTCGAAGAGCGAGCTCGAATGGAGTTGCGCACAAGTCTGACGAGGGTAGAGAGTGTGTAATATGTAGAGTACATGGTCTCTATTATTGCGAGTACCTGTCTAACATAGCCTCCACATCAATTCATGCAGAAGTAAGCTTTCAGTAGCAACGTACTGGGATCGGTCGCAGCATGTCTTACTAGTCGCAGACACAACACTGGGCCCAAAACTTCGCAGCTTTCAATTCCGGACCAAGCGATTGCGGCTTCCCAATGGATTACGTGGTTCAAATTGTCGAGGAAACCGATGAATGTGTTACCCATGCCTCAGCAAGTACACGCTGCCGCTGGGCCTGGATAGGTGACACGAAGAGCCTTTTGGGTCGGACGTATGCCAATCGAGATCGTCAGTCAGCTCAACAGTCCGACAGCAAGCCTTACTTGCCTTTGAATCCAGGACCATACTTAGGAGCTGTCAAGAGGGTTATCTCACAATTGTCAGCCGACTCCTCTTCGTTCCAGCACGTGTACGTGTGCTCAGCCTTGGAGGTCGCTTGAGTGTGCAGCCTCGTCGTGGACATTGAACAGAAAGGTGGCGTAGTACGGTATAGAGGTCAAGGTAATGCTGTCAGCTCGCGGCCTCACGGTCTTGCTGCCTACGGCCAATGGTGGTTGCGCAGGCCCTCGGACAAGATGAGCTCCAGACGTGGTGTAACGGAAGGCTGAAGCTGACACACTATTACAGCAGAGCGCGTCGGTTGCTGACATACTTCAGTCTCAGGCGCTATGTGTGAATAGTTCCAAGGTTGAGACGTGATTGTTGGTTGATGTGAAGTCGCGTCGCTTACATGCTCATGCGCTAGACCCGATTTGGCAAGGGCCGTCGCGACAGCCATCTTCACATGTCAGAGAGCACCGCGACAACACACGTCACTCAATGGATAAGACGCAAAACCGCCATTGAAAATGACCGAAAACAAGGCGCCTGGAGACGCTCCAAATGCCTCAACAGCGACTGCCGATCAACCCGGCCGCCCTTACTACGAACAATTACGCACTACTCTCCGCGGCACACTTGACAAGAAGCGCAAACTAGACGAGCAGCTGGCTGCGCTGGAAGAACAGATCTTCAAAGTCGAGGGAGCCTACCTGGAAGAGACAAGCAGCTCTGGAAACATCGTGCGCGGCTTTGATGGTTGGGTCAAGGGTGTGAGCGTGGCCGGACGCGGCGCAGACGACAGAAGGCGTGGTCGCGTGAGGGACGAGGACAGGGTGTTCAGTCGGAGCTCTGTGGGATGGATGAGGGTGAGATTCGCGCGCTTTTCCAACAAATGCGCCGTCTTGTTGCTGACAATGGTAAATAGGCGCAAGAAGGCACAGATTCGAACACACCTTCACATGCAGCTACGCCTACGGGCTCTGTCCACGCATCCGTGTCTCGGCCAGAGAGTACTTCAGGCGCCACTGGGAAGACTGGAAACAAGAAGAAGAGGGCTACCGAGAAGGACGATGACGATGAGAAGGCACCAAAGCGCGGGAAGATCACTTATGCGAGGGACTGAGGGGAACGGTCATTTATTGCAAGAGCGTTCTGAGCATGGTGTACGGCGTCATTGGGGATACCACGGATTGAGAATAGTCAACTTCAGAGGGATTAAAGGCACGGTCAGAAAAATAAACAACATCAATTCAGAGGCTTTCACGAGCTCCACCAGACATGGAAAGATACAGACGCATGGACTCCGGGGTGTAGTGCCACCGCTATCTGCAGCAGAGTCCGAGCCGCCAGCATGTCGTAACCGAAAGCGGTTGGAAGTGCTGTGTCAGACCAAACAGATCAAGTAGGGAAAGCAAGGCAAGGCAGAGCGCACTACCAAAAACGTGAGTCCACGTAGAGGCTTTGCGCGCTCGAACCAAAACAAGTAGCCGTGGCTGCGTCCAAAAAGAAAACGCCGCTACGGGAGCAAAAGATTATTCATCCCCGATCTCCCAGTAATCGAATGAATCTTCTGGTGTTTTACCACTTTAATTCACAAGCTTCCCAATAGGGTTTCGAACTTGCGTCCTAGACCCGGAGATTGTACAACTGCGCTAAATCTCTTTTTGTATCGCCTTACCACTAGGCTAACGAGATCGCTTTTGTTGAAGGGTAAGTTGCGCGATGCATCATATGGGTTGACTGAGCACGCGTGGGAAGTGAGCCGAGATCCCGTGGTTGGGAGTGGGGTGAGGGGCGGTGAAGTGAGGTCATTTCGGGGTTTTCGCTTTCTGTAGAACTCATGCCATGTCTCTTGCGTCGCATGCGTCTAGTCAAAGTTGGAATCTTGACGCGGCAAAGTGACTCTGTTCTTCCCGCCTCTCGAGGAGCGTGATGCTGGTCGGTATGCAATCGATCCGGAGGCATTGTTGTAAATCTTGCCATGGCCAACACTGCCAGGACTGGAATACGGAGTACTCGTATCGCCCGACATACTGCTGTTTCGACTGGGACTCGAGCTGGGGCTTGGTAGAGCCGTCGATTCTTCATTCGGGGCTTCGAGGGTTGATGCTTCTGGTGTGCTTGGCGGCGAAAGCGTGATGGTCATTCCGCCACGGCTTGCTACGCCGTGTTTAGGACTTTCAAGAGAATCTGCGGCATGAGTGACTGATTCGACCACCTGTGCGACGGCTGGTTTGTCGCGGTTATCGGAGAGGCTGGATATGACCTTTTGTGGAGTGGATTGGCTGGTGCATTTGTACTGCCTGCACGTGCTGATCACTGCCTCAAGAGCGGCAGCTCGATGTATCGCTTTTGCACGTTGCTCTTTGGTTTCTGCCGACTCTCCCGCCACAGCTTCGAGTTCCTCATCGCTGAGGCTAGAGGGCTCGCAGCTGGAGAAGACCAAGTTGGGCAAGTCTCTCAAAAGAACACGCTCGATGGCCAGAGTAGCAACGTTGTCGATGAACGTGTCCAAGGCAATCTAAGTCTAAGTTAGCAACAGTGTCATGATGGCAATGGTAGATCAGAACTCGCCTCGTAGTATGCTTCGGCGCGGTCGAGCACATGGGCAGCATGCAAGTTACCTGTACTGAAGCGATGCATCTGAGCGTGTCGTAACCACATTGTTCCTGGTTCGTTCGCATTCACCTTCCCCGTGTCTCCTGGCTCGAGAAGCAAGCGTTGCATGCTTATGTATTCTGGATGCGCCGTTATGGGATGGCACTTGGTGTACGGCCAAAGGAGTTCGTCCAGCTTGTCTACCAACGTGGCTCGTCGCGACTCAAGTGCAGGTCGGACATATTTTTCAAGCAGTCTTGAGCTAGTATACTCGCCGGCGACGTGAAGTACCGCCTCGCTCATGAATCTGAAGGTGTCATCGTAGCAAGACTCGATGTGTGCTTTAGCCAAGCTGTTCCAACGAATTGATTGTGAGCGGAACACAGCCTTGATGTCACGGAAGTTTGGCAGATCAGGCAAGTTTTTACCTCTGTTCTGCGTCATTGCAGACGAAAAGATGTTGCAATAAGAATCGACAGTCAGGTTGTACGGTCCTTCATCATGTCGCGACGCGTAGTAAGGTGGCTGGAAAACAGGCTCCACGGATTTGAAAGCCGCCACTCCAGTCATGGGCTCGGTGAGTTCAATGTCCTGAAGCACTATGAAGGTATTTCCCGTGCTTCTGATCTTCTGGTTGAAAATGTGGTTTCTGTTGGTGATCGAATTTCGAAGTTTAGTGAAGTCGCCTTTAGCGAAGAACTCCGAGATACTTGGGTCGTCATAGATCCCGTCCGATGCAGATGAGGCAAGCTGGTACATGCTACGCTTGATCTCAGCGAGGCACCAGAGGCAGTCTTTGGCGGTCTTTCGGACACTGCCGAGTTGTTCGATGCTGCGATGCGTTGTTGTGAGCTGGTTTTCCATTTCTTGTATCAGCACGGGAAGGTCTCGCTTGATAGACTCAAAGAGGCGTTGGCACAGCTTTTGCCTGAGAGACTCGATTCCAAGGTCTTTTCCAGGAAGCCGAGACCAAACGCTAGAGGTGAAGAATCGCCGCTCTTCCTGGTCCCTGTGTTCCGGCGTACGGTCTTTTTCTTCATGGCTGAGGTTTCGTACCACGTGCTATCCGAAACCGAGTCTTAGCTCTTCGTTGCGTGCCAGATCGATCGATTTGAGCGCGTCATCCTGGCTCAGCGCTCCGTCCGGCTTCGTGATGACTCCCATCATGCGTTGGGCGATTTCGGGGCTGCGCATGAGATCGCCAACTGATTGAACTTGGAAGTCGGACGTGGCACTCACAACAGCCAGTACAATGGTCCGAGGTTTCTGCAAGTAGGACTTGGTCAACTCATAGATAGCTCCGACAGCTCCGGAGCTCTGTCGACCCGTAGTGGTGCGAATCAGCCCGGGTAGATCCTGCCAAAGATCCGTCAGTATCAACACTACGATTCGAAAAGCACTGTAAGCTTACAATGAGTGTAAGGTGCGGCTGAGTTGGTCCAGACACTTCAATCCGTAGTTTGTCATAACGGAAGCCTTGAGCTTTGTCCACAGCTTCGAGATGATCAGAGACAAGTGTGAAGAGGTTGCTTAACTTGTCGCGATCCAGCTTCTCCGGACGATATTGGAATTTCAGGATCGTCTCTCTCTGCTTCGCTGTCCTCGACCAAGATGGTGGGATACTCGCATAGACTGCATCGCAAGGAGCACGTCGTAAGACAAGCTCCGTGGCAAACATCGTGACCGCCCCAGAGCCTGCTGGAAACGGGACTTGGGCAATTGCTTCCAGGAGGGAGCTTTTGCCGCTTGATTGGTCGCCACAGACCACGATCTGGGGGATTTCGATGTCGGCGTCGATGTTCTCGCGGCGAAGCTTGTCAATTGCGTCAAGCAGGCCTGCCTGCTCCTGACTTTGCAGCTGACAAACTGTGTCTCCGCCAATGGACAGTGATCCTTCTTTGGCCTTCAAGTCTTCAGCGCATGCGGTCAATACAAAGTTCTTGTGGCTCACCATGACTGAGGGATTGACTGGGCTTTGTAATTTGTTTTGTTTTGGAAAGGGTATTGGAGTTTGCTGAAGATCTGACGGTCTATGTGGGCTATCATCCGTACTTTTATGGTGTGCTGTAGCTATCATGTCTATATTTGGACATGGTACGGTCAAGCCAAGAACAGACTCACCTGGCGTGTTGTTTCCAAGCCCATGCGAACGCCGCAATGCTACATTGCATTTTCTGCAACCGCAGCATGCAGATGCTCAAGTGATAGGTATTCGAACACTGACTTTTGATGAAGTGCTTGATGTAAGTTGCGGACTTGTTAATAGCCAAATCTTGAAACTGCGAGGAATGACAATGTCCATGTTAGCGCTCTCTGAGTCTCACACTCATCGGTATCTTTTGTTCTTTGTATGCATCGCAGTTGCCTTGTAACGAAGGCCTGATCGGTAAAGTAGTGTCTTCCAAATCGTTGTCTTTATGACACCTTCGCGTGCAAGTTCTTGTCCATGATAGTTTGGCCTTGTTTCGTTCCAGGACACCGGCGGCTAACAGCTTAGCATGGCTGCAGTATACTGGCATGCGAACTGGGTGATAGAACAGACCCAGGCATCACCGTGAGCCCATGCAGAAACGATGCCTCCGCGAATAAGTCCATGGTGAAAAGCTGTTCTGTCGTGTTGACAGAGTAAGAAGAAGCGTGAGGTCTGAAGATGGAACCCAAACATCGTCAGAGCGGGTCCGTCGGCCCGAAAAACGCCATCACCGCTCTTCGACTGCTTTTCGGCCCATCAAATCGACGCCTACCTTGATGTTCACAAGACCAGGTTTACATCATGGCAGAGAAGGAAACCGAAGATCTTTGGTTATTCGGCTATGGGTAGGAAAGTCGCTCAGCCATTCTATAGACGCTGTGGCTGACCGCGCCTCCAGCTCGCTGATATGGAAGCCTCCACCACATTATGGTATACAACCGATGTTCCTAAAATGAGCGAAACAATCGAGTTCATCTAGCTTACTCTCGCTATGACCAGACCTGCGAGTCCCAGGCTATATCGAGAACTGTGTCCGTCGCTTCTGGCAGGTATGCAGCCGCACAACATGAAACCCTTCTGTGAAACGGACAAGAGTGCTGATAGAAGGGGCGTCTCGCAGGCGAGGTAGGTCTACCACCACCAACGAACGGATGATTGCTCGGAGACTGCCAGAATGAAGAACACTAACAACAGACACAGCCAAGACCATCGCGGCACACCAGAGGATCCTGGACGCGTAGTAACGCTCATTGACAGACAGCTGTGGGAGACACTAACAGATCATGTAAGATTCAAAACCACACTACAACTCACCGTGGCGAATTAGCTTCGGGCCCAACCAAAGAGGCAAACCTAACCAACATCTCCAACCCAGCATGCCACTGCACCGCCCCGCGTCTGGGGCGCGGCCTACCGCATCCCAGCTCGCCACGTGGCCGAAGTGAAAGAATACCTCGACATCCGAGAGATCAACGGATACAGTATCCAGCACACTCCGTTCAACCACAATCTAGGTGATCAAGACATGAGCGCGACGATGCAAAGCATTACTCCCGCCCACGACGCAGAGCCGACGAGCATCCCGCACCCGATCAAGTGCCTCGTATACATCGGCTTGCCAGACAACCCACAGTTCCTCGGGCCCCAGGATCCACAGGCGCTGGCGGAGAAGATCGTGCAGAGTCGTGGACCGAGTGGCGAGAACAGGGAATATTTGTACCAGCTCGAAGAGGCGTTGAAGGGCTTGAGCGAGGAGAGTGCTGATGAGCACGTTTTCGATCTGGCGAGGAGGTGCCGTGAGATCGAAGCGAGAGATGCGTGATCTTGATCGACCACATAGATTGAGTTCCATAGATTGGAGATAAGAAGGCATAGAAGATACAGAGCGAGGTGTTTTGGCCATTATGTGAGATTTGTCGTGGATATCATATCGTAAAGTCCTAAACGAACGCCTTTTGAAGATGCTCCCGACCCGCTGTGACTAATTATGCCTGCTTGGAACGCTCGTAT
>Ga0265798_10009307_pt1 | contig 12312 bp, 17 predicted proteins | sample P3T30metagenome_FD_192430 | JGI IMG/M metagenome (GOLD analysis project Ga0265798, IMG submission 192430) | Plant litter microbial communities from East Loma Ridge, Irvine, California - P3 T30 | ecosystem: Environmental > Terrestrial > Plant litter > Unclassified | place: USA: California...
CAGCGGGGAAGAATTGGGAGGCTTTTTCAGGCGGTGGTAAACAACCCGAGGACACTGGGGATTGGCCTGGGAGAAGATACGGGACTTTTTATCCATAATGATGTGATGACGGCAGTCGGGTCCGGACTGGTAATTCTGGTAGACGGACGGTTCATTAAAGATACCAATCTTACGAATATCAATCTTGGGGAACCTATTTCCATTGATAACCTGACGGTTCATGTGATGTCTATGAATGACCATTATGACTTAACAACGAAGGCGTTAACAATTGAAAATTCCCAATATAACCCGATCCCGCAGGATATTTAACTGAAATTACGGCATTAAGTCAGACATGATTTTAAAAGTCATTCTTAATTGTAAATCATCTGAACTAATCTCAATTATTATCAATCACCAATCTATTATATACGTATGAAAATAATTATCCACGGCGGATTTTTCTCAGAAAGTGACCAAAGCAATGAAGTGAAAACTGCCAAACAAAATTCTTTGAAAGAGATTGCCAGAAGTGCATTTGAATACCTGCAAAGCAATTCTGCACTGGATACGGTTGCTTATGCCGTTTCATTACTGGAAAACAATGAACTGTATAATGCGGGCACAGGTTCCCAGATTCAGGGTGACGGCATTATCCGGATGAGTGCTGCAGTAATGAACGGCGAGACCCAGAAGATGAGCGGCGTGATTAATATCCAGAATGTAAAAAACCCGGTTTTTGTAGCCCGTGAACTGATGAAGGAAGATGACCGGATTCTGGGAGGCAGCGGAGCAAAAAAATATGCTACGGAGCACGGCTTTGAAAATTTTTCCACTGAAATCCCTAAAAGACGGGAAGAATACGAAGAAAAACTGAAAAACGGAGGCAAAGGAACCGTGGGCTGTGTAGCCATTGACAAGGATGGTAAATTAGCGGCTGCTACTTCTACCGGCGGAAAAGGGTTTGAGCTTCCGGGAAGGATTTCAGATTCTGCTACGGTAGCCGGAAACTATGCCAATTCAGTCTGTGCGGTAAGCTGTACCGGAGTGGGGGAAGACATTGTAAGCAATGCAACGGCTGCAAAAATTGTAACACGGGTAACTGACGGACGGTCTCTGGAAGATGCGTTTGCAAAAACTTTTGATGAATTAAAAGAAATTGACGGTTTTGCAGGGGCGATTGCTATTGACAGCAAGGGAAATATTTATCATCAGGATTCCCATCCTACCATGGTTTTTGCAAGTTTTGACGGAGAAAATTTTGAAATCTTCAACTAACTTTAACATTATTTTATAAGTCGTTTCTTTTTTTTGGCACACATTTTACATGATTGATCATAACAAATTTAATATTAACATTTAAAAGATAGAAATCATGGGAAATAAGACAAAAGGTTTATTAGCATTAGTAGGTATCGGTGCATTGGCATACTGGAAATACAAAAATTCTTCTGATGAAGATAAGCAGATGGTAAAAGACAAAATCAATACCGCTAAAGACAATCTTAACAAATGGAGCAGCGATTTAAAAGATAAAGCTAATAACGTAGCTTCTCAGGTTCAGGACAAAGCAAACAGTGTAGCTTCACAGGCTCAGGATAAAGCTGATGATGTGGCAAACAAAGCACAGGAAGCCGTTAGCTAATTAAAATACTAGTTTATTTTAACATTCATATATAAGGGAATCCATCACAATAAAATATTGTGATGGATTTTTTTCTGCGCCGATGGCATAGTTCTTTAACAAAACAGAAATCAGATTTCAGGCGGGTATCTGCCTTGGCGTTACAGGAATTATTATTAATATCTAAATAATTTTCCATGACTTTGTCTGTCTGTATTTATGAAACTGCAGGAACTGATTTCTACCAGCCCTGAATGACGTAGTATTTGGTAACCAATTTTCTTTCAGGCTGATTAAGATCATCCGGCTGGAACCACACCTCTGCCCTGCTCCCGTAATAATTTCCCCACTCTCCTTTTTCAACGGTAAATTCCCGCTTAACACGAATTCTTTCACTTCGTCCGTTGCATAGAAAACTTCCATTTGGGATTTTTTCCTGATTTCTTTTTCAGAGAGGATCCTATTCATTTTAAGGTCGAAAAGCTTTAAATAAACTTTTCCTTTCTCAATCTTATTCAGAAATACCTGATATTTATATTGTCCCGGTAGATTATAATCATATGTTTATTTTTTATAGATTTGTTTACCGAGATCTTATCTGTTTGTTTTAAATATTTATAACCTGTCCAGCAGTTTCTTTTTCTGTTCCTGAAATTCAGAATCGGTCAGAATTCCTTTTTCTCTGAGACTGCCTAAATTTTCCAATACTTTATAAATTGTATCTGTATCCTGCTTATGGCTTTGCTGAAGCGGTAAAGAAGATTTACGGGAAAGATAATCATTCAGTGTATTAGAGAAGCTTAAGGCGTTCTTATTATTGACGTTTTTTATGAGTATGGTTTTCCCTGTAATAATTGTAATATCCCCGTAAAGTATTCCCTGCTTAACGGTTAAGGATTCAATTTCCTCATACCTGACGGTTTCCTGAAATGAGCCGAAAACAGTATAGGACAAAAATAAAAGCCGCTGGTGATATACTTCTTTTTCTGTCATCCCGTTGTAAATATTTCGGTTTTATAGCTTCTCTAAAAGCTTTTTCTTCTGCAGGGCAAATTCTTCATCCGTCAGAATCCCGTTTTCTCTCAGGCGGGCCAGTTTTTCAAGCTGTTCAAAAACAGTTTCTGTAGAAGCAGCTTTTACAGAATCCTGCTGTTTCTGAAGCTTTTCTTTATTGTAGATTTTTTCAATGAAACGGTAGAAGACCTCAGCATCCTGCTTGTCATAAAAACATTCAAATTCAATTGTTTTTTCATCCGTATGGAGCTTGATCACAGGAGACATAAAATGGTTTACAAAACTTACTTCGCGGATTGTTTCATTGGGAAATTCATGTACTTTTGCCAGCCTGAACATGGCTTTTGATACAGAAACCATTCTTTTAGGCGTCACCAGTAAAACTCCTGCATCCACTGTTTTTAAAAACTGAGCATCTGTAATGGCTAAAACAGGTTCGTCGGCAGCAAGAATATTCGGCAGTTCTTTAATTTCTCCGCGGGTAAACATAGAAAGGTTGGCGTTTATCTGCTTCAGCTGGTATTCTATTTCTTTTAATCTCTTTTTATAAAAACCCTTATCACTGGACATCAGATCTGATGGTGCGTGAGAAGCAACAGGTATATTTTCAGCCGGAATAAGTCCGTTTGACCGGGATATAGCATCTGTTGTTGTTTTACCATTTTGTATCATATTTTTAATATCATCCATACTGAAACGGTGAAGGTCATACAGCAGCTCCTGATTGAACGCACTGGCTTTCTCAAGGCATGTGTTGCAAAGAACATTTCCGTCCGAAAGCTTATTTTCACCCAGCATACGGTCTATCGACGTCAGTGTATTTCCGCACAATCCACAATGATCATTCATAATTTTGATATTTAATGTAAAATATGATTTTGAATTCGATTTTAAAGTCTTTCCAGTAATTTCTTTTTCTGTTCTGCAAATTCCGCTTCTGTTAAGATACCTGCTTCCCGTAATTTACCTAGCTTTTCCAGCTGTTTAAAAATAACTTCGGCAGATTCTTTTCTGACATCTGATGAACTTTGCTGAACAGGTTGCGGAGTACTCTGCGGAAATACAGATTCTGAAGCAGGCAGGTTATAGAGATTGAAAGATGAAGCCTGGATCTGTTGTTGTTGTTGTTGTTGTTGTTGTTGTTGTTGTTGAACCGGCTGTTTCCCTGAGAATGATCCGTTGATGTAAGCATTTACGGCATTACAGAAATTTCTTGCATCATTTTTATTATGAAGTTTAAATTCTGCAACAGACCCACCTTTGATTAATATTTTAAGCGTTGAATACAGAAGGTTTTCCAGGTGATCTACGGAAGAAATATGTTGATAAAGATATTCATCCTTCTGCACATTGCCGAAGAATTTTTTATCAATAAAAACAACCCTTTTCTGGGTAGAAAAAATAAGGCCCTCCACTTTGTCCGGCATGGTAAGCCCTTCGGCAATGGCCGTTAATTTCTCATCTCCGTCGAGGACATTTACCAGTTCTTTTACTTCTGCATTGGCAAAAATACTGAGCCTTGCATTGAGTGCTACAATCTGATCCTGAATGCTGTCCAACCTCGTTGTTGCTCCTCCGTACCCGAAACTCTGGGTCGTATTATTCTGGAAATCAGGAACCTGTGAAGCGGTTGGCTTTTCAAACTCCCCTATTTTACCCTGAAGAATAATTCCCCTGATCTCGGGAAGAAACAGCTGGCTGAGATTACCGGCAACGTCTTTATTGATGTCAGTAGCCTGATTCAGGCATTTATTACATAAAATATGCCCGTCCGCCAGTTTATTTTCACCCAAAAGCATGTCCATAGAAGTTAAAGGGGTTCCGCACAATCCGCAAATATTGTTCATTCGGTTTTATATTATTAGTTTAAGTATACTTTATTCGTTAATTCCTGCATAAACCAAATTACGGTTTTTTATATAACTTTCAGCCGTATTATGCAGAAAATGATCTGGGCTACGACGTTAAATGATCAGCGCAGTATCAACGTTTTCTTTATCTTCCAAACTTGGGATAACTACCGAACTGTACCTGCTGTATAATTTCCAGCCTAATGATTCATATAAAAGTTTCCCCTGTTGTGTGGCCACCAAAAAATTATTGAAAATTCCTTTTGATACCGCAATTTCTTCAAGCCTGGCCATCACTATACGTGCAAGCCCCTTTCTCCTGTGCTTTTCTTCCGTCACTATCCTGTCATATATTGCTACATCATTAACGATAAGGAGTCTTCCTACTGCTGCCTGCTCCGTTTTATTACAGAGAATTTTTACTGTAAAATATTCCGGAGTCATACATTGGATTTCTGCCGAATAATGATCAGGCAATGCAGTATCCGGGATACTCATGGGAGATGAGCAATACATCATGTATCCTTCCGGCTTAAAGATCCAGCGTTCAGGAACAAGGCTTTTCAGTTCTTCGTGGGAAGTACAGACTTTTAAATAAACCCAGAGCTCGGTAACAGTCTCTGCAAGCTGAATAAAGTCATCATTCAGTTCAGGAAACACATACCGGGTTTTCTGCTTTTCTTCCCCAACGTCCACTCTGAATCCTGATCTATACCGATCCGGTAACGGCAAATCCCTTGATAACGACCAACCTTTGAGCCATTTCCCTACAAGCTCTTCAGAAACCTTATTGCTCATCAGATTTATCCTAAAAATTCTTCCAGGGAAACGGTTTTCTGTTCCCCGGCTTCAAGGTTTTTATAGGTTACGTTTCCGTTTTTAATTTCTTCTTCACCTAAAAACACCAGATTTTTAATGCCTTTCTTTTCTGCATACGTGAACTGCTTTCCGATCTTTGCATTTTCAGGATACAGCTCGGCAGAAATTCCTTTTTCCCTTAGCTGTCTGATTAATTTTAAGGCTTCCAGAGATTCATCACCTCCGAAATTTGCGAATAGGTATTCTACATTGGAAGCCGCTTTTTCAGGGAATAGCCCCAGTTCTTCCATTACCAGGTAAGTCCTGTCCAATCCGAAAGAAATACCGATTCCCGGAATATTTTTTACGCCGAAAACTTCCGTAAGGTTATCATACCTTCCACCACCACCGATGGATCCCATCTGGACAGTATTGGCTTTTACCTCAAAAATAGCTCCGGTATAATAGTCCAGCCCTCTGGCCAGTGTAATATCAAAAACCAACTGCTGAATATCCACGCCAAGCTGTAAAGATTGTGTAATTACCGTTTCTAATTCTTCTACTCCTTTTGAGCCTGTTTCATTTCCGGTAAATTTTTCTTTCAGCTGTTGAAGGTTTTCCAGCGCATTGTCAGACTGTGTGAACAGGAAATCAAGCTTATCAATAGATTTCTGGGTAATTCCTCTTTCCAGTAATTCTTTTACAACACCTTCTTTCCCTATTTTATCAAGCTTGTCAAGAGCCACGGTGAAATCAATTAATTTATCCGTGATTCCTGCATATTCTGCCAGTCCGGAAAGAATTTTCCGGTTATTGATATGAATGGTAACCGGTACTTTTAAATCTGAAAACGATTTTAAATACAGCTGAACAAGATCTACTTCCTGTAAAAGGCTTTCGCTCCCTACTACATCTGCATCACACTGGTAAAACTCTCTGAATCTTCCTTTCTGCGGTCGGTCAGCTCTCCAAACCGGCTGAATCTGGTAGCGCTTGAAAGGAAATGTCAACTGGTTATGGTTCATGGCCACGAATCTTGCAAAAGGTACGGTAAGATCATAACGGAGGGCTTTATCTGAAATCTGTGACGTAAGTTTCTGATGGCTTTTATTTTCCCAGTCTTTCGGATTTACCTTTGCTGTATAATCTCCTGAATTTAAAATTTTAAAGATCAGACGGTCCCCTTCTTCTCCGTATTTTCCGGTTAAGGTAGAAAGATTTTCAAAGCTTGGCGTTTCCAGAGGCTGAAATCCGAACAGTTCAAAATTTTTCTGTAATGTATTGATGATAAACCTCCTTCTTGAAACTTCCAATGCGGTGAAATCTCTTGTCCCTTTTGCTAAACCTGGTTTCATTGTATAATTGATAAATGATGATTAGTATTCATAAACAGTGCAAAAATAAGGAATTGAAAAGACTTTTACTATAGATATAAAACATTAGAAAGCTGAAAGAAATTATCTTCCAGCTTTCATCACCCTCATCACATCCTCTCGCATCACTTGTGTTTCTATCTTAGATACTTTCTAATATTTCCAGGATCTCTTCACCGTAATTTTCTATTTTATGTTTTCCGAAACCTTTGATGTCAAGCAGTTCTTCTTTTTTAGCAGGTTTATATTTGGCAACCGAAGTCAGTTCTTTATTCGTAGCAATGAAATAAGTCGGCAGATTATGTTCCTTTGCTTTTTCAGACCGCCACAGCTTCAGGGCATCTAGAATCTTTTCTTCATCATCATTAAGTTCCTCATTGTCTGCGGAATATTTAATGCTTTTTGCATCTTTCACCACATCCTGCGTGGCTTTTAGCTCTTCAAAATACAGGACAACAGACCAATAACTTTCATCGTTCACAAAAGCAGTTTCTACTTTTATGATTTCTTTCGATACCAGAAAAGCATCCAGGGCTTTCTGATCTTTATGAAGGAATTCTTCGGGTAATCTGATTTTAAATATTTTCACTTTCATGATTTTGGTATTTTACGTTATTTACCTCCCAAAAGCAGGATTTCATCTACTTTTATCTCTGTGATATACCTTTTTATACCGTCTTTGTCATCATAAGACCGGTAACTCAGCTTACCTTCCACCGCAATTTCCTTCCCTTTGGTAACATATTTCTGAAAGATCTCTGCGGCCTTCCCGAAAGCAACCAGACTGTGCCATTGGGTTTCTTCCACCTTATCACCTTTTGCATTGGTGTAATAATCGCTTGTAGCCAGAGACACGGCTGCTTTTACATTTCCATTTTCAAAGCTGATCATTTCAACTTCTTTTCCTGTGTAACCTACTAATGTTACTTTGTTTCTTAGTGACATAACTTTAATTTTTAATGTTAATATTCAGATGAGAGACGTTCACTGTTTTCTCAAATCTCTGGGACAAAGGTTGGGGAAAACACAGGCCTGAGTCGGTAGAAAATTATTTAAATCCGTTTGTAGTCGTTTGAAAACGAATAATTCTTCACTAATGAAAACTCATCCGTTTGTAAACGGATAAATATGTATCTTTGATGGTATGAGGAAGACGATAAAAAGAACATTCAGGGTTTCAAAATATGTGATTTACCGGGAAACGCTGGTAGATTATAAAGAACATTTCTGGTCCTTTCTGGGAGCGTTCTTCGGAATCGGGATCATTGCTTTTATTCAGTCCCATACGTTGTCTGCAACGGAAAATATTTTCCTGATCGGTTCTTTCGGAGCATCCAGTGTATTGATTTACGGAGCCATCCAGAGCCCGCTGGCACAGCCCAGAAACTTAGTGGGCGGACATGTAATTTCTGCACTGGTGGGTGTAACGGTTTATAAGTTTATTCCGGACATCATCTGGCTTTCTGCACCCCTCGCCGTTGCTTTTTCCATTGTCTTCATGCAGTACACCAAAACACTGCATCCGCCAGGCGGTGCAACGGCTTTAATTGCAGTAAGCTCTACAGGCAAAATTCCTGAACTGGGATATTGGTATGTGCTGTCTCCTGTGCTTACAGGCTGTATCATTCTTTTAATTGTTGCGCTGTTTTTCAATAATATTACATCCAACAGAAGATATCCTGTCCATTCCGTATTCAGGAAATCACTTAAAATAAAACACGCACATACACACAAAATGAAAAAATAAAAAGATGAACTGTCTCGAATGCGGCGAAAAAATTATCGGAAGGTCAGACAAAAAATTCTGCAACGATGCCTGCCGGAATGCCTACAACAATAAGCAGAATAAAGACTCCAGCAACCTGATGCGGAATGTCAATAACAAGCTGCGCAGGAATTACAGGATCCTTACCGAAGTGAATACTGACGGGAAAACGAAGGTGACGAAAGCAAAGCTTGATGGCTTGGGTTTTGATTTTGAGTACTTCACTAATCTTAAGGTTTATAAAAACGGCTCTGAATATAAATTTATCTATGACTACGGCTATAAACTTCTGGATGAAGATTTTATACTGATTGTAAAAAAACAGTCATAAAAACACATCTTAAACCAACTGATTTAATTTATATGAAGGAAATTGTCCTGATTACCGGAGCCGGCGGGCTGATTGCACGCGAACTTTCTAAGCAGCTTGAAAACAACTATACCATCCGGTTCCTGACCCGGAAAAAGAAACATGACCATGAGTTTGAATGGGATCTGACCAAAGGAACCATTGATGAAAAAGCTCTGGAAGGGGTTTCGCATGTTATTCATCTGGCAGGAGCCAATATTTCTGAAAAGAGATGGACCGATGAACGAAAAAAAGAACTGATCTCCAGCCGTATCGATTCTGCCGGTCTGATTCTGCAGTCTTTGAAACAAAAAAACATTAAGCTTAAATCATTTATTTCAGCATCCGGAATTAACTATTACGGAACCGAAACAACAGAGAAAATATTTACGGAAGAAGACGGTCCGGGAAATGATTTTTTAAGCGAAGTTGTGGTGCAGTGGGAGAAAGCGACTGATCAATTTAAAGAACAGCAGCTTGCAGATCGGGTGATTAAATTAAGAACTGCTGTTGTTCTGTCTGAAAAAGACGGAGCTTTAAAGAAAATGCTTCCAATGATAAAAATGAGAATCGGCTCACCGTTGGGAAACGGAAAACAGTACATGCCGTGGATCCATATTAAAGATATCTGCGCCATGTATGAATTTGCCTTAAAGAGTCCCGAAATGAACGGGGCCTTTAATGCCGTAGCACCCGAACACGCTACCAATAAAGACCTTACGGAAAAAATTGCACAGGTACTGAAAAAACCTTTATTCATGCCGAATGTTCCGACCTTTGTGTTAAGACTGGTATTCGGTGAACTGTCTGATGCAGTGTTGAAAGGTTCCAGAGCATCTTCCGGAAAAATCCTGAAAGCAGGCTTCCAATTTGAATTTCCTGATTTAAAAAGGGCTCTGGAAGATTTATTAAAAAACAATTAAACATCAATTAACCCAACACAGATTGTAAATCTATGCAAGACACCAACGTACATATTGAAAAAACAGAGATCTTATCAGACAACTGGTATACGCTGAAAAAAGTAACCTTTAATATCCGGAAAAAAGACGGAACGAAAGAACAGCAAAGCCGTGAAGCCTATGACCGTGGAAACGGAGCGGTTATTTTATTATACAGCAAGGCTGCCGGCACAGTAATCTTAACACGCCAGTTCAGATTACCGACCTATATCAATGGAAATCCGACCGGAATGATGATTGAAGCCTGCGCAGGATTATTGGACAATGACAACCCCGAAGACTGCATCAGAAGGGAAACGGAAGAAGAAACAGGATATAAGATTTCACATATTGAAAAAATATTCGAAGCCTATATGTCGCCAGGTTCCGTAACGGAGATCCTCCATTTTTTTATTGCGGAATATTCAACGGAAATGAAAATTACAGACGGCGGCGGGCTTGATGATGAAGGGGAAAATATTGAAGTGCTGGAACTTCCGTTTGAGGAAGCCCTGAAAACGATTGATTCCGGGGAAATAAAAGATGCAAAAACCATTATGCTGCTGCAATATCTGAGGATTAAAAACGTTTTGTAAAATCAGGAATAAATAAATTTGAATCGAAAACTATGAAATTTTTATATACCATAAGCCTTTCACTGCTCCTGTCAGTTCCTGTTTTTGCACAGAAAATGGAAAAAGCAGGGCCGAAAGACAAAGCTGTTACCGAACATTTTAAGAATGATTATAAAAAGAAAAATTATAAAAAATTTGCAGGAAAAATCACGGCTAGCAACAGCCAGGTTCTTTTTGACAACAAAATTATTTTTTATAACGGATCAGACAAAATCATCAAATTACTTTTGCAGGAGGGATTGGTTTATCCTCAGATGCTGACCGATTACCAGATTGATAAATTTGAAAATGAAGACAGCGACCGGACACAGAAAAGGTTCGCCAAGCTGCAGAAAAACTGGAAAGATGCATTTGAAGTGAACAATATCAGATTAAGCAATGCTTCTGAACTGGTATTTTTAAGCTCCGACCCTTCGGTGAAGCGATTCAAAGTGCTATGTAACGACACGAAATTCCCGAATATGATGGCCTATTATTTTGAGCTGACTTCTAAAAACAGCAATAAAAATACGTCTGTTGAAGATTTTATTAAAAATGCCAAGCTTACCCATATTTACCAAAGGTCTGAATAAAGTGCATGCTTATAAAAATTTTGTTTTTAGGAAAACAGATAATAAAAATTCTTATTAAAATCAATCAGGGCTATGATTGCCCTGATTCTGTACTCATTAGTAAGCTTAATATTCAATTTTAAGCTAAAATAATTTCTTATTGAGTAGAAAGTGCATTTGCAAACTATAAAATGAAAAATATCTATATCGGTCTGATGTTAATTTTGTTATTTTCCTGTAACCGCAAAGAAAGTAATAAAATAGTTAATCTTGGCTTAAATCCTAATCAAATACAGCTTAATGGAGCTGTTCATGACACTTTAAGAAATGCCCACCCAAATAAAATTTTCAAAAATAAAATGACTGATCAAGAACTTATTGAAAATATAAAATTGGCCATAAATCCTAAATTTAAAGATTGGGTGCTTTTTAGAAACGGTACCTATATCATTTTTGATGACATTACGAAAGTAAAAAATATTGAAGATGAATCAATTGCTATGATGAAAGAATTTGGACCAGTCTTCGCGGGTGGCCCTGCAGGAGATTTTAACACCATTCATTTAACAAAGACTGAAGGTTGGATTGTTGCAGGTCATGGATATGGAATGTACACATATGTTTCACCTTCCGAAATGCAAAATACATCAGCCAATGATCTTGAAGTTGGATTATATGGCAGATCAAAAAGAGATCTCGACGGTAAAAATCCTGAAATTATTTATATTAACAAGAGTAAATAGTTTTATAATATTTAAACTCCTATTTCATTTTTATCACTACTTTTCCTTTAGCCCTTCCGCTTTCAACATAAGTCAATGCATCATTGGTTTGATCGAAAGAGAAAACTCTATCGATAACCGGTTTTATTTTTCCGGCTTCAATCAGTCCGGTGATTTCTGTGAGTTGTGCTCCGTTGGCTTTCATAAACAGAAAAGAATAACTGATATTTTGTTTTTTAGCAATTCTTCTGATTTTACTGCTTAAAAAGATGGTCGCCAGTTTTACATACCAGGGTAATTTTTGCTCTTCCGCGAATGTAGGTGTGGGCGGACCGGAAATTGAAATAACTTTTCCTCCGGGCTTTACCACATCAAAAGATTTTTCGAGTGTTTTATTGTCCTGGCTGTTTAACACCACATCATAATCAATTAAAACATCTTCGAAATCCTGTGTTTTATAATCGATTAAAACATCTGCACCGAGGCTTTTTAAAAAATCAAAACTTTTTTCACTCGCTGTAGTTGCCACGGTTGCTCCCAAATGTTTCGCCAGCTGAATGGCGAAAGTCCCCACCCCGCCGGATCCTGCCTGAATAAATACTTTCTGCCCTTTCTGTACCTTGGATTTCTCAACCAACACCTGCCATGCCGTTAAGCCGACCAACGGAATTGAAGCCGCTTCTTCCATCGAAAGGTTTTTAGGTTTCA
>Ga0265798_10009308_pt1 | contig 12312 bp, 10 predicted proteins | sample P3T30metagenome_FD_192430 | JGI IMG/M metagenome (GOLD analysis project Ga0265798, IMG submission 192430) | Plant litter microbial communities from East Loma Ridge, Irvine, California - P3 T30 | ecosystem: Environmental > Terrestrial > Plant litter > Unclassified | place: USA: California...
GAGCACGTCGATCGATCTGCGACCATGGGATGTAGCAAGAATAACATCGGGATCGACGCCAATCTCCTTTCCTATCCTGAGTGATCCACGTAAGCTTACGAATTAGCACATCTTCGGCCACTACCTACTTTTGCCAGTGCTTGACTATGGCTGGTGTCGAATCGATGATTGTACCACTTCCAAAGTTAGCTGGAGGTTTTGGTATATCCGAACAGATTACATACTCCATGTCAAAAAGCTGAAGATAGTCAGATGTTGTTGCTCGCTTCTGAACAGCTTGTTGGTACTTACCAAGCCATGACACTTGATCGTCTGTGTAGGCGATGAGAAAGATGGCTCGGGTACGGTCATGATAGAACTTGACTGTCGTAGATGGAGATCCTGCTTACGAAGGTAAATTACTGGCGAGGCCTGCTTGAAGTAGAAATGGAGGATAGATGTGACGGTGAGAGAATTGCTGATGCAATGTAGCGCTAGCCGTCTCGGGCACTCTACCCGACATGATGCAGCCAATCATCATGATGACTGTTCCAGCTACTGATGGTTGGAATGATGGAAGCTGATACTGACGCCAGCTGGTCCGGCCACATTACGATATCTATCTATCAGGGAGCCATACAATATGGGAGATATAGGCAATTCATCCCAATACCCATCCAACAGCATCTTACACGACTGTGAGAACTGCGCGAGACGTGAGCCGCGGGGGAGCGAGCAGCGCTGGAGTGGGGGCAAGCCTAGCAGGGCGGAGAAGCGCGGCAGTACTTTTCACGTGCCGAACTTTTTCTTGAAGATCTCGAAATTGCAAACTCGACCTCGACACTCAATCTCATCATTCAACAATGAAGGTCGGCAGTAAGTCCAAACGCGAATCGCACATATGAAAGCCTCTAACGGCGATTCTAGAGCCAAAATCTAAGCGCGTACCCGTGCGCCTGCGACACAAGATCGAAAAGGCGTCTGCAGCGAAACAGAAGAAGGCGAGAAAGCTAGCAAAGAAGGTACAGCGGCTGCGCGCGACTATGTTGCGCACACACTGACACACATAGGACCCAACATGGCGATCCAAGACGAAGAAAGAACCTGGCATTCCCAACCTGTTTCCCTACAAGGATAAGATTCTAGCGGAAGTTGAGGAGCAGCGCAGGAGAAAAGAAGAAGAAAAGGCTCGCTTGCGGCAGTTGGCGAGAGAGCAGAAAACGGGTGGCACATCTGCAGAAGACGCCATGGATGATGAGGAGGAGTTTGAACAGTTTGACGCTGAAGGCGACGAGCTTCTTGCCGACGACAGCAGCGAAGACGAGGACTCGATGCAAGTGGTAAGGCTTCCCAGTTGAGACACCATTCCATGAGTATACTAAGAGTTTGCAGGACAACAACTCCAACCCCATGGCTGCGCTCCTAGCTTCAGCAAAAGCGCGTGCCGCCGAATTCGAGAAGAACGATCACGACCAAGACGCGATGCAAGACAGCGACGACGAGGAATCGGATGAAGAGGACGCAGTCAAGGTGCGAAAGGACGCATCAAGAAAGCAGTTTGACAAGGTCTACAAGCAGGTCGTTGATTCAGCGGATGTTGTCCTTTATGTTCTAGACGCTCGAGACCCCATGGGAACGCGATCAAAAGAGGTAGAGCAAGCAGTCATGGCAGCCGACCGTGGGAGCAAGCGGTTGATCTTCATCCTCAACAAGATCGATCTTGTCCCGCCACCTGTGCTTCGGGCATGGCTCGTCCACCTTCGTCGCTCGTTCCCTACTCTTCCACTGCGTGCATCGAAGCCTGCGCCAAATGCGAGGACGTTTGAACACAAGGATCTCACCATGAAGGGCACATCAGAGACGCTCTTCAAGGCTCTGAAAACTTTTGCAGAATCACGGCAGCTGAAGCGATCAGTCAAGGTTGGCATCATCGGTTACCCCAACGTTGGCAAGTCGTCCGTCATCAATGCCTTGACCTCTAGGCTAGGTGGAAGGGCTGCGGGCTGCCCAACTGGTGCCGAGGCTGGTGTTACCACCAGTCTGCGCGAGGTCAAACTAGACAACAAGTTGAAGCTTCTGGACTCGCCCGGTATCGTTTTCCCCAATACCACCGAAGGATCCAAAGATAGCAAAGTACTACAAAAAGCCCGACTTATTCTCTTGAACGCCGTCCCACCAAGAGAGATTGACGATCCTGTTCCAGCTGTCACTCTCTTGTTGAAGAGGCTTTCGTCATCAGAGGAGCTCTTTGCGAAGCTTATGGAGGTCTACGATCTGCCTCCTCTACATAGTGTGGGCAACGATCGGACAACCGATTTTCTAGTCCAGGTGGCGAGAAAGAGGGGTCGACTTGGAAAGGGTGGCGTACCAAACATGCACAGTGCAGCACAAACAGTTATCAATGATTGGAGGGATGGCCGCATACAAGGATGGACAAGCCCCCCCAAGGATACACCCATGGGGCCTTCCACAACGAAGACTGCACCTGCTACCAAGGGTCTCGTTGGTGATCAGAAAGAGATTGTCAAAGAGTGGGCTGCTGAGTTCAAGCTTGAAGGGCTTTGGGGTGACGACGCGAATGACACCGTGGCGCCAGAGGCAATGGAGATGTAAGCCTGTTCGAGTTGACTGGATCGGCGAAATGGCGTTCCATCGGGCTGTAGTACTGGCCTCTGTTTTTTTTTGGACGAGGAAAAAGGTCTTGACATTAGGTAGTATGACCACATCAATGACATCTGTTTTCGATGATAATATGGCGATCGTTTCACATCGGAGTTCCGTCTGTCTTGTTTTGCGACGGGCTGTTGAGCTGATGATCGCGACATTGAGTTGTACATTTGTAAGGTTGGCCCAGAGGGTTGTTTAGTGACGTTGAAACAGGAGTTTTGTGTCTGCACTTTGTTTACGCGCACACAAATTGTGGAGTCTCCCGATGGAAGCCTTGTGATTGAGTAGTTCCTCTTCTGCACCGCTACTGACCGAACAAAGTCTCTGCGACATCGGACCATGCCATCAGCAAAAGGTTCTTTCCCCACTGTAAACCTACGCCGATGAGAGGGTTCGCATGGTAGGCCCGCTACTACAAGCACGTTCTCTGCTCCACACCTTCGGCTTTCGTCGGCTCAACCCTAGAGCTTCATCACCTCAAGCTACACAGCTTGGAATACATAACGAGAGTCCCCAAAGTCTTCAAATCTCCAACACTTCAGTCACATTCAGAATGGGTTCCTCCAAGGGTCTTCAGCCTCTGCGCTCTGTTTCTAAATCTATCAATGCTCTGCCCGCAGCTTATGCGGGTGCGCAAATCGCATCACGACGATATGCGGGGACACTTGCGAATTTCAAGATTCCCACAGTCAACAACGAGCCCAATGTAGGTCGGAGAATGTTGAGGAGTATGAATTGATTGGATTATCTAACTTGTCGACTTTAGCAACACTACACCAAAGGCTCAGTAGATCGACAGAAGCTTCAAGATGCTGTCGCTCGCATGAAAAAGCAAGGCCCTGTCCAAGTACCTCTTGCTATCGGAGGAGAATACGTAAGAAATCAAGAGGGCACTGTAGCGGCCACCCTATTTACATTGTACAGATCAACAACTCTTCCATCCTCACTCAAAACAACCCCTCTTCCCACGCCGACGTAATTGCCAAATACTCGAATGCCAGCCCCGCAGACGTCAAGAAAGCGATAGATGCAGCACTAGCAGCAAAGCCAGCATGGGAGTCACTACCCTTTGCCGAACGAGCCTCCGTCTTTCTCAAGGCGGCAGACCTCATTGCCACCAAATATCGATACGATATCATGGCTGCGACTATGGTGGGACAAGGAAAGAACGCATGGCAGGCTGAGATTGATGCAGCGGCGGAGCTTTGTGACTTCCTAAGGTTCAATGTGAAGTATGCGGAAGACACGTATGGACATCAACCAACACACAACTCTCCAGGAGTATGGAAGTACGTATGATTAGAACTTGGTTGTGAATGCCACTAACGACTACAGCCGCGTTGAATACCGACCCCTCGAAGGCTTTGTCTATGCTGTGTCACCATTCAACTTTACAGCTATCGGTGGAAACCTTCCTGCAGCCCCCGCTTTGATGGGCAATGTCGTCGTATGGAAGCCATCTCCGTCTGCAATCGCCTCGAACTGGCTACTTTATCAAATCTTGATTGAAGCCGGTCTTCCGCCAAATGTAATTCAGTGGGTACCTGGTGACGCGGTGGAAGTGACAAAGGAAGTTTTGTCTCATAGGCAATTCGCTTCCCTACACTACACTGGTAGCACAGCAGTTTTCCGGTCATTGTACGGAAAGATCGCCAATGGCGTTGCTGAGGGCAAGTACCAGAGCTACCCCAGGATTGTTGGTGAGACGGGAGGCAAGAACTTCCATCTTGTACACAAGGATGCCGACCTATCCAATGCTGCCATTCAGACTGTCCGTGGTGCTTTCGAATACCAGGGCCAAAAGTGCAGCGCCTGCTCGCGCCTATACGTACCAGAGTCGGCCTGGCCCGAGTTCAAGGAGATTTTGGTCAGGGAAGTTGAGGCACTGAAGATTGGCGAGCCTACTGATTTCTCCAACTTCATCGGTCCTGTCATTCACTAAGCGTCCTTCAAGAAACTCTCTGGTGTCATCGACGAGGCCAAGAACGACAGCGAACTTGAATTAGTTGTTGGTGGCAAGTACGACAGCAGCAAGGGCTACTACATTCACCCCACAATCTACCGCACCAAGAACCCCAACCATCCGCTCCTTTCCCGCGAACTATTCGGTCCCATCCTCGTCACCTACGTCTACGATGATGCTGCGCCCAACGCTTTCGCCGATATCATCAAACAGATTGACGACACTTCAGAGTATGCGTTGACCGGTGCTGTGTTTGCAAAGGATAGGGAGACGATCAAGTTTGCTTCTGAGAAGCTCAGGGATGCTGCTGGTAACTTTTACATCAACTGCAAGTGCACAGGTGCTGTCGTTGGCCAGCAGCCTTTTGGTGGATCCCGAGCAAGTGGAACGAACGACAAGGCTGGCAGTGCGAACTTGCTTGCGAGGTTTGTGAATATGAGAGCGGTCAAAGAGGAATTCTTGCCCACGGAGAAGGTCACTTACCCCAGCAACGAGGTGTAGGGTAGTGCGTTACGGTTGATGATATGACCGGATTGGATTGGTGCCGCAAAGATTGAGCACAAGAATTACGCATTCACACTGGCGTTAGATATGACCATGAGTTGGGATAAAACGAGAGAGTATGTAGTATATACGTTGCAACTCAATGTCGCGATCATCAGCTCATCAGCTCGTCGCAAAACAAGGCAGATGTAGTATATACGCTTGGATCTGTTATTGCTTACAAATATGACTGTGTCAGGCTTAAAGCGTAAAGTAGGCAAGTGGTGTAGTCTAAATCATGTGGTCTTTCGCTGACATGGGGGTGGCGTGGGTAGAAGCAGAACAGCCCACGTCTGGTGAGATCAAGTTCATCATGCGACCTGTACCTCGGCAAGACAGTGAAGAAAACGTTGAGAGGGCCCAATTTCCACCACGCGGCACGGACCATCCTTCTGGAACGGCCATGAATCGTGGCGGGATCCATCTTTTCTGGCTCGGCTGGTCCCCATTGTGGCTTGCTAGCAACGAAACTCGGGCAAAATTGTTACTTGAATGACTCAACTGGTCCGATCTCGTATAACCAAGTGGAACTCGGCAATGTCCATGATAACAAACTCTTTACAGAAACAAACAGTCCGGATTCGACATCCATGTCTTATCGTATACCCAGGTAGTTTCAGTCGATTGCTGTGGTGCGGGGTCGACACTCGGGTGCGTTTCTTTCCTGGTGGATTATGAAATATCAAGGTCACTGACATGTAGACGTACATGGAAGTACATACGACGAAGCAGCAGCAGTTGAGAATTATCAATCGACTAGTAGGCTTGGCGCCGGGATGACAGCAAGGCGGCTTCAGGGTTGTGTAAAGATCCGATACCGACACTCCGTTCTGAAGCAGCACCCTCCGCCCTTAACTCCACGACAAACGGGCGGACACTTGGTCATCGATTCGTCCATCCAGCCTCGGCATCTCGGTGCAAACTTGCGACGGGCGCTAAATATACACAGATTGCGCCCATGACGCCACTGCACTGGCGATCTACAGGCGGGTGCAGATGCATATCGCCGCCCTTTCCTTCATCCCCCCCTCCATCCCTGCCTCTTCCGAGCCTAGAGGCTTGTGAGACGGCTACTGATTGGGTCGGGGGTGAAAAGCTTGTCAAAGGCGCACTCCTGGTCGTGCTTAGTGTCCACGAGACGAGCCTAGTTTTGGGCTTGTTCGGCCGAGGAAAGCATCTTGGATTTTTCATCATTACTTTCGGCTCGTAGATCGCACGTTGCAGCAACGGGCGTGTCGGGAATAGCGATGGCAAGGGCACCCAGGGTGCTGGGCGGCCGACCTGGTTCTGCCTAGTCATTATTCCAGTTTATTCTATCCATGCGAGGGCGAACTGCTCTAAGTGGGTTCATGCTCCGCATGACTGGGCCTTGAATTGTGTGCTCTGGACTTGTTTATATGTCGCTGGTCCCGCGGCGCTTGATCCTGTGCCCCTAAAAACAACTCCTTGCGTAATCTTTGCGTCCTTCTCGATTATATTCTTTTTTTTAATACGTACATCACACGCATACACTATCTTCATCTGACAGTTGCTACGCTTCGGCCCTTATCTCGACGACGCACAACACACACCAACAACCGAGTCGATCTGATCAACACGAAACCATGGAGAAAACCCGGGATGCCGGCCCAACGTCAGCGCCTAGCGGAAATGTCGACATTGAATCTGGACGAGAAACCATCTCGCACTGGAACATGATATTGGATCAAGGTGTCGTCACAAAGGAAATTATTGAGTACGAGTATGAAGGCGAGGGTACAGATGAGGATCCGTATGTCGTCGAGTGGATAGAGAACGATCCGAGGAATCCCATGACCTTTTCCAAGACGAAGAAGTGGATCATGGCCATCGCTGTTGCCAACTCGGTGCTCGTTGTATCATTCTGCTCGTCTGCATTCTCTGGAGGTAATATTCTGCCTGCATCAACATTCACAGTGCTGGATACTGACATTTGATAGGTATCCAACAGATCATGCGAGAATTCAGCGTCAGCCAGGAAGTCGTCACACTCGGTCTATCGCTCTTCGTCCTAGGCTTCGCTCTTGGTCCTCTCCTATGGGCACCCTTCTCGGAATTATACGGTCGCCAAATCGTCTTCGCCGGAACATACACAGCTTTCATGGCCTTCAATGCCGGTGTTGCGGGTGCTCCAAACATCTCCGGTCTGCTCATTCTCAGGTTTTTCGCTGCCGCATTCGGATCCAGTCCTCTTACCAACGCTGGAGGCGTCATTGCCGACTTGTTTACCGCAAACGAGCGTGGGTTGGCCATGTCAATCTTCTCTGCTGCGCCTTTCATGGGGCCGGTTTTGGGCCCCATCATTGGTGGCTTCCTTGGCATGGCTGAAGGATGGCGATGGGTGAATGGACTGATGGCCATCTGGGCTGGAGTTCTCCTTGTTGTCACCGTATGCCTTGTTCCTGAGACATACCCCCCAGTCCTACTCAGGAAGCGCGCAGAAAAGCTTTCCAAACTATCTGGCAAAGTCTACCGCTCCCGTACGGATATTGACCAAGGCAAGATCTCGCTTGGAGAAGCTTTCGCGACTGGCCTCAAGCGACCGTGGATCCTCCTTTTCTGTGAGCCTATCGTCCTACTGCTCTCACTGTATCACGCCATCATCTACGGCATCCTTTACATGCTCTTCGGTGCTTTCCCAATCGTATACCGCTCTGGCCGTGGCTGGAACGAGGGTGTCGGCGGTCTGCCCTTCGTTGCTGTCGCGATTGGAGTCGTGACTGCTATCGCTTACGTCATACTTGTCGACAACAAGCAATATATGAAAAAGGTCCAAGCATCCGGTGTTGGGTTTGCGGCCCCTGAGGCACGTCTTCCCATGTGCATTATTGGAGGTATCGCACTTCCCATCGGTCTCTTCTGGTTTGCCTGGACGAATGGCCCCTCTGTGCATTGGGCTGTCAGCGTTGTTGCTGCCATCCCATTCGGTTTCGGCATGGTGCTCATTTTCTTGTCCATCATGAACTATCTCATTGACTCATATACCATCTTTGCCGCATCGGTATTGGCTGGCAATGGTATTATCCGATCAATCTTCGGTGCTGCTTTCCCGCTTTTCACAAGCCAGATGTACAAGGGGATTGGTATCCACTGGGCTTCTTCGGTGCCCGCCTTTCTGGCTATCGCATGCCTCCCGCTTCCCTTCTTGTTCTACAAGTACGGTAAAAGTATACGCGAGAAGTGCAAGTACGCCGCACAATCGGAGGCTTTCATGAACCGCATTCGCAACCAACAAGCCGCAAGGGAAGCGGCTGCCGGCTCCAGCTCTACGTCCGAACGCATTTCGCGATCAGACACTTTGACTCCCCAGGAAGAGGTCGAAGAGGAGGCGCATGTAGAGGAGTCTACAGCCACATTTGAAGAGATGAAGACCGAGAAGGAAACCGAAGGAGAGGGCTTGAAGAAGATTCAGACTGGACGCTCTACGAGGAGTAGAAGGTCGACACGGGCACCTGATTTCTATGACAATCCTTATGAGATCAATCGCGTTGCGACGAGAGAAAGCTTCGTGTCGAAACCGAGCAGCATTCGAGCAGCCACTCATCAGTAGAGACGAGGAAGATTCTGTTTTTTGTCTTGTTTTGTTTTTTCAAAAAGTGTTTTCGTCGTCTACGGATTGGATGATTTCACGCATAGCATGAGCATAGTATACCCCCTCTTGTATAGACCATAGTAAATTTTTATTCTAATCCTATCCAACATGTTCCAAAAAATTCACCGTGCGATCATCAGCTCAACAGCTCGTCGCAGAACAAAACAAGATGTTCCAAAAAAAAATTGTGCTTGGTGCGAATGGCGACAGTCCCCACTGATCAACTTTGCATGAATCAATATCGGCGATTTGTCTGGGAAAGTCCGCCCTGTAACGCGCCCATTCCAAGACAACCCCATACGTTAAGCAGCATGCACTCTCATCGGGCCATCCCTCTTCTCTCTCATAGTTCGCGTCTCGCAATGCGGCGCTTTTGTATCCTTGAGTTACCTTGCTGTTGTATGTGAGCATCCATCAGCAATGCCGCGTATACGTACCCGACACGTTGCCATTTGTGTCTTCCTTGTCTGCATATATTTCTTCCTACCGCAGCACCATCTTACTCCATCCCGCCACAGGAACAATCATGGCTCGACTGATGTATTGGCACGCTACATGAACGACCGATCCTCCATTCCACGCATCTTCGCAACTCCGAGTAGCTTCGACTGGAGTTCTGTGAACTTCAAGTATCCACCCAAGCTTACACCCAAACTACCCGCAGCCTTCGGGAAACGCCCTCGCATACAGCATGCCTTCAAACCCGAACCGCAAAGTGTGCATGAAATACAAGACGCGAGACGGCTTCAGGTGAAGAAAGTGTTCGCCAAGAGCTGGGCGAGCTATAAGAGCAAGGCATGGATGAAAGATGCATTGAAACCCATCAGCGGAGGGTATGTGGATCAGTTCTCTGGCTGGGCTGCAACGCTGGTCGACAGCCTGGACACGTTGTGGATCATGGGCATGCGCGACGAGTTTTACGAAGCGGTTGAAGCTGTAGCCACCATCGACTTCGGCATGTCTACAGCCGGAAGGGTGAACACTTTTGAGACGTGCATACGATACCTGGGCGGACTCCTAGCAGCGTATGATCTAAGTGGGCACGAGGTCCTAAAGGCCAAGGCAATCGAGGTGGGCAACTTGCTTTACGGCGCATTCAATACAGAAAATAGCATGCCGGTCGACTTTATCGATTTTGAAGACGCGAAGAAGGGCATCGGTTTGCAGGTCGAGATGCAGGTAGTCAGCGCAAGTCCTGGTACAATCACGTTGGAGTTCAGCAGGCTGAGCCAGATTACGGGAGACGACAAGTACTATGCTGCAGTATCACGCCTCATGGATGTTTTCCACCAAAATCAGAACGCCACCAAGTTGCCTGGCATGTGGCCCATGTACGTTTCCATGCACGAGAAGGATGTCGTTTCAGGGTTCCAGTTCTCGATTGGCGGAAACGCAGATTCTCTCTACGAGTACCTACCTAAGGCGCATGCCTTGCTTGGATCAGCGGACGATAGTTCGAGCAAGTATGAGACCATGTCCCGCGCCTTCATGGATACAGCGATGAAGAACCTATTCTTCGCACCTATGATACCAGGGGATGAAGATATACTAATCTCAGGAAATGTCGATGTGCATGATGACGGTCCTAGTCTCGACCCCGAAAGCGAGCATCTGTCGTGCTTTATCGGTGGTCTTTTTGCGCTGGGTGGGCGCTTGTTCAATAACGATGAGTATCTCACTACTGGAGCGAAGCTAGCCCGTGGGTGCGCTTACGATTATAAAGCCTTTCCATCGGGAATCATGCCAGAAAGGTACAACATGGTACTTTGTCCTGGCCCAGACCACCGCAAGCCCTGCGCCTGGAGCGAGGATCGGTATGCTGCTGAAGCTGAAAAACGGCCACAATACAAAGCCCACTTACCCAAAGGCTTCACCACTGCTAAGGACCCTCGATACATTTTACGGCCCGAAGCCATAGAATCCGTCTTTATACTCTGGCGCATCACAGGCGACTCGATCTGGCGTGAGACGGCATGGGAAATGTTTGAAGCAGTCGCCAAAGCGACGGAAACCGAATATGCGAACGCCGCGATCATGGATGTCACTGTCGTTGGATCAAAGAAGGAGGATTACATGGAGAGTTTTTGGATGGCGGAGACACTGAAGTATTTCTACCTGTGCTTTGCAGATACGGGGTTAATTAGCTTGGATGACTTTGTCTTGAATACCGAGGCGCACCCTTTCCGGCTGTCCAAGGGGTGAGCTTAATACTGCTTTTAGAACAGAACTCGACATGAAACTGATCAAAATCCGCCAATCGCCCTGTCTACAAAGCTGCATCTGTTCTTTGATCCATACGATGCCTCCACGTTCTCGACGCCCATACGCATAATCCACGGCCCCACAATTCCCGTCAGCTCGAGCCAGGCGTACCTGGACATGTTTCTAAAACGGGCCCACGGCGATTAGCGCGGTCGCGCCCCTTGATTATCCTTCTCCAAACAGCCAGGCCAAACCTCTTTCTTTTCCTTCCTCCGCTTCCGCGACTCTACGTCACAGTCATTCCTTCACTCCTTTACTCACACTCGTTCTTTGTAATTGACATTGTTACTTGTTTGGGCATATACCGGCCTATTCGACACTTGTCGCGAATCCGCATCTAAATCAAAAACCCCCACTCGTTCCTACCGGTTTTAATACCCTTCAGCAATACTATAATCTAAGATGCGTTTCTCCGCCGTTGCAGTTGCCCTCGCGGCCACGCCTGCCGTCGTCTCAGCCGCAAAGGGAACCATGGGCTTTGCTCTCGGAACGAAGATGGGCAACGGGGCTTGCAAGACACAGCAGGATTACTTGGATGACTTCAAAGCCATCAAGGCCTCGTCCGGCTCTACCCTCGTCCGTGGCTACGCAGCCTCCGACTGCGGCATGGCCAGCGTCATCCTCCCGGCGGCCAAGGAATCGGGCTTCAAGGTCGTCCTCGGCATCTGGTATGCTTCTTCTGTCGCCAACGATGGTGGTTGAGCTTTGGATACTAACAAGATCCCCTCAGGCCCGATCTCGAAGATTCCTTCAACAAGGACCTCAAGGCCATCACCGATGTTGCCCAGCAATACTCTGACACCATCTACGCCGTTACCGTCGGTTCCGAGAGCCTATACCGCGGCAACTTTACCGGCCCTGAGCTCGCCAGCAAGATCAGCACGGTCAAGTCCAAGCTTCCCAAGGACATCAAGGTCGGCACGGCCGACTCGTGGAACAAGTTCAAGGATGGAACCGGCAATGCTGTTATTGCTGTTGCAGATATCATCATGATCAACGCATTTGCCTTTTGGCAAGGTGCTGCTGCTGGTAGCGATGGTATGTTTGTACCGATGACCAGAGAAGACGACAACGCATAGATGGATTTACTAACTCTTGTTTTTTTTTCTCTCTTAGCTACCAAGGTTTACCTTGACGACATGTACCAGGCCATTGCCCACATTGAGAAGATTGCTGGTGGAGCTGGCAAGGGCCCCGAAGTCTGGTATGTCTCTTTCTCTTTCCACTTGATTTTGCTTTTCTGTATCTAACTCTCTTGCTTTTTTTATAGGAACGGTGAGACTTGTTG
>Ga0265798_10009310_pt1 | contig 12311 bp, 14 predicted proteins | sample P3T30metagenome_FD_192430 | JGI IMG/M metagenome (GOLD analysis project Ga0265798, IMG submission 192430) | Plant litter microbial communities from East Loma Ridge, Irvine, California - P3 T30 | ecosystem: Environmental > Terrestrial > Plant litter > Unclassified | place: USA: California...
GTATCCTATCTCAACAACAAAAGATATATAATACAATGTCCGCTAAAGTTTACGTCGGTATGTCAACACATTCACAAGTAGGAAACAGAGGATCGGATCGGGAAGAGCATGCAACTATAATTGGGAATTGGGATTCGGGACTTGGGATCGGGTTATTCGGTGATCGGTGATCGATGATGGCTTGAAAATTGAAATGTTGGCTGCTCTTTCTGGTCCGGTGCTACCTACAATCTACTTCGTCTGTCTTCTTCTGTGGTTCGTGTGTCCTGACGTGTTTTTATAGGCAATCTATCTTGGAACACCAACGATGAAATCCTACTCCAGGTTCGCTTGTTTTTTCCGTCCAGTGTCTGTTTGTTGTGCTCATCATATCTTCTTTCCGGCACCAATCTCGCTTTCAATCTACATTACATTCGTTCTGTCGCTCGCAATCGTCTCGTCTCTTCGTTTCGTCTGGATACTTGAAATGCGCTACCTACTTTATCGTTATCCGCTCCGTCTTGATCTCTGGCTCGGCTCGTTTTCATACAACAGGCTTTCTCCCAATTCGGTCAGGTCGTTGACGTGCGTCTCTTTCTTTCCGTTCTACTGACATGTGCTAATGGACCAGTGTATTGTCATGAAGGACAAGGAGACTGGTCGATCCAGGGGTTTCGGTTTCGTCGTGTGTTCTTCGTTTCTCCCCGGGTTGTCCATCCTGACATCAGACCTACGGCCAGCAGCCCGAGGCTGATGCCGCCATCCAGCAGATGAACGAGCAGGAGCTCGACGGTCGACGTGTCCGAGTAAGCTTGTCTGCGATTGTGGTAGGATCCTGCTAACCCAAAGGTCAACATGGCCAACACTAAGCCCGCTGGTGGTGGTTACGGTGGATCTGGCTACAACTCCGGTTACGGAGGTGGTGGCGGTGGTTACGGTGGTGGTGGTGGAGGCTACGGTGGTGGCCAGGGTGGTTGTGAGTCATTCTATCCCAGATGAATCTTGTAAACTAATGATAAGACGGTGGACAGGGTGGTGGATACCAGGGCGGTGGAGGTGGTGGCTACGGAGGCCAGGGTGGTGGATACCAAGGTGGTGGAGGTGGTTACGGTGGCCAGGGAGGTGGTGGTTACGGTGGTCAGCAAGGTGGCCAGGGTGGTTACGGAGGTGGTGGCTACGGTGGTCAGCAGGGCTGTAAGTCTTTCGGGTGATACAGAGAAATGATCCGGCTGACGTGGTTGCTCAAGACGGCGGCCAATCCGGTGGTTACTCCGGAGGTGGTGGATACCAGGGACAGCAGGGTGGTGAGCAAGGTGGTAAGTTGTCTGTTCATTGCTGGGTGTTTCCGACGACTTTCCTTCTTCTTTTCTTCTGTCCTTCGCTGCCCTCTCCGACCATCATGACACTGAGACTGCTTCCTCTTCCGCGTTCATGTTGGATGTGATCGAGTGATTTCATATTGCTCGGCTTCCCCTACAAACATGTTACGGAGGAGTACATGAGACTCGTACAGCAGCAATCGTCCTATTTAATCACTCATGCGTTCATACCAAGTGCTTCGCTAATCCAATAGGTCAGGGAGGCTACGGTGGTGGACAGTACTAAGCAGTACGCGTCTAGTGCAGTGAGTAATCTCAGTGTCGAACAGTGGTCAATATCTGCTGACAGTAGTCCGTCGCTCGCAATCGTGAAACATTAATGCTACCCCGCGTCGTAGGAAGAGAATAAGCAGCAAGCCAAAAGGGCCCTATGAATCTGTTTTATTAAACACTCCTTTACGGTTGCACAGCGAAATTGAGTCGTCTCGAAATAATACGTTGGATTGAAAATAGTCGCGTCGGCTAACTCACTGGTGAGTCAGGTCTCACTATACACTGTGTGAGCGGTATCTGACCTTACCAACGGTCAAGGACAGTACTGATATCTTGTTGACATTGTTTACTTAGTTTACAAGTTGAATCACAGACTGTCTGACCGATCACAGCATGCTCCACAACTATAATACCTGACCTATCCACGTCTTTTCTTCTAACTTTTTCCCCATCCATCACTTCACACTCATTACCAAATCCATTGTTCTAGACTAGAAATTCGACAATGTCCAGTTCAAGTCTTATGCCCCTATCATCCTATTGGCGCCATCGCGCTTCGACCCCACTCCCTCTGTCCTCAGCTACATTCATGAATGCGCCGGCCGCTTCTGGATCGTTTATCACGGTAACTGGTGATCTCCCTACCACCCTATTAGCTATCCCTACTTCCTCTTCTCTCGGTTCCTCGTCTACTCCCACTTCCTCTCTAATACCCGCTTCTTCTTCGTCGAGTACATCGCTCGCTTCACTCACATCGACATCTTCGAACATGCCCAGCTCATCACCTTTCTCAAGCTCAACGACATCCACTGAGCAGGCCGAAGAAGGGGTCGCGCCCATGTCGAATTCGTACAAGATCATCATTCTCTCCGTCTTTGGCGCACTACTACTCGGAATGTGTCTCTGCCTTTACGCAGCTCGACTCCGCCGCCGATCACTAGCAAAGAGAAATACCACGATTGATTATTCGAAAGAAGAGTCTGGTGAGGAAAAGTCAACTCGACCAAATACGATATTTGGTGAATACGGTAAAGGTCGATGGAGTAGGAGATTGACATTTAAAACGGGTCCTGATAAGATTTGGAAGAGATTGAAGGATTACGAAGATTCAGTAAAAGCTCGCGCTGCGAACGATTCCCATATCCCATCACTTCCACCTCCGGCGATAACGAGCGAAGAAGCTGCTTATTCCGTTCCGACTTTCTTCCATGGTCAACCACAAGGGTTACCTCGGGGCGAAAGCTATGATGGAAATAGTGCGCCAAAGTCAAATGTCATCAGGACGGTCCTGAACAACAATCAAGGTGTCGAAGTGAAACCGAATTATACAATGTTGACTCGGAAACCAACTGTGAAACTTGAACCTAGGATCGAAAGTCAAATGGCGGAAGAAAGGAATACAAACGACTTGTCTTTGGCAGAGATGTTCGAAGTTTCCCTAGACGGAGAAGAAGAGGATCAAAACGCAATCTCGCCATTCGACGATGACGTTTCCGACGATCATCATCTCCCTCAACCAGAGGTTCATGCTCTTACGCATTCTTTACAGAGCAGTAGCAGTAGAGAGAGGATCAACACGAGTGCCTACCCATTCCATCCTCCTGCCCCTGCGCCCGCACCCGTTGGGCTCCTAGCTGTACCAGAACCCACGATCGACCCATTCGCCGAAGATGTCGACACGACCACACTAGGGCAGGCAATGTCATCAGCTTCTCCCATTCCTCCAAAAGTATGTTTCTCTTTCCCACACCACCGAGATTGAGTTACTGACATCCAGCGAAAACCAGTTCCAGTCGAAAGTAACCCAAAACCAGAGACGATAGTCCCTACCTCGAACCTACTCACTCCCGATTTCATGGCCACCACCTTCTTGGACCAGACGAAAAGGACCACATATCGGTCCCCGACAGAATCCATATACGGATGTTATCAGGCGGATGATGATCGATCAGCTTCATTTGTTGATTTCTCCGTTTCACCCAAAACCATAGTTTGAGCCTCACAGGCGTGAATGGAAATGGATGCTGAGCAGGAGTTAGAGGTGGGCGAGCAGGTCTTGTACTCTCTTCCTATTTCCTGTAGTCTGATAGCTTTGTTTTGAAGGTCCTGTACATGTATAAATGGGATAGCACAATTATGGTGATAGAAATGACAAAATCAGGAGAAATCATTCGCGCAATTCAATATTTTGAGCAGTCCAGCATTCTACTCTATACTTCGTACATTGTCTCCTCATATCATTTCTCGATGGGCAAGAAAGGGAAAGCAGGTCGATCGTTCTTTTCGAATCTCCCTCTTGACCTCCGGTCATCACTTCGCTCTCAAACTCTACTCCCATTGGTGCCGGGACAGAATATAAATACCCTCGAATCTAAGCAGGATGAATTGGATAAATCTCTAGGTTTGGGACCTGGGCATGATTTCCTCCCAACTCAACCGGCTTCACCTAGTTCATCAGTGGATGAAGATGAGTCTACGATCGAGGTTGCTGCCGCATCGATACCTGCGGGTCGGGTGCATGAGGTTGTGGCCGAATCTTCGACAAGTGCAACGAAACGAGCATTGGTACGAGCACATGACGAGATATTGGAAACGAATACAAATGATTTCTCAATGACCAACGTGAATGGGCAGAGGAAACAGAAGGTCGACATCCAAGATATTGAAGTCTCAGAGAAGGGCAAAGGAGCAGCAAAGGGAAAGGGGAAGGGGAAGGCAAAAGCTATTGAAGATGGGAATAGATTCAAAGGGCATCGATGGGATTGTACGGGGTTAGTCACTAGGTATACGAAACCTTCAGAAATGCCCTCTGAGCTCGTAAAGTGTGAGTCTCCCTATGCTTCTTCGCCAAGGCGTCGTCTATCGCTATGGAAGACGAATGACAGAGAACTGACGGGTAGATTGGTACCAGCGACAATTCCTCTTGCCCGAATACGACAGGTTACCACTTCTCCTAGACGATACCGGTTGGTTCTCGATCACACCACAACCCATAGCAGCCCATATAGCCGAGAGATGTAGTGCGGACGTCATAATCGATGCATTCTGCGGTGTAGGTGGGAATACTATTGAATTCGCAAAGACCTGTGAGAGGGGTACGTCACAGTTTCTCCTTCGGTCTCCAATTGTTGTGATGAGCAAAGGGACTGATAGTCAGTGATTGCGATAGATAATAATCCAATACGACTTCGACTCGCTAGGCATAATGCACTTCAGATGGGAGTTGCTGATCGGATCGAATTCGTCTTGGGGGATTTCGTGACTTATGCCAAATCCCTGGCGAAAAGAGGAATTGGAGAAGAGATCGATGTAGTCTTTCTATCTCCACCTTGGGGTATGTCCCGTTTTCTCACACCTCCAACCGAAATCAAAGCTTATTGCAAGGCGGAACGGAATACATGTCCTTTACAGATCCTACAGCACCTACATCAACATTATATCCATTATCAGCAATATTACCTATAAACGGTAAAGATCTTTTCGATCTCTGTTCAACTTTAACCCCAAATATCGCATATTACCTACCTAAAAATGTCAATATCGATGAACTCGCTCAACTCGCTCGACCACTTGATGGATCTTCGTTGGATGTGGGGATAGGGGGGAAGAGGGATAAGGAATGGGTAGAGGTAGAGGAGGAATGGGTTGGGGATAAATTGAAAGCTGTTACTGCTTATTATGGGGGTCTGATAGCGGAGGAGTAAGCATACGGGACACTTGTACGATGTCGGATTTCTATATATTCAATGCTATGCTATGCATGTGTACAATTGATGGATCATGTCTCGGACTAATCGAGCCAACAATGACTGCCTCCTATTCCGACATCCCAGTAAACCGCTTTCCATTATACCAAACCCCAACCCTAGAAACCACTTTCGTATCCCCCGTGATCCGATCCACACCGCTATGTTCAAGTATCTCCCTCCTTAATTCCATCTCACCACCCAACAACCCATTCGGCCCACCCAGTGCCGAGTTCCAAATAGCTCCTTCCACCTCTATACCTCTTCCTTGACCATCTGGTTCAGTCTCGGAGGATACTTGCCCACCCGGTAAATGAACTAGTAGTAAAGGTGTTGAAGATCGAGTTGCATGAATCATCGCTTTAGGGGAGAAACCAGATTGAGATAATAGAATAGCTAATGTATCTGGGACTTCTGGATCTGATCATTAGCCTCCATCCAACCACCTAGTATCGCACAAAGGAAAGAAAAGACAAACCTCGTTGATGTGCCATGACACCTTCCAATTCCCTGACGGTCCTAGGTCCAAGAGCTTTTCGTTCAGCTTTACATTGACCCAGCACTCTCAGTCTTCGCCAATCTGATGAAGGAGCGGTTGAGGAAGAACCAAGTTTGGGAATAGACCACCATCCTCTTAGATCTACTCCGCCGTCCCCTGCTCCTCCGACTTGAGTGAGGGACATGTGCAGTTGACCTTGCAAGAATTTCAGGCAATGAAGCTCGAATGCACGACCTATGTCGACGGTGGAGCGTCTGATGGCGCGTATACTCATTATGTGAGGGACATGATGTGGTGTTGAAGTAAGTTAAATCAATGGTCGAGTCAAGTGGAGGCGCGACTGATTTCGCAATGGGATACCACAGATACAGTAGTGAAACGCTATTCACTGCACTGGACCGCAACCATCGATGCATGGTTGGCATGCATGTCCCGAGTCAAGATAGAGCTACAGGAGAAACTCATCAAGTATAACGACCTAGACACCCTAAGACCTCCCGTCTAATCGCCTGTTGATCCCCCCAAGCAAGGTCTTCGCAATCAATTCAGCAGTCACCTCTCCACTATAAGGGATGGTATCGACCATATCCCTAACTCCATGCACTTCAGCCAAATGATCATCAAGCTCCTGTAATGCTTCTCTTGCCTATCCATGAGCTACGTTCACATCTCGAAAGGATCATGATGAGCTTACATCTGAATCATTTCCGATTTGAAGGAATTGAACGCCTACTTGAGATAGTGGGAATTCCCCTTTATCAAGCTATCTCATTAGCTAGCTTCGTAAGTGGAGGGATTTACACTTACTCGTTTGGCGCAAGCTATAAGCACAGACTCCGGATCATCGGCAGGAGCTATACCGATCAATTGTGTCCGATCAAGGGATGGATTAACGGTAGTAGCACGTATACGAGCAATAACAGGATGGGCGAAGACTGGGTAATCTCAGCATTGAGCTCCATTGATGGTGTTTAAATGAAGGAACAGATAAAGGACATACCGCCATCAGTCACTACGATCAAATTCAGAGGCTTGACTAGTTCATTCTGCTGTTCCAGACCCGGGGAAGTCAGTCGTGATCGTTCCAGTCGAGTCATGTATTCCCTCAAGATCACTTCGAGGCGGAGTCCAGTCCTGTGGTTCAGCATCATTCCGAGTGGTAAGAAGGACGATTTACGAAGTACCGCCCCTGGGTTCGAGACCTGCGAAAAGATCTTCGACATCCGCAGATGCTCTCAACTCCTTACCGACCCTTTTAGAATTGATAAAGTAGATATCGACTCCTTGATCGTCATATCGAGCAGCGGTCTCGGCTACGCCCATCAGTGCTTCGCGAGCCTGGGCCCACCGCTCGCCTGCCATTGATGAACTATCATCCACTACCCTTCAGCTTGGTTATATCGCTCGGTGGTATGGCAGAGACATACCCATGAAGACAGTATGGAAATCCCTCAATGTCTCTAAAGGATCTTCACCACCATTCTGAGTCGACATAGCTTGGTTCGTCGTCGCTGTAGGACCGGATCTAGGCGTTGATTGAGGTGGAAAGAAAGATGGTGTAGTTGGTTGAGGGGAGTGAGCTGGGAAAGAGGAAGTAGGTGGGTTGGTAGCTGAATACATCGATGAAGAGATATTTCGTTGCGGTAAGGTAGGGGCACCCTGCTGGACTGGTCGAGGTGGTAGTCGCCTACTTTGTGGCGATCCATTTTGATTATTGGGTGATGCGTCAACTGGATTGGTAGGTTGTCGAGGAGGTAATGGTGGTAGACTGTTCCTATTCTGACCAAAAGGGGATGATTGGTTGGATGCTGGAGGTGGGCCTGGTGGAGGCTCGTGCATTGTCGGACTAGCCGCACCCGAACCTGGAATGACTGGTAATCGCTTTTCACTCGGTGACCCCTGAGGTATTGGGTTTTGAGTCGACTCTGACCGACTCTGGTCGATCTGTTGCGAGGCCGAGGCGGATGGCTGGATGAATTCACCAGAAAATTCGGAATCCGGCTCTCCAGGTGACAAGAATGGATTCCGGCTTTGCAATACTGCTCCCGTCTTCTGTGGGGCCAGAGCGGGTTGATTGAAATCGATAGATCCAAAATCATCATCCATCAAATTCCCATGAGACGGACTAGCCTGATTTTGCCAATTGTCGGGAATTGTCAAGTGATCCATATTGCTCGTTACACTCTCGACTGGAGGACGGGGGTATGTATCACTAGTTGCCCTTCTGTGGTTTCCTTCATATTGACTGGCAGGATTGTACGAGCTGATTCGTCTCGATGAAGGACCGAATGACTCGTGATCTTCGTTTCCTTCAAATACTCCATAGGAATTGTCATTCTGATCATTTGTATTCGAGTTCGACGGTGCCGCCTCTGATTCCGCTAGAGATAAGCGCATAGCTTCCTCTAATTCTAGCCTCTCCCTCTCTGAAGCTCTGCTGATTCGCATAGCTTCTTCCAATTGCGATTCCTCCCATATCCTAGCTTCTTCCGGGTCGGTAGGTGGGGTAGAGGGCTGATGGTCCGATCGTCTTGATTCCTGTCTCTGCAACGAGCTCGATGGAGGTGGACCGGGAGGAGGGGAGTGTACAGGAGGAGGACCCGGAGGTGGTTCATGGACCACGGCCGGTGGGGTCGATACGTTTGGTTGACTTGTCTCGCCGGGATTGTAATTGCTCTGTTCGTTTCCGTTGTCGTTCTCACTCTCGTTCCTGTCCGCAGCCTCGGGCAGATTGAGGTTGCCAGCAGCTTGGCCCTCTGCCGCCAATCTAATTTGTAAATCCCTCGTAGCTTCCGGCTCCGGGTCCTCACTGGCATAAGGCGGAGGAGGCAGCTCCTCACTGTCCTCCGGATTCACAGCCTGAGGAGCAGGTCTATAGGTCGAATTCGACCTAGCGGGCGATGCGGGAGCAGCTTGACTGCGTGTAGTCCTGACGGACGACGATGATATAGCCCGGAACGGTAGTCGATTGGCGGCTGGTGAAAGGAGGTATTGTTCTTGTAGACTTTGTCCGGTATTTGAATTGGGAGTATGGGTGCTTGCTCGGGCTAAGCGGGGGGTGTTGATGTCTGCTAGAATCCTTGATCGAGGTAGACGTTTCTCGGTACGAACAGCAATGAATGAGTGGGCATGTTGGGGGAGCTGTCATGAGTCGATGACGAGCATGGGCAATGGAGCTACTCACCTCCCTCTCTAATAACTCTAATTTCCACCCTATCTGCTGTCCAGTTCTACCTCTTGCTTGTTTCACCTCTATATAGCTTCTGATAACAGCTTTGACATATCTCATCGTGAGTGGAGCTCGGTATACGTAGTGGGTGGAGGAACATACTCTGGATTCCGACTCATGCCCGACGTCTCGAGGACATAATGGAATGACTCATTCGATATGATTGGCCGTACTTGGAATTGCTAACAGTCAGCTGGATTGAGGCATACAAGATTCAGGTGACTTGCCCCCGAGGCATGACGGAAGTCACTCGAGTACATTGTCAATGTGGATGTAGATGTGTACCGGTAAGTAATGCAGATAAGATACCAGTAAAGAGTGGGTCAGGTATTGTTCTGTGCCTTTTGCGTCATCACCTGAATCCTGCCGAATGCCTTTTGAGGCAGTGTGAACTCTACTGCACTGGTCCGAGCAATACTGTACTGTCTCTCATCACTCAGGCTGATAATGGCAGTCATACATATGGCTAGCCAATCTACCGAAATTGTCCATCTATTGATACAGTAATATGAGGTCTATCTATAATGTCCATCTAAAAAACAGGTTACTCTCCATGCAACGCATCCTCCTAAATCTGTTCTTCTAGAACTAATTGGGTGAAAGCGGTGACCGGTGTAGGTGGTACGACGGATCCTTTCTTGACACAAGTCGTTCGATCGGGCGTAACGACGTATCCATCGAAACAAGAGTAGACCTGACAGGATCCTCCCTCGCATCCTGTTGCTCTAGCATTGGCTATTGTTGAACAATCTTGCCTACATAGTCAGTAAATACTCTACATAACCAGATCAAATACTCACCCCTGACCAAGGGCGAGACAGCCGCCACACGAGTTCAACTCGGTAGCAAGCTCAATACATTCGAATCCGATCTTGAACCAATCTGCCAGACTGTTTAGACTTCCACCGAGGTTGGCTGCTGATTCGGGTGTGATCTCGTCGAAAGATGCGGGTGGGACAGGACATGCGACAGATCCGCCTGGACATAGGAACGACGAGTAATCTTTCTGCTTTAATGGTTCGGACTTTTTGGAACGACGCTGACCCATTCGACGCGAGGGCTGAGATGCTTGACGTGGTTGTAGTTTGGTAGGTGCATCTTTAAGCGCTGGTGCAGGAGCGGGAGCGTCATCGGATAGAGGTGAGGACAGAGCAGGCGCAGCGAGGAGGAATAGGAACACGAGGCTCGTGATTGCCGGTGGTAATCGTGGGAACATGACGGGTAGATTGGCGCGTGCGATGGTGAGAGGATTTGTCGGGTATCAGACGCGTATAGGTGTTGTTGAAGTGAATGTATGAACAGACGATGTGCGCTCTGAACTAGTTGTCGAGTGTTGGAAGTGTTGACTATGCCAAGGAGATAGTGATCGGTGTGGCTGAAGTTTTAAGAAGGAGCGACCGGGGTCTGGGCGGAACGGGAACGGCAGCGAAGACTGGTTGTGGGCGATCACTTGCTACAGAAGGGTATGTGGCTTGAACTTTGAACGGACAAGTGAGTGCTATTTGTTGTTTTGAATGAATGTGAGAGATAAGTGAATGTCTATCGGGTGGGATATGTACGAATGCAAGAAGGCGATAAATACACGATTTCCCACGTAGCTCGGGCATACAGGGTCATGGCTACCCTGAACAAAGGTACAGAAAGGGCAACTTCCGGGAATTCGGAAAAAATAGATGAACCCTCAAAACAGCTCAAAGGGGTCAGAGCTACGGTTCATAATTTCACGCTACCATTCCCTTTCAACACGCTAATCTAGCTTCTTGATGTCGAGCAAGGCAAGTTGTCGTCGCGATGACGGTGAGCGACACATGAATGTTTGGTGCATGCAGAGTACAGATCAGTAGGCTCCGAGAGCAACCCCGTGATCATCGAAGGAACAATCCATAGACACGACTACGGCCATGGTGAGAATGCGATGACAAGCCGTAGTTCACAATAGGCGGTAAAGCACAGCCAAGCGAGATTGGAACAGCCTCGCCGAGATGACTTCGAGATTCCACTGCGATACCGTTCGCAATCAGGACAAAAGACTCCAATCCATTTCTTCATGCTCAAAGTTCCGTCGAAGCAACACTTAGCCGCCGCCGAAGGTGCTTTAGCAGCATATATCTAGGGGAATTATCCACCACCGAGGTGGCGATTGTTTCCACGTTTGGTTTAGCGTGACGCCACTTTCGTCGTTGAGACACTATGGCATTATTCGATTGTTCATTTCCCTTGCTGATTATTCCTGGGCGCTATACAAGCCTTGTCGTCGGTGGCAGATATGTGGGAGCCCACAAACACTCAAGCGAGACTCTGTGGTACTACTGCCAGAATCCGAGAGGCTTTGTCTGCAACTCCTCATTCCAGCTTTAGTCCCCCGGTCACATGATTTGTTATCACTCATGTATCCACTCGCGTTTTGCCACGTCATTCGAGTTTCTGGTGGAGGTCAGAGCGCGTCTGGTTTCGAAGATTCCATCTGATAGATAGAGATAGTTTCAATTATACTACAGCATATAGTATACAATGTCCAGTAGTATAGAGCTCATCAATCCGAGAGCAGAGAGTGTCAGGCGTACACAGGCTTTGCAGGTCAACACCGTATGTCGGCTCGAGAGCAAGAAGAAATTGCTGGGAGGAATGAGCACTGACATTATAGGCTGGTGCAGTCGGACTTGCCAATGTCGTAAAATCGAACTTGGGTAAGTTGGCAATGGCTTATGAAAGACGGGAGGCTGATAATGTAGGGCCAAGAGGTACCATCAAGATGTTGGTGGATGGATCTGGGCAGATCAAAATGACCAAGGTGAGCTTGATTGGACGGTCACTTTGGTGGAAGCTGATGAGCAGGATGGAAAGGTCCTTCTATCAGAGATGCAGATCCAGGTATGTTGGCGGTGACCTGCTGACTCTGCCGTGTGACCTGACTTCCAGAATCCTACCGCCGCCATGATTGCACGAACTGCTGTAGCTCAGGATGAGCAGGTCGGAGATGGAACCACCTCGGTCGTTCTACTTGTTGGTGAACTATTGAAGCAGGCCGACCGGTATATCCAAGAAGGTGTTCATCCACGAGTCATTGGCGAAGGATTCGACATGGCAAAGAAAGAGGCGCTCAAGGTAAGTTATTTGAGATGCGACGCGGTCTGACATCCAGTTCCTTGATAGCTACAAGCACACACCTACGCTTGACCGATCAACCCTCATTTCTGTCGCCTACACTTCCCTCGCTACCAAGCTACATTCTCAGCTTGCCCAGAAACTCGCTGCAGACGTTGTTG
>Ga0265798_10009311_pt1 | contig 12311 bp, 10 predicted proteins | sample P3T30metagenome_FD_192430 | JGI IMG/M metagenome (GOLD analysis project Ga0265798, IMG submission 192430) | Plant litter microbial communities from East Loma Ridge, Irvine, California - P3 T30 | ecosystem: Environmental > Terrestrial > Plant litter > Unclassified | place: USA: California...
CGGGCGCTCAGGCTCGTGTCGACTTCGGCCACCGCGTTCACGTAATCGTCGCCCGAGGAATCGATGGGTGCGGTGCGGTACAGCGAGGAGGCGCGCAGCAGGCGCACGCCCGGCGTCCAGGTCAGGCGCTCCAGCGCGTCGAGGACGTTTGCGCTGGCATCGCCCAGGTTGGCGCCGATGCCGACCCAGGCCGTCATTCGCCGTCCGGGCCAGAGGCGGCTTGCTGCGCGCCGGTATCCTGCTGGGCCGCGCCCTCGTCACCGGTCTTGCGCGGACCGCGGCGGCGCGGGCGCTTCTTCTTGTCGCCGCCCGCCGGTTCGCGCGCGGTCGTGAGCAGGCGTTCGCGTTCGGCGATGTCGCCGGCATAGAAGCTGGCCCACCAGTTGCCCAGCTCCGCATCGAGCTCGCCCGATTCGCAGCGCAGCAGCAGGAAGTCGAAGCCGGCGCGGAAGCGCGGGTGCTCCAGCAGTTTATAGGGCGACTTGCCGGTGCGGCGCTCGAAGCGCGGCTGCATCGCCCAGATGTCGCGCATGTCGGTGGCGATGCGGCGCTGCAGGGCCAGGCTGTCGGTCTGGTTGTCGAGCACGTCGTCGGCGGCCAGGTGCAGGGCCGGGATCGGCTGCTCGCCGGCGGCGCGGTAGGCGTTCCACTTTTCCAGTACCTGGTGCCACAGCAGCGAGGCGAACAGGAAACCGGCGGAGACGCCCTTGCCGGCCCTGACGCGGGCGTCGGTCGATTCCAGCGCCAGGGTCACGAACTTCATGCCGATCGGCTGCTCCAGCACCACGTCCAGCAGCGGCAGCAGGCCGTGATGCAGGCCGGCGGCGCGCAGCTCCTTCAGGCAGGCCAGCGAGTGGCCGGACTGCAGCAGCTTGAGCATTTCGTCGAACACGCGCGCGGCCGGCACGTTGTTGATCAGCGGCGCCATCACCGGGATCGGGGCGCGGGTGGCCGGCTCGATCGTGAACTGCAGCTTGGCGGCAAAGCGCACCACGCGCAGCATGCGCACCGGGTCTTCGCGGTAGCGCGCTTCCGGCTGGCCGATGATGCGCAGGACCTTGTCGCGGATGTCCTGGATGCCGCCATGGTAGTCGAGCACCGACTGCGTGGCCGGGTCGTAGTACATGGCGTTGATGGTGAAGTCGCGGCGCTCGGCGTCTTCGTGCTGGGGACCGAAGTTATTGTCGCGCAGGACCCGGCCGTGCTCGTCCTTCGGCGCGTTGTTGTTGAGGGCGTTGCCGCGGAAGGTGGTCACCTCCAGCAGCTCCTGGCCGAACATCACGTGCACGATCTGGAAGCGGCGGCCGATGATGAAGGCGCGGCGGAACAGCTTCTTGACCTCTTCCGGCGTGGCGTCGGTGGCGATGTCGAAGTCCTTCGGCTTCACGCCCAGCAGCAGGTCGCGCACGGCGCCGCCGACCACGAAGGCCTTGTAGCCGGCTTCCTGCAGGGTCTGGGTGACGCGCACCGCGTTCGGCGACAGCAGCTTGGGATCGATGCCGTGTTCTTCCGGGCCCAGGATGACGGCCTGGGTGGGGTCGCGCTCGTCTTTCACGCCAAGGATCTTGCGGATGAATTTTTTAATCATTGAACAGATGGAGTAAAGGCCAGCCGAGGGCGGTAGCGTGTTGGGCCAGTCGGGGGCTCGGGTTCGTCGCCACCGGATGCGAGACGACGGACAGCAGCGGGATGTCGTTGTGCGAATCGCTGTAGAAATAGCTGCGCTCGAAACCGCCGAACGGCCGGTTCAAGCCTTCCAGCCAGGCGTGCATGTGCGTGACCTTGCCGTGGCCCTGGGTTGGCGTGCCCGCCAGCCGTCCGGTCGGGTGGCCGCGTTCGTCCAGTTCCGGGCGCGCCGCGATCAGGTGTTCCACGTTCAGCGCACGGGCGATCGGCGCCGTCAGCCAGCCGTTGGTGGCGGTGATGATGGCCACCAGGTCGCCGGCATCGACGTGGCGCTGCAGCAGGGCCACGGCCTGCGGCTTGATGGCCGGTTCGATCACGTCGCGCATGTACTGCGCGTGCAGGTCCTTCAGGTGGCCCGGTTCGAAGCCGGCCAGGGTGCCGAGCGCGAATTCGAGGTATTCCACCGGGTCGAGACTGCCGGCCTGGTACTGGGCGAAGAATTGCTCGTTGCGGCGCTGGTAGGCGTCGCAGTCGACTACCTTGTTCCGCACCAGGAACTGGCCCCACTCGAAGTCCGAGTCGATCGGCAGCAGGGTATGGTCGAGGTCAAACAGCGCGAGATTGCTCATTCTTTTAAATCGTTTTGCGGGTTTCCCTGCAGCAGCAGGTCACGCAGCAGGGGCAGCGTGACCGGACGCTGGGTCTCGAGCGAATACTGGTCGAGGGCATCCAGCATGGTCGACAGGGAGCGCATGTCGCGCTTGAAATGGGACAGCAAATAGGGTAACACGCTGGCCGACAGCGTCAAACCGCGCGCCTCGGCGGCCTGGGTGAGGGCGGCGATCTTCTCGTCGTCCGACAGGCCGTGGATCTGGTACACCAGGCCCCATCCCATGCGGGTACGCAGGTCTTCGCGCACCGGCAGCACGGCCGGCGGCACCGGGCCCGCGCAGACCATGTAGGCGCCGTGCTCGCGCACCTGGTTGAACAGGGCGAAGGCGTCGATCTGGCGCTTCGGGCTCAGGCGGTCGATGTCGTCGACCAGGTACAGGCTGACGTCCGGCGTGTACGTGAATTCCTTGGCGCCGGCATCGAAGGCGATGTAGCGCGATCCGGGCGTGGCAGCCAGGCCGTGCAGGATATGGGTCTTGCCGGCACCGGTTTCGGCCCACAGGTAGCAGAAATGCTCGCGCGAGGCGCGTTGCGCGAACTGGTGCATCAAGTGCGCCATTTCGGCATTCGCTCCTATCTGGAAGGTGTCGAGGCTTTGCGCCGGTTCGGCCGCGCCTAAATCGAGCACCAGCTGTTTCATGGCTTGCATCTCATCCGGGCAGAGGGAAATTTGGCATTTTGTTCTTGTTATCGCAGTGAAGTACGTCCGGGCCAGACCATTTTGCTAGAATAGCGGATTGACCAGTTGGCCGTTCCCGGCAGTGACGCGGGTGCGTTCAGTTGATCTACCGCTATCTATTTTACCGCCTCCGCTGCCAAATATCATGAGCCAACCGTCTAATGTTTCTCTCTCCTACCGCGATGCCGGTGTCGATATCGATGCGGGGGATGCCCTGGTCGAAGCGATCAAACCCTTTGCCAAGCGCACCATGCGTGAAGGCGTGCTGGGCGGCATCGGCGGTTTTGGCGGGCTGTTCGAGATCAGCAAGAAGTACAAGGAGCCCGTGCTGGTGTCCGGTACCGACGGCGTCGGCACCAAGCTGCGCCTCGCTTTCGAGCTGAACCGCCATGATACGGTCGGCATCGACCTGGTCGCCATGAGCGTCAACGACATCCTGGTGCAGGGCGCCGAACCGCTGTTCTTCCTCGACTATTTTGCTTGCGGCAAACTGGACGTGGCCACTGCCACCGCCGTCGTCAAGGGCATCGCCCTCGGCTGCGAACAGTCCGGCTGCGCGCTGCTGGGCGGCGAGACCGCCGAGATGCCGGGCATGTACCCGGACGGCGAATACGACCTGGCCGGCTTTGCCGTCGGCGCCGTGGAAAAATCGCAGATCATCGACGGCAGCAAGATCGCCGCCGGCGACGTCGTGCTGGGCCTGGCATCGTCGGGCATCCACTCGAACGGTTACTCGCTGGTGCGCAAGATCATCGAGGTCGCCAAGCCCGACCTGGACGCCGACTTCCACGGCCGCAAGCTGGCCGACGTGCTGATGGCGCCGACCCGCCTCTACGTCAAGCCGCTGCTGGCGCTGATGCAGGCGATGGAAGTGAAGGGCCTGGTGCACATCACCGGCGGCGGCCTGGTCGAGAACATCCCGCGCGTGCTGCAGGATGGCCTGACCGCCGTGCTGGACGCGAAGTCGTGGACCATGCCGCCGCTGTTCCAGTGGCTGCAGCAGCATGGCGGCGTGGCGGATGCCGAGATGCACCGCGTGTTCAACTGCGGCATCGGCATGACCGTGATCGTCTCGAAAGAGAACGCGGACGCCGCCATGGCCCAGCTGCAGGCGGCCGGCGAGACCGTCTACCGCATCGGCGAAATCCGCGCCCGCGCCGAGGGCGAAGCCCAGACCATCGTTAACTAAGCGCGGCATGCGTTCCCCCGCGGCGCAGCCGGTCTCGAACGAGGAACGCCTGGGCCGCGCCGGTCACCGCGGCGCGGTGGTCTGGATCACCGGCCTGTCCGGCGCCGGCAAGACCACGCTGGCCATGGCCGCCGAGCGCGCCCTGTTCGAGCGCGGCTGCCAGGTTTTCGTGCTCGATGGCGACAAGGTCCGCAACGGCCTGTGCGCCGACCTCGGCTTCTCGCTGCCCGAGCGTTCCGAAAACATCCGCCGCATCGGCGAAACCGCCCGCCTGTTCTTTGAGGCAGGGCAGATCGTGCTGGTCTCGGCGATCTCCCCGCTGCGCGCCGACCGCGACCGCGCGCGCGCCCTCGTTCCATCGCCGTATTTCCTCGAAGTGTATTGCCGCTGCCCGCTGGCCGTGTGCGAGGAGCGCGACCCCAAGGGCCTGTACCGCAAGGCGCGGGCCGGACAGCTGGCGGAATTCACCGGCATCTCATCCCCCTACGAAGTGCCGGAGACGCCGGACGTGCTGGTCGACAGCGCGCAGTCCAGCGTGGCGCAGGAGGTGGCGCGTCTGCTGGCCGAACTGGAGCGGCGCGGCATCGTGCCTGCGAGCCCGGTCGATTTGTGAATCCTGGTCACAAATCGGTTTGACATCCTGCCGATTCAGCTCCTGTTCACTTGATGACGGCATCCTTGCCGATATGCCTGTCGAGGAACTTCTCGACCCGGCTCCAAAAGTCGATGCGGTTCTTCGGCAGCGACCAGCCGTGGCCTTCTTCCTGGTACTCGATCCACTCGACCTGCCTGTTGGTCCTGGTGACCGCGTCGAGGAACTTGCGGCCGTGGTAGATCGGCACGCGCTGGTCGGAACCGCCGTAGGCCAGCAGCAGCGGCCGGGTGACGCGTGCGGCCTGGCGCAAGGGCGAGGTCGCCGCCAGCTGGGCGGCATCCTTGACCCGGTCGCCGACCAGTTGCGGCATGCCGTACTCTTTCCATTCTTCGGTCATGTCTGACCTGAAGCTCCAGTGGCCGTCGTACAGCAGCTGGATGTCGGTGACGCCGGCCCAGTCGATGCCGCAGCGGTACAGGTCCGGATCGTTCACGAGTCCCATCAGGGTCGCATAGCCGCCATAGCTGGCGCCGGCGATACAGATGCGCTTCGGGTCGGCGATGCCTTGCGCAATGGCCCAGCGCGCACCGTCGGCGATATCGTCCTGCATTTTGAGGCCCCATTGCTTCCAGCCGGCCGTGAAGTGTTTCGCGCCATAGCCGGTGGAGCCGCGGAAGTCCGGCTCCAGCACGGCGTAGCCGCGCGAGGCCAGGAACTGCGATTCCGGCTCCCAGCCCCAGGTACTGCCGCGCACGTAAGGGCCGCCGTGCACCAGCACCACCAGCGGCAGCTTGCTGCCCTTGGGCGTGCCGGGCGGGAGCGTCAGCAGCGCCGGGATCTCCAGGCCGTCGCGCGCCTTGTAGCGCAGCGCTTCCTGCCTGCCCATGCGGCGGGCATCGATGCCGGGACGGGATTCGCCGACCTTGCTCAGCTTTTCGGTCTGCCGATGGTAGAGCAGGTAGACCGGCGGCTGCACGTCGGAATACGCGCTCACCAGCACCCAGGGCGCGTCGGCGCTGGCGGGCACCGAGAGGCTATTCACGGTGCCGGGCAGCAGCTTGTCGATCCTGTCCTGCAGGGTCTTCATCGCCGGGTCGAACCAGGCCGTTCCCATGGCATCGGTCTGGTAGCGCACGCCCAGCAGCCGGGTGCGGTTGGCGATCAGGTCCCCGGTGAAATCGTAGCCTCTGGTTTCGACCAGCGGCTCGGGCCTGATCTTGCCGGTCTGGTAGTCGAAGGCATACAGCGACAGCAGGTCCTGGCCGCCGCGCGCACTGACGTAGAGCGTGCCGTCCGGACCGAAGCCCTGCGGCAGGATCGCATCGTTGCCGCTGGCGAAGAGGCGATAGGTCGCCAGGGTGCGCCATTGTCCGTTCGACGGCTCCAGGTAAAAAATCGTGGCGAGGTCGTCCTTGTGGCCGACCGCCAGGCGCGGCTGGCCCTGGCGATCGAGCATCCAGCCGTGTACCCGTCCGGGACCGCGCACCGGCGTGGCCCTGCCGGTCAGCGTGTTCAGGTGGAGCAGCCTGACGTTGGTAACCCTGCCGTCGTCGTCGTACTCGTTGCTGGTGACGTAGAGGAGTTCGGAATCCTGGGCGCCGTTCTGGTCCATCAGGAAGGTATGCCAGGGCAGCAGTTGCCTTGCCGCGCGGCTGCCTGCTTCGGTCACGAAAGACTTGCCGCGGCGATCGGCAAGCTGTACCAGGTGGGCGCCGTCGCGGTTGACCGCATACAGGCCGGCGCCCAGGAAGACGTCGCCCGGGGCGACGTCGTTCTCGGTCACGTCGAACGCGAGGCGCTCGTCGTTGACCCAGACCACATGGCCGATGTCGGCGTCGCTGTAGGCCGCCACGACCTTGACCGCGTTGGTCTGCAGGTCGACCACGCCCAGGACGATACGGCGCCCGGGCGCGCTGGCGCGTACGGCCAGGTAGCGGCCGCTGGGCGACAGCCCGGCGCCGCCAAAGGTGGAGTTGTTGAAGAAGCTGGCCAGCGGCGGCGGCGCGCTTTCGGCGGATGCCTGGCACGGCATCAGGGCGAGGGGCAGGGTGAGCAGGAGTGCCAGCGCGGCGCGGCGGCACAGGTCAGTTGGGAAGAGCATGGTATTCCTCCGCGTAAGCGGCGGCCGGATGCCGCTGCCACCGCAGGGTAGCAGCCCTCTAATTCACCGAGGCAACATTCCTCAAGGAATCAGATTTCCTCCGGCGCCCGGATATGCTCGACCAGGCCGACGCTCTCGCGCGACGGCGCCGGCGTGAGCAGGCTGACCACGGCCAGCACCGCCAGGCCCGCAGGCACCCCGAACACGCCGGCGGAAATAGGCGCGATGTGGAACCAGGCGCTTTCCGCGCTGCCGCCCAGGATCGGGTTCGTGTGCAGCATGTAGTAGACGCAGACCAGGAAGCCGGCCAGCATGCCCGCGATCGCGCCCTGGTGGTTGGCGCGCTTCCAGAACACGCCCGCCACCAGTGCCGGGAACAGGGTCGAGCCGGCCAATGAAAAGGCCGCGCCGACCAGCGACAGGATGTCCGCCGGCTTCTGCGAGGCGACGTAGGCGGCGATGAAGGCCACCGCCAGCAGCAGCAGCTTGGAGATCGTGACCCGCTTCTGGGTCGAGGCGCCGGGGTCGACCATCTTGAAGTAGATGTCGTGCGACAGCGCGTTCGAGATCGCCAGCAGCAGGCCGTCGGCGGTGGACAGCGCCGCCGCCAGGCCGCCGGCCGCGACCAGGCCCGAGATCACGTAGGGCAGGCCGCCGATCTCCGGCGTGGCCAGGGTCAGCACGTCGCCGTCGATCGCGATCTCGGCCAGCTGCACGATGCCGTCGCCGTTGATGTCGGCGATACTGATCAGGGGATTGGCCTTGTCGACGTTGGCCCAGTACGAGACCCAGGTCGGCAGCTTGTCGTAGCCGGTGCCGACCAGGGCGGTGTAGATGTCGTACTTGGCCAGCACCGCCAGCGCCGGCATGGTCAGGTAGATCAGCAGGATGAAGAACAGGGTCCAGAACACCGACACGCGTGTTTCATGCACCGAGGGCGTGGTGTAGGCACGCATCAGGATGTGGGGCAGGGCGGCGGTGCCGAACATCAGGCAGAACACCAGCGCCAGGAAGTTGTTGCGGCGCTGGTCGGATTCCTCGCGGGTGGCGCCGGGGAAGGGTTCGGCGTGGGGTTCGGGCGGCTGGGCGCGGGCGAGGTTGGCGGCCCGCTGCTCGGTCCAGGCGCGCGCGGCTTCCTCGGCGGTGCGCGGATAGGCCATCAGTTCGCGCTCGGCGTTGCGCACTTCGCCGAGCGAGGCGTTGCGGGCGCGCGCGGCGTCGAGGCGGCGCTGGGCCTCGATGCGGCCCGCTTCCCAGGACTGCGGCAGCGCGGCCAGGCGGGCACTGAACTCGTCGGCCTTGGCCTGGAAGCGTGCCCGCACTTCCTGTTCGCGCGGGTCGAAGGCCAGCTGGGCTTCGCGCTGGGCCAGCTTGGGCAGCACCGAGCCATAGGCGACCTGCGGTACCGGATTGCCGGCGAACTTCATCGACAGCCAGACGGTCGGGATCGAAAACGCGACCAGGATGATGATGTACTGCGCCACCTGGGTCCAGGTGATGGCGCGCATCCCGCCCAGGAACGAGCAGACCAGAATACTGGCCAGGCCAAGAAAAATCCCGACCGAGAAGTCGACGCCGGTGAAGCGCGAGGCGATCAGGCCGACCGCGTAGATCTGCGCCACCACGTAGGTGAAGGAAACGATGATGGTGGCGCTCACCGCCAGCGCGCGCACGACGTTGCCGCGGTCGCCGCCGCCGGTTCCTTCGCTGCCGCCGTAGCGCGCCGCCAGGAAGTCCGGCACCGTGTACTGGGCAAACTTGCGCAGGTAGGGCGCGATCAGCAGCGCCACCAGGCAGTAGCCGCCGGTCCAGCCCATCACGTAGGCCAGGGCGTCGAAGCCGTGCAGGTACAGGGTGCCGGCCAGGCTGATGAAGCTGGCCGCCGAGATCCAGTCGGCGGCGGTGGCCATGCCGTTGAACAGGGCCGGCACCCGCCGCCCTGCCACGTAGTACTCGGACACGTTGGAGGTGCGCGCCACCACGCCGATGATCGCGTACAGCACGATGGTGGCGAACATGTACAGATGGCCGATCCACTGGCGCGGCATGCCCTCGTTTTCGAGGATGGTCAACGCCACCAGGAACAGGCCGAGGCAGGCGGTGAACCAGAGGTAGTAGCGCGACAGGCGGCGGAAGTAGCTGCGGTTTTTCGTCTTGTTCACGTGCCGTCCTTCAGCATGCGCAGGTAGGCGCGGTCGAGCAGGCGCATGCGCCAGGCGTAGGCGCCGATGATGGCCAGGTAGATCAGTGAGGCACCCTGCGCCGCCAGGTAGAACGACAGCGGCCAGCCGAACACCGACAGGTGCGCCAGGTCGCGCGCGAAGAACACGGTGCCGAAGCCGGTCGCCAGCCACAGGCCGAGCAGGACCAGGACCAGTTTGCGGGCGCGCGACCAGTGCGCGGCACGCGCGGCGAGAATGCGCTCGCGCGACGGTGGCGGGAAGGGCGGGACGCTGTCAGTCGGCATCGGATTCTGGCGGTGCGGGTGGTGGCGGGAAGGTCAGCCGGAACAGGCTGCCGGGGTATTTTTTCTGGATGCTGCGCGGGTTGTTGAAGATCTCGATCTCGGCGCCGTGCTGCTGCGCGATCTCGCGCACGATGGCCAGGCCCAGGCCGGAACCGGATGCGCTCGAGCCGAGGATGCGGTAGAAGCGCTCGAACACGCGCGGACGCTCGCCCGGCGCGATGCCGGGACCGGTGTCCTCGACCTCCAGCAGGGCGAGCCCGGCGTCGCTGCGCACGCGCACGGTGACGCTGCCGCCGGCCGGGGTGTAGCGCAAGGCGTTGTCGATCAGGTTCGACAGCAGCTCGCGCAGCATCATGCTGCTGCCTGCGATTTCGACCGCGCCGTCCGGGTCTTCGTAGCCGAGGTCGATCTCGTTGGCGAAGGACGCCGTCACCCAGTCCTGTACCACGCTGCGCGCCAGCTGGGACAGGTCGAGCGGCTCCAGCGCCAGGCCGGCGTGCGGCTGGTTCTCGGCGCGCGCCAGCGCCAGCAGCTGGTTGACCAGGCGCGTGGCCGACTCCGAACTCTTGGCCAGCTGTTCCAGCGAGCGGTGGATCTCGTCCGGATCGACCTGCCGGAGCGCCAGCTCGGACTGCATGCGCATGCCGGCCAGCGGCGTCTTCATCTGGTGCGCGGCGTCGGCAATGAAGCGCTTCTGGGCGTCGATCGTGTGCGCCAGGCGCGCCAGCATGTCATTCAGCGAGCCGACCAGCGGCGAGATCTCTTCGGGCACCTGGCGCGAATCGATCGGCGACAGGTCGTCCGGCGGCCGCGCGCGGATGCGTTCCTGCAGCTGGGCCAGCGGCGAAAGGCCCCGGGAAAGGGCAAACCATACCAGGGCCAGGATCACCGGCAGGATGATGAACTGGGGCAGGATCACGCCCTTGATGATCTCGTTGGCGAGCTGGGCGCGCTTTTCCAGCGTTTCCGCCACCTGCACGAGCGCCAGCCGCGGTTCCGCGCCCGGCGCTTGCGCGGTCCTGCTCTCCGCCGCCGGCTGCAGGTTGACCCAGGCATAGGCCACCCGCACCGGGGTGCCGTGCAGGCTCTCGTTGCGGAAGTGCACGCGGCCGCTGCGGTCGACGTCTTCCCCTGCCGGCAGCGGCAGTTCGCGGTCGCCGTCGACGACTTCGTTGCGCGGCCCCGTCACCTGGAAGTAGACGCTGTCGACATCGTCGGCGCGCAGGATGTCGCGGGCGCTGCCGGGCAGGCGCGCGCTCACCTTGCCGCCGACTTCCTTGACCTGCTGGGCCAGCACGGTGACGCTGTCTTCCAGCGCGTGGTCGAAGGGCTGGTTGGCGATCGACTTCGCCACCAGGTAGGTGATCGCGATGCTCATCGGCCACAGCAGCAGCAAGGGCGCCAGCATCCAGTCGAGGATCTCGCCGAACAGCGAGTGCTGGATGCTTTCCTCCGGCTCGGGCGGGGGCGGCACATAGACTGGCTCGAGCGCGGGCTCGAGCACCGTGTCGTAACCGGGGACAGGCCCGGCCGCGCGGCGCCGTTTCAGGGATTTCACGTGACGGTCTTGCGCGCGCCGTCGGCGTAGCGTTCCAGGCAGTAGCCGAGGCCGCGCACGGTGGCGATGCGGATGCCGCCGGTCTCGATCTTCTTGCGCAGGCGGTGCACGTAGACCTCGATGGCGTTGTTCGATACTTCCTCGCCCCATTCGCACAGGTGGTCGACCAGCTGTTCCTTGGACACCAGGCGCCCGGTGCGCGCCAGTAGGATCTCGAGCAGGCCGAGTTCGCGCGCCGACAGGTCCAGCATCTGGTCGTCGATGTAGGCGCTGCGGCCGACCTGGTCGTAGGCCAGCGGGCCGTGGCGGATCACGGTGGAGCCGCCGCCCTGGCCGCGCCGGGTCAGCGCACGCACCCGCGCCTCGAGCTCCGATAAGGCGAACGGCTTGGCCATGTAGTCGTCGGCACCGGCGTCGAGGCCGCCCACGCGCTGCTCGATCGAGTCGGCGGCGGTGAGGATCAGCACCGGCAGCAGCGAGCCGCGCGCACGCAGGCGGCGCAGCACGTCCAGCCCGGACAGCTTCGGCAGGCCGAGGTCGAGAATCAAGAGGTCGAACTCCTGGGTGGACAGCGCGGTGTCGGCATCCTGGCCGTTCTTGACGCAGTCGATCGCATAGCCGGACTGGCGCAGGGAGCGCGTCAGGCCGTCGGCGAGTACGCTATCATCCTCGGCTAGTAGAATACGCATCGTTGACTCCCAGTTTTGTTAGTTGGACCTAGCTTACTTGCATATTGTGTGTGATCTTTCGCAACATGTCGATTGCGTCAAACGTCGGTAAATATCGCTTGCCAAAACCACTGGGATTTTATACAGTACTTCCTATTGAAATCGCGCGAGCGGCCCTTATCTTGGTTCACTCTAGGACAGAAAGAAAGTTATGGACGATAAAAAATCCGCAGTAAACGCAGCAGAGAAGGGCAAGGCGCTGGCAGCAGCCCTCGCGCAGATCGAAAAGCAGTTCGGCAAAGGCTCGGTCATGCGCATGGATACCAGCGCACCGGTCGAGGAAGTGCAGACTGTGTCCACCGGCTCGCTGGGCCTGGACATCGCCCTCGGCGTCGGTGGCCTGCCGCGCGGCCGTATCGTGGAGATCTACGGTCCGGAATCGTCGGGTAAAACCACGCTGACCCTGCAAACCATCGCCCAGATGCAGAAGCTGGGCGGCACCTGCGCCTTCATCGACGCCGAGCACGCGCTGGACGTCACCTATGCGCAGAAGCTGGGCATCAAGCTGGACGAGCTGCTGATCTCGCAGCCGGATACCGGCGAGCAGGCCCTGGAAATCACCGACGCGCTGGTGCGCTCGGGCAGCGTCGACCTGGTGGTCATCGACTCGGTGGCGGCACTGACCCCGCGCGCCGAGATCGAAGGCGACATGGGCGACTCCCTGCCGGGCCTGCAAGCCCGTCTGATGTCGCAGGC
>Ga0265798_10009313_pt1 | contig 12310 bp, 14 predicted proteins | sample P3T30metagenome_FD_192430 | JGI IMG/M metagenome (GOLD analysis project Ga0265798, IMG submission 192430) | Plant litter microbial communities from East Loma Ridge, Irvine, California - P3 T30 | ecosystem: Environmental > Terrestrial > Plant litter > Unclassified | place: USA: California...
TGCCGCGCCACCGGCCGCCCGTCGATCTCGCGCTCGATCAGCAGCCGCCCCAGCCGCGAACCCTGGCTGTGCCCGGCTAGGATGAACGGCCGTCCCCGGTTCCACACCAGGAACTGCCGGAACGCGCGCGCCACGTCGGAATAGGCCACCTCGGTCGCGCGCACGCTGTTCTCGCTCCAGCGCACATAACCGCCCAGCGTCATCTGCCGGTAGCGCGGCGCATAGATCGCACAGCAGCCGTTGAACACGCTCGCCTGTTCGCGGATCGTCGTCCCCGCCACCCGCGCGTTCAGGTCGGCGTCGCGGGTGTCCGCGTTCCACTGCTCGCCGCTGGTGAACACGGTTGGGTACAGGAAGAACACCGCGACCTTGGCGCGGCGCTGGTCGATGGTGCGGACCCCCGGCGGCGCATCGTCGGCGGGATCGTGCATGTCGGGCAGCGACACCCATTCGGAGCGCTCGGCGTAGTCGGGCGCGGGCGGGGTGCGGGCGGGATCGAACGGCACGCTGGGCGGCTGGCTGTCGGTCGAACTGCCGAACGCGCGAAAGAATTGTGGATGCGCCGCCCCGCCGCCGAACGTCGTCAGCAGGCCCGCGCCGCACACCGCCATAGCCCGCCAGAATCGCATTGCCGCCCCGTCTTGCCGCGTACCCCACCGCGAATTGGCGCGTCGTAGCATAGCGTAGCCTCTCCGTGTAAGCGCAGTTCTGTTACATTTGCGGGGGTAGCGCTCACGCCCACGCGGCCATAGAAAGCGGCCATGGAACGGCATCACGGCATGGACTGGTTGCGGATCGGCGCGTTCGCGCTGCTCATCCTCTACCACATCGGCATGGTGTTCGTGCCGTGGGATTTTCACGTGAAGACCGCGCACCCGATCGCGTGGGTGGCGATCCCGATGATGGCGGCGAACAGTTGGCGGCTGATGCTGCTGTTCGTGATTTCCGGCTACGCCAGCCGCGCGTTGCTGTCGAAGGGCACGAAGCTCGGCCACTTCATGGCGACCCGCAGCACGCGGCTGCTGATCCCGCTGGTGTTCGGCGTGGTGGCGGTGGTGCCGGTGCAGCCATGGATCGAGCTTGCCGTCAAATACCACTACCCGCACGATTTCGGCTGGTTCTGGCTGCACGACTATTTCGGCTTTCACCGCCTGCACGGCATCTCGTTGCCGACGTGGCAGCATCTGTGGTTCGTCGGGTATCTGTGGTGCTATACGCTCGCGCTGACGGTGCTGATCGCGCTTGGCGGCTGGCTAAAGGCGCAGCGCGGGTTCGACTGGCTGTTCGGCACGGTGCTGATCGTGATCGTGCCGATCGCTTGGCTGCTCGCCGTCGACATGCTGCTGCCGGGCGCCCGCGAAACGCACGATCCGCTGCACGATAGCGTTGCGCACCTGCATTACTTCCCCGGCTTCCTGTTCGGCTTCGCGCTCGCCCGCTCGGAAGCTGCGATGGCGGCGATCGCGCGGTGGTGGCGGCCGGCGGGCGCGGTCGCGCTGATCGCCTACGCCGTGGTGGCGGCGATCGAGTGGCGCTGGCCCGGCAACACCATGCCCGCGCATCCGTGGGGCGTCACCTTCGCGACCGCCCGCGTCGTGCAGGGCTGGTGCTCGGTGATCGCGCTGATCGGCCTTGCGGACCGGTACTGGAACACCGACACGCCGTGGCGCCGCACCCTTACCGAGGCGGTGTTCCCGTTCTACATCGTCCACCAGACCGTGATCGTGCTGGTCGAATACTGGCTGCTGCCCTTGCACGCCCCGCCGCTGGTCGAGTTCGCCGTGCTGGTGCCGGCGACGATCGCGGGGTGCTGGGCCTTCTACCTGATCGGGCGCGACATCGGCTGGCTGCGGCCGTTGATCGGGCTGAAGCGGCGCACCAGGGGGGCGACGGTATGAGCTGGGCACTGGCGATCCACGGCGGCGCAGGCGGCATGACCCGCGAGCATCTCTCGCCCGCAGCCGATACCGGTGCGCGCGCTGCCCTGGCCGAGGCATTGCAGGCTGGCGAACGCGTGCTGGCCGCAGGCGGCGCGGCGCTCGATGCGGTGGAGGCGGCGGTCAAGGTGCTGGAGGACGATCCGCACTTCAACGCCGGGCGCGGCGCGGCGCTCAGTTACGAGGGCGTCGCCGAACTCGACGCCGCGATCATGGATGGAACGACCCGGGCCGCGGGCGCGATCGCGGGGGTCACCGCCACACGCCACCCCGTCACGCTCGCCCGCACGGTGATGGAGCGCAGCCCGCACGTCCTGCTCGGCGGCGCCGGCGCGGAAGCGTTCGCGCTGGAACATGGGCTGGAACCCGCCACGCAGGACTGGCTGGTCCTGCCCGAACGGCGCGAACAGCTCGCCATCATGCGTGCGGCAAAGGGCGGCGCGTTCGATGTCGACATGAAGTTCGGCACGGTCGGCGCGGTCGCACGCGACATCCACGGCCACCTCGCCGCCGCCACCTCGACCGGCGGCGTCACCGGCAAACGCTGGGGCCGGATCGGCGATTCCCCGCTGATCGGCGCGGGTACCTACGCGGACGATCGCGCCTGCGCCGTCTCCGCCACCGGATCGGGCGAGTATTTCATCCGCACCGCCTGCGGCCACGAGATCGCCGCGCGCATCCGCCTCGGCGGCGAGGATGTGGCCACCGCAACGCAAGGCGTCCTCGCCGAAATCGTCGCGATGGGCGGCACCGGCGGCATCATCACCATGCCGCGGGACGGCGCGCCGATCTGGCACCTCGCCACAAGGGGCATGTACCGTGGCCGGGTCAGCCACGGCGCGCCCGCCGAGGTGGCGATCTACGCCGACGAGTAGCGCGCGCTTCCGCACGACCGCCGCTGCGGGTATGGCGTGGCCCATGATTCGTACCCTCGCGTTCCTCGCCGCCGCCGCGCTCGCCAGCGTCGCCGCCCCCGCCAGCGCCTATTGGGAGTTCGGCCACGAGACGATCGCGAAGATCGGCTATGCCAACGCCAGCCCCAAGGCGCGCGCCGCGGTGCGCCACCTGCTCGCCCATGCCGATCTGCTCGACACGCCCGAATGCAAGGCCTCGACAATCGAGGGCGCGAGCACCTGGGCCGATTGCGTCAAGCCGCTCAAGGGCGCGGACGGCAAATCGCGGTTCGGCTACGCCTACACCTGGCACTTCCAGGATGTGAACGTCTGCGCGCCGTTCAGTTTGACCGAAGCGTGCAAGGACGGCAATTGCGTCTCCGCGCAGATCGAGCGCGACGTGAAGACGCTGCGCGACCGCCATGCCCCGATGAAGGAGAAAGTGCAGGCGCTGGTGTTCCTGATCCACTTCACCGGCGATCTCCACCAGCCGCTCCACGCCGGCGAAAAGGGCGACAAGGGCGGCAACGACGTGAAAGCGACCTACGGCACGCTCGTCAGCCCGCGCCTCAACCTCCATTCGATCTGGGACGGCTATCTCGCCGAACGCGCGATCACCACCGGCCCCACGCTGGTGCGTCGCTACCCCACCGCCGTCCGCGCTAAGCTCGCGGCCGGCACCGTCACCGACTGGAGCCGGGAGAGCTGGCAGGTCGCGCGCGATACGGTCTACGCGAGTGCGCTGCACGGCGATGCCTGCGCGCCCACGCCGCCGCGCGTCACACTCGACGAGGCCGATATCGAGAAACTGGTGCCGGTTGCCCGCCTCGAAGTGGAACGCGGCGGCCTGCGGCTGGCGAAGCTGCTCGACAAGGCGCTCGGCTGAGCCTCAACGCCGGTCGCGAAATCCCCAGCGCCAGCGCAGCCCACCGTCGGTCTTTTGCGCAACCAGCACGCAGAACGCCGCGACCAACGCGACCGTCACCACGATCCGCTCCGCTGGTGTCGGCATCAGCCGAACCGCCGCGATCGTCACGACGGAGAACACGATCGTCGCCACCCAGCCCTGCCACGTCACCGGAGTCGCGCCGAAGCCCAATGCCTTGGGCACGAACCAATAGCCCTCCCGCGCCCGGAAATGCGACGTCACATCGAACCCGTCACGTTTTGGCATCGTCGTCCTCCGCTTTGGGTGGCCGGCCGCGCCTGGCGGGTTGCGGCGCTTCCAGCTTCACGCCCCGCCGCGTCAGCGCCTCGCGCAGCAGGCATTCGAACTCGGCGTTGACGCTCCGCAGGTCGGCCGCCGCCGCCCGCTCGACCGCAGCGTAGAGCGCGGGGTCGAGACGCAACGGGAAGGCCTTGCGGGGCGCATTCGCCACTATTGGTACAGCGTACCGGTGTTGACGACCGGCTGGGTATCGCGCTCGCCGCACAGCACGACCATCAGGTTGGACACCATCGCCGCGCGCCGCTCGTCGTCCAGTTCGACGACGTTCTTCTCGCTGAGCAGCGCCAGCGCCATCTCGACCATGCCGACCGCACCCGCCACCAGCGTCTGCCGCGCCGCCACCACCGCCTGTGCCTGCTGCCGCCGGAGCATCGCGCCGGCGATCTCGGGCGCATAGGCGAGATGCGTGAAGCCGCACTCATCGACCGTGATCCCCGCCACCTTCAATCGTGCGAGCAGTTCGGCGCGCAACTCCGTCGCCACCTGATCGTGGTTGCCGCGCAGCGTGATCTCCTGATGCTCGTAATCGTCGTAAGGGTAGCGCGCGCCGATCGTGCGGACCGCCGCCTCGATCTGCACCACCACGAACGCCTTGTAATCGTCGATGTCGAACAGCGCCTGCGCGGTATCGGTCACCCGCCACACCACCTGCGCGGCGATCTCGATCGGGTTGCCGCGCAGATCGTTCACCTTCAATCGCTCGGAGATCATGTTGTTGGCGCGCACCGACACCTTCTTGTGCCCCAGCCACGGCAACAGCCAGCGCAAGCCAGTATTGCGGTCGGTGCCCTGATACGATCCGAACAGCGTGATCGCCATCGCCTGGTTCGGCTGGAGCATGTAGAAGCCGCACGACACGAACAGGAAGACGACGATCGCGACCGTCAGCACGCCGCCGCCCAGCCGTGGCGCGTCGTTCAGCAACGAGGCGCCCCACAGCCCCGCGCCGACCGCCGCCAACAGCACCACCAGCATGACATAACCGCTGAACGTCCGCGCCGCGCGTTCGCTCGACAGTGTCAACGCGGTATTCCGCAATCCCGACTCGGCCATCACTTCCTCCCGTTAAGTGATATCACTTTTATATCACGCGCAAGGGCACGGCAAGCGGGATCACACGCCCATGGAAAAGGCGCGGGGATCGCTCCCCGCGCCTCCTTGCATCGCCGCTGGCGCAGACGATCAGTTCAGGACGATCGTCACCGCGCGGCGGTTCTGTGCCCAGCTCGCCTCGTCCGAACCGAGTGCGATCGGCCGTTCCTTGCCGTAGCTGATCGTCGAGATCCGCGACGGGTTCACGCCGCGCGACGCGAGATAGTTCTTCGCCGAATTCGCACGACGATCGCCGAGCGCGAGGTTGTACTCGCGCGTGCCGCGCTCGTCGCAATGCCCCTCCAGGCTGATCGGCACGTTCGGATACTTCGTCAGCCACGCCGCCTGGCTGTCGAGCGTGGCACGCGCCTCGCCGTTGATGTCGTACTTGTCGAGATCGAAGTGGATCGTGTTGCTCGTCACCGATCGTTCGAAATCGGCGCGCGAGCCGGGCGTGACGGCGCCGTACCCGCCACCCTGCGACGAATCCGGACCGGTCGCGCTCGGCGGCGGCGGCAACTGCGCGGGCGGCTTCTTCGCGCAGCCGGCAACCGCGATCAGCGAGGCGGTGATGAGCAGGGTCGTGGTCAGTCTTGCCATTTGGCTTCTCCCAGTCGTGATGTCGTAAGTGGTCACGGTGTCGGCCGAAATCGCCTTACGCAACGCGGCGAAAAAGTAGGATCACGGGCGTAACGGTCCCCAAGCCGGATCGGATCCATCGAGCGGTGTCGACAGCTTGCGTTCGTTCACGCCGGTCAGGTCGACCGACCACAGATCGGCGGTGCCGCCACCGCCGCGCCCGGAGCGGAAGAACATCAGCACGCGGCCGTTGGGCGACCAGCTCGGCCCTTCGTCCTGCCAGTCGTCGGTCAGCAGATGCTCGTCGCCGCCCGCCGGGCTCATCACGCCGATGCGGAAATTGCCCGCCATCCGCGTGAAGGCGATCAGATTGCCGCGCGGGCTCCACACTGGCGTCGCGTAGCGTCCGCCGCCGAAGCTGATGCGGCGCTGCTGCGATCCGTCCGCGTTCATCACGTAGAGCTGCTGCGATCCCGACCGGTCGCTCTCGAAGACGATACGGCCGCCATCGGGCGAATAGCTGCCGCCGGTGTCGATGCCCGGCGTGTCGGTCAGCCGCTGCGCCTGACCGCCGGAAATCGCGATACGGTAGATATTTGTGCTGCCCGCCACCGCCTTCGAGAACAGCACCCACTTGCCGTCCGGCGAAACCCTTGGCGCAAACGTCAGATTGCTCGCCGGCACCAGCAGCCGCTGGCTGGCATTGGCGATATTGTAGACGTAGATCGCGGGCCGATCGTTAATATAGCTCATGTAGACGATCGAGCGCTGGTCGGGCGTGAAGCGCGGCGTAAGCACGATTGACTGGCCGTTGGTGAGGAAACGGTGATTGGCGCCGTCCTGATCCATGATGGCGAGCCGCTTGACACGCTTGCCCTTCGGCCCGCTCTCCGCGACGTAGACCACGCGGCTGTCGAAATACGGGCCTTCGCCGGTCAGCTTGGAATAGATCGTATCCGCGCATTTATGGCCTGCGCGGCGCCATTCGCCCGGCGAGACCACAAAGCCCTGCCGCGCCAGTTCGGTGCGCGCGAACACGTCGTACAGGTAACAGCCGACCGTCAGCGTGCCGTCACCGTTGGCGCGGATGAAGCCCTGCACCAGTGCCGAGGCCCCAGCGCCGCCCCAATAGTCGAACGTCGGCGCGGTCACTTCCGGATACGTCACGCCTTTCAGCGCATTCGCCGGAGAGGGCTTGAACAGCCCCGAACTCTTGAGATCGTTGGTGACGATCTGCGACAGTTGCTGCCCCAGCGCATCGGTCCGGCCCGCCGGCGTATCGACAGCTTGCGCAGTCGGAAACACAGGGATCGCGATGCCGAGCGGCGCGGCGATACCGCCCGTTACCGACACCTCCAGCGGCGGGGGCGTCTGGCCCGCCGCCGGCGCGCCGGGTTGCTGGGCCGGTGCGGGCTGTGGCGCGGGCGTATCCTGCGCATACGCGGGGATTGCCGCCGCGATCCCGGCTGCCAGCATGGCGCGGAGTGTGGATGAGAGTGCGCGCATCAGCGAGAGCCTCCGAGCTTCCAGATATAGTTGATGTTATTCCAGCCCCCGCTGGGCGTCGAATAATATTCGGGCGGCAGTTTCAGCGGCGAACAGCCCTTGAACGCGGCGACACCGAGATCGACCACGCGCTGTGCGTAGCGCTCGTTCTGCTCGTCGGTACCGGACTGGCGGACCATGCGCGGCGTGGCCGACAGCGTGCCGTCCTGATTGAGCTTGAGGTTCAGCACGGTGACGATGTCGGTCGCGCCGGGGCCGGGAATCACCTGCTTGTCCGCGCACGGCTGGATCTGCCGCTGGATCGCCTGCTGGATGCTGGCGAGCGAGCGCGCATCGATCTTCGCGGCGACCGGCGCGGTCGATTTGGACGGCGACGGTGCCGCCGTCAGCCCTTTGCGGAAATCATCGTCGAGCAACGATCCGCGCGGCCGCTTGAGCGTCGACTTGGCGTTGCTGCCGGTGCCTTTCGCCTTCGACGGCGGCGTCTGCGCCTTGGTGGGGGCAGCGGCGGCGTGCTTCGGCTCGCTCTTGGCGGTGGTCGGCTTGGCCTCACTCTTCTTGGTGTCGGCCTTGCTGTCCGCCTTGGTCGTCGCCTTCTTCGGCTCGGCCTTGGCCGGCTTGGCCTCGACCGGCTTCTTCTCCGGCTTGGGCTTTTCAGGTTTCGGCTTTGGTGCCGGCGCGGGTTCTGGCTTTGGTTCCGGCTTGGGCTTCGGCTTCGGCGCAGGGGCAGGCTCGGCCTTCGCCACCGGCTTCGGTTTTGGGGCGGGCGCGGGTTCGGGCGCGGGCTTGGGCGGTGCGGGTGCCTTCTCGGGCTGCGGCGCAGGTTCGGGCTGCGGCTCCGGCGGCGCGGCATCCTCGGGCGGGCCAGCATCGGGAGCCTTGGACTGCGCGGGCGGCTCGACCGCTTTCGGCGCCTGCGCCTCCAGCGCGATATCCTCGGCCAGCGACACGTCGATCGGCTTGGGCTTGTACAGGTCGGGGTTGACCGGCGGGTGGAAACCCACCGACAGGATCGCGAACAGCAGGATATGTCCGGCGGCGGCAACGCCGAGGCCGATCTTCTCCGTGCGCTGCATCAGCGCAGACCTCCCGCGCGTACGGTTGCCGTCACCGCTCGTCCTGCGGCGTCGTCAGCAACGCGACCCGGTTCAGCCCGGCGCGATTCAGTTCGCCCATCACGCGCATCACCTTGCCGTAATCGAGCGCGCGGTCGGCGCGCAGGAAGATCTGCGGCGGCTTGCCGGTCGCATCGGTCTTCTGTGCCACCTGCGCCAGCACGTCGGGCAGGAGATCGTCGGTGACGAGCGCCTTGTCGACATGAAGCGTGCCGTCGCGCTCGACCGAGATCTCGACCGGCTGCTGCTCCTGCTCAAGCGCCTTCGCCCGGCTGTCGGGCAGGTCGACCGGCACGCCCGCCGTCATCAGCGGCGCGGTGACCATGAAGATGATGAGCAGCACCAGCATCACGTCGACCATTGGCGTGACGTTGATCTCCGCCATCGGCGCGCGCCGCCCGCGTCCGCGCTGCGAGGGAAGGTTCATCGACACGGTTCAGCGCTTCCCTTCGGCTTCCAACTGCCGGCTGAGCGTGGCGTGGAAGCCATCGGCGAAGCGGTTGAGCCGCGCCTCGATCTTGTTGATGCCGTGGCCGAAGCGGTTGTAGGCGATCACCGCGGGGATGGCCGCGAACAGGCCGATAGCGGTCGCGAACAAGGCTTCCGCGATGCCGGGACCGACCGCGGCGAGCGACGAGTTCTGCTTGGCGGCGATCTCGGTGAAGCTGTGCATGATGCCCCACACCGTGCCGAACAGCCCGACGAACGGCGCGACCGAGCCGACCGTCGCCAGCACGTTCAGCCCGTCCGACAGTTCGTCGATCTCTCCGGCCGCAGCGGCACCCATCGCCGTCGCCAGCCGTTCGCGCGTGCCGCCCCGGTCGATCGCGCCACCCACCGTTGACCGGCGCCATTCCTTCACGCCGGCGGCGAACACGCGCGCTGTCGGCAGTTTGCTCTCGCTTTCGATTCGGTAGAAGGCGTCGATATCCTCGGCTTTCCAGAAGTCGCGCTCGAACCGCTTGATGCCTTTGCGGATCTTGCCGAGCCGCATCAGGAAACCGATGATGATCGCCCAGGTCCAGACGCTGGCGAGCAGCAGCCCGGCCATCACGATCTTCACGATCCAGTCCGCTTGAACGAACAGCGCGATCGGCGACAGGCTGGTCGCATCGGTGTTGAAGAACAGGTTCACTTGGGACTTTCCCCCTGATTCACATCTGTTGTCGCTTCGCGCGCGGGCAGGAACCGCCCGAACGCTTCGATCCATGCCGCCGGCTGCCGTCGCGCGCGACCCGAAGGCGCGACGAAGGCGACCGTCACGTCGGCCTCGGCGAGTAACACCGTCCCCCGCCTGACCCGTTGCTGAACGGACAGGCGCGCGGCGCCGAGTTTCGCCAGCCGCGTCGCGACGATCAGCGCATCGCCGAGCCGCGCAGGGGCGGCATAGCGGATCGCCAGCGCGGTGACGACGTAATTGCCCGTGCCGCTCGCATAGGCGGCCTGCTGGTCGATACCGAGCAGCCGCAACAGGTCGGATCGGCCGCGCTCCATGAACTTCAGGTAGTTGGCGTGGTATACCATGCCGGACAGATCGGTATCCTCGAAATAGACGCGCACCGGCAACTGGTGCTCGTCTGCGACGATACGGCCCTCGGTCGGCAAATCGGTGTCGCGCACTGGCATCGTGACCGGCTGTACCGAAGCGGGACGCCCACGCAAACCCGTCTTGTCCGGGTTTTTGCTTTCGCGGGTCGGCGCAGCGGGCTACCCCCGCTTCGCCAGCGCCACTTCCGCCTCGCCGACCAGCGCGGCGATGATGTCCGCGATCGGCTCCTCCTTGGTCACCATGCCGACTGACTGGCCGGCCATGACGCTGCCATGCTCGACATCGCCGTCGATCACCGCACGGCGCAACGCGCCCGCCCAGTAATGCTCGATCTGCAACTGCGCCTCCGCCATCGCCGTCTTGCCGTCGTCGAGCGACAGGGCGACCTCGCGCTGCTTGGCGCTGAACAGTTCGCCGCCGGCGTTCTTCAGCGCGCGCACCGGGATCACCGGCAGGCGCGGATCGAGCTGCACGCTCGCCACCGCATCGCGGGCGGAAGCGCGCAGGAACGCCTTCTTGAAATTGGCGTGCGCGATCGATTCGGTCGCGCAGACGAAGCGCGTGCCGAGCTGCACGCCCGCCGCGCCCATCTCCAGATACGCCGCGATCGCCTCGCCCCGGCCGATCCCGCCCGCGACGAACACCGGCACCTTGTCGGCGACTTCGGGCAGGATTTCCTGCGCGAGCACGCTGGTCGAAACCGGGCCGATATGCCCGCCCGCCTCCATCCCTTCCACGACGAGCGCGTCGACGCCGCTGCGGATCAGCTTCTTGGCGAGGCTCAGCGCGGGTGCGAAGCAGATCAGCTTGGCGCCGCCCGCCTTGATCGCCTCAAGGCTTCCCGCCGGCGGCAACCCGCCTGCCAGCACCACGTGCGTGACGTCGTGGCGTGTGCAGACTGCGATGAGGTCCATCAGCAGCGGGTGCATGGTGATGAGGTTGACGCCGAACGGCCTGGTCGTAAGCGCCTTGGTCGCAGTGATCTCGGCGTCGAGCAACTCAGGCGTCATCGCGCCACATGCGATCAGCCCGAAGCCGCCCGCGTTCGACATCGCGGCGACGAGATTGCGCTCCGACACCCAGGACATCGCGCCGCACAGAATGGCGACCTCGCTGCCGAGGAATTCGGCGCCACGCGCCATGAGGCTGGTAAGGCGCGCCGCGCCGGTCGTGCTGGTCATCGCTGCCCCTTAAAGTTTCGCGCGCGAAAAGAAAGTGTGGCTGTCGACCGGTCGATGCTTATCTTGATCGGATGCTCCGCCAGTCCGTCGCCGAAATCATCGTCCCCACGCCGGGTCAAGGCCTGTACGAAGCGACCGACGCGGTCGCGCGCTGGGTTGCGGGCAGCGGCATCGACACCGGGCTGCTGACGTTGCTGCTACGCCACACCTCCGCGTCGCTGCTGGTGCAGGAGAATGCAGCCCCGGCCGCCGCGCGCGACCTCGAACGGTATTTTGCAGAGCTTGCGCCCGAAAGCTTCGTGTATGAACACGACGACGAAGGCCCCGACGATATGCCTGCCCACCTGCGCGCCGCGCTCACTGCGACCAGCCTGTCGATCCCGGTGGCGAATGGGCGCATGATGCTCGGCACGTGGCAGGGCATCTATGTGTTCGAACACCGTCGCGCGCCGCACCGTCGGCGCATCGCATTGCATCTGATCGGCGAATACGCCTAACCCCCGCCCGCTCCCGCTCCTCACCGGCAAACACCGGCGCGCGAGAAATCAGGCGGCGACATCCTCCGCATCCAGCCCATAGGCGGTGTGCAGCACGCGCACCGCAAGTTCGGTCTCGTCCTCGTGGATCAGCACGCTGACCTTGATCTCGCTGGTCGAGATCGCCTGGATGTTGATGCTGCGCGCGCCCAGCGTCGTGAACATCGTCGAGGCGACACCGGCATGGCTGCGCATCCCCACGCCCACCACGGAGATTTTCGCCACCCGCGTGTCATGCACCAGTTCGGCAAAGCCGATCTTCGCACGCGCCTGGTTTAGCGCCTCGATCGACCGCGCCAGATCGGCCTGCGGCACCGTGAACGTCACATCAGTCGACCCGGCATTATGCGCGATGTTCTGGATGATCATGTCGACGTTGATGTTGGCACCCGCGAGCGGCTCGAAGATCGCCGCGACCGCGCCGGGCGTGTCGGGCACCGCCGTCAGCGTGATCTTGGCTTCGTTCTTGTCATGCGCGATGCCGGTGATGAGCTGGCGTTCCACGTCGTCTATCTCCTCTTCCCCGACGATCATCGTGCCGGGCAGTGTATCGGCCATCGGTGCGTCCTCGCCGGTGAACGACGACAGCACCTGCACGCGGACCTGTTCCTTCATGGCGAGACCCACCGAACGCGTCTGCAACACCTTGGCGCCGACGCTGGCGAGTTCGAGCATTTCCTCATAGGTCACGCGC
>Ga0265798_10009317_pt1 | contig 12304 bp, 11 predicted proteins | sample P3T30metagenome_FD_192430 | JGI IMG/M metagenome (GOLD analysis project Ga0265798, IMG submission 192430) | Plant litter microbial communities from East Loma Ridge, Irvine, California - P3 T30 | ecosystem: Environmental > Terrestrial > Plant litter > Unclassified | place: USA: California...
CAAATTACTGGTAAGCCAAACTGTTTTAAAGCATAAGCATTGCATTGCTGCTCAAACTGGAAACGCATAGGAGCTACCAATAATTTTTTCTTCAAATAAAGTGCTTCTGCCGGGCCTTCAAAACCGCCGCCTGTAAATAGCCCTTCGCAGGTGGCCAGGCTTTTATTAAATTTTTCGTTATTAACAGGTTCTACAAAAACATTCCCTTCCTGGTAGGCAACTTTGCTGTGTTTAGAGAAAACCTGCCAGGTAACTTCAGGCAGTTGTGAAAAAAGCTTTACCAGTCGTTTATCGTCAATAGCTGGAAGATAGACCGTATAATGCCCTAAATTTTCACTTTTCAGATTTCGAATCTCTGCCCTGATTACCGGAGTATGAATAAAACTATCATAGCGATCGAAATGAAAACCAATGTGGTATTTAGTAGGTGCATAGCGGCTCAAAATAAGCTTACCCCAATCCAAAGTTCTTGGACGCGGTACTTTTTTAGATTTAAATGCTGCCTGATGGCTCAATGAAACACATTCAATTCCTTGCAACTTACAGGCCCAGGCACTCACTGGCTCAAAATCATTAACGATTAGATTGTAATCTTTAAGTGGCAGCTGCTTCATATCTTTCCTAAAACGGAAAAGATTCATGCTCATCCAGGTCTTAAAATGGTCTACACCACCTTTTTTTCCAAAGATAAAACTGAAACCATGTAATTGGTATTTTACGGGCTGACTGAGTTTCACATCGGCCTGGGTACCGCTCACTAAAATATCCAATTCGCCATATTTTTGAAGCAAAGGAATAATTTCCCTGGCTCTGCTGATATGACCGTTACCTGTTCCCTGTATTGCGTAAAGTATCTTCATTTGTGCCCGAATATCTAAAATTATTGGGCAATTTCATATTTTATATTCTGTAAAAGAATATTTATGTCGAGTTTGCTTTTTAAATCTTCAGCATCAGAAAGAATCCCCTCATCCAACTGATCTTTTGTAAAGTCTTGATGCTCATACTTAAATATTGTCCAGTTTTTATCCTGATATTCTAAAGCCGTTAAACTTTCCACCCAGTCGCCGCTGTTCAGGTAAGTTACTTTTCCTTCTTCGGTGACAATTTCGCGTTGCTCGGCCTGATGAATGTGGCCACAAACTACATACTGGTAACCTTTTTCGATAGCCAGTTCTGCTGCTGTTTGTTCAAAACTGTTTATAAACTTTACGGCATCTTTAAACTTAGCTTTGATTTTTTTCGAAAAGCTCATTTTCTCCCTTCGAAATGCGGTAAGTACCCAGTTTACGAAACTATTAATAAGAATCAGCGTATCGTAACCAACCGCGCCCAATTTAGCCAGCCATTTAGAATGCTGCATGGTTACATCAAAAACATCTCCATGAAAAAACCAGGCTTTTTTACCATCCAGTTCTAAGATTAACTTATTCTGAAGGTGAAAAGTTCCCATCTGCATGCCATCGAATTTGCGGAGCATCTCATCATGGTTACCGGTCAGGTAATGCACCTGCACACCCTCTGAAACGAACTTCATCAGTTTACGAATCACCTTCATGTGCGATTCGGGCCAGTAACTTTTACTAAACTGCCAGATATCGATGATATCGCCGTTTAGGATCAATGTTTTGGGTTTAATGCTTTTCAGATACTTTAAAAGTTCTTTTGCATGACAGCCATAAGTACCTAAATGTACATCGGAGATTACGACTACATCGATATTTCTTTTATCCATAAAAGGGAAATTTTAGGGGGAAGGGTAATGTTACCGCCCGGTTAAAGCAGTTCAGAGATAAATTAGTTGTATTACCACTCTTCTTCCTCATCGAGTTTTACCTCAAAAGGGCTAAAGAAATAAAGTACAACAATTAATAAACATACGGCAAAGAATGACTCTAACATATCACCTGATTTTTCATTACAAAGATAAGACGCTGTATATCAAACAAATGTTACGACATTGTTAAATTATTATTCTATTTGATAAAGATTGTTAAAATGACATTGGGGGTGTTTGGTTCAAGAGTTCATTAGTCATTGGCCATTATCCACCGTCGTCAATGTTGAGATAGATTCTGAATTATCCAACAGTTTTCCTTGCCAAAGGATCCTTCGACTACGCTAACATAGATAGAATCCATTAGTATGGTCGTCATTCCCGCGCAAGCAGGAACCACGAAGTGCTCAGCGAAGCTAATCTTAAAGCGCGTTGCAATAGCATTAGGATTCCCAATTAAATTGGGAATGACGACGTCTCAAAATATAATTTGCTTAGTGGACCAGCATAAATATTTTGATACAGCCTCTTTATTCTTGTATCCTTAGAGACGCTGTGCTTAACGCTACGGACAGCGCGGGGATAAAAAAAATCCGGACAGCCGTTTATTGTTTCTTTAACCGGTCTGCTCCGACACAGCAATAGACTAACAATACCTTAAGATAACTTTCCCTTTACCATTTATTTAGCTATTGTTAGCCTGCCGATCTAAAGCGAGTCAAATCTTTGATCTACCTAATCTCCAACAGGGCCATCATTCAACCAAAGCGAGTGTTAAGCAGTGTGCAAGCAGGTGTCAGGCAAACCTGGCCGGAAGGTGGCTAAAACGTGGGGTAAAGGTGGCGTAAAGGTGGACTTGGATTTTTTTTGGGGGGAGGGATCTTTAATCAGACGGATTGATTTGGGTTATCATCGCTTTGATTAACCTAATATAAAAAATTATGGTGAAGCGGACAAAAAAAGAGCTTTGTAATTTTTGGCAAGGGCAGCAGAATGCAATTTGTTCGTGTCTGTGACTCGTTTTAATTGAATTTATAAACTCAATTTTATTCTTGCATCCATAGAGACGCAATGCTTAACGCTAGGGACAGAGCGGTTTAGTGCTGGTTTCAAGGGATAAATTTATTTGTTTGTCAGTCTGAGCGGAGTCGAAAACCCTACCAAGCGTTAATTTTTGAAGTATAACCTATCGTAAAAGATCCTTCGACTACGCTATCATTGACGCTATTTTATAAGTCGTTATTAATCAGTAATTTAATTGCTTTAGTATTTCCACCGAGCTAGGCCATAGCACGATATTCCCGTTCTGCTTAAATCCGGCCTAACAAATTTTTCGCGTTGCACTGCTTAAGCCAACCTACTAGCTTCGAAAGAAAACGGCGAAGCCATCATGAATGCAGCTGAAAGTTATAAACAACAAATGAATAAATTTTCAGCCGGTGTTTTTTGTTTTTTCATGTGTCTTTATGTTTTCAATGGCATTCAAGCTAGCTCCGCTGGTCTTTTTGACAGCAAAAAGAAAGAGCCCTTCGGCGGCGGCGAGCCGAGGCAAGACCGCGCCGTAGGATAAGAGAAGACAATTGTACGTCACTCATATTGATTTTAAACAATTAATTAACCCTCAGGATGACAAACCGAGGGAGATATTCCGTGTTTCTGTGTTTCCGTGGCAAGAAATCGCTGCAAAAAAGTTCTGGCAACAAAAAACCCCGCAAGATTGAATCCTGCAGGGCATAATTTATTTAAAGAAATATTAAGCTTTAACTGCTTTCTTTTTCTTCTTTTCTTCTGAATAAAATCCAAAGCCCAATCCGGCCAATAACAAGATCGATCCTGCCAAAGAGATTTTCTCTCCGGTATAATACGATGTTGGGTGGATAATAAACTCAAGTTTATGGTTACCTGCCTCTAACTGCGCTGCACGTAAAACATAATCGGCCCTGAAATATGGCTTCTCAACACCGTCGATATACATTTTCCAGCCTTTATCATAATAGATTTCTGAAAATACAGCAATCACGTCTTTGGCGGTTGAATATTCGTAAGTTAAATGATCAGGGTTGTAGTTCGTTAATTTAATAAAACCTTCCTGGCCAGTTCCTAAACGTTTGGTATCAATCGAATTTTTAAAGCTTTCATCAACAATAGCCTCTTTCTTCGCATCAAAACTGCTGATCGCCTTCATTTCTTCGTCAGCATTTTTAGCAAACTGAACACTTTGTACAAACCATGCATTACCTGCAGCCGTAGCGTTACGTTGCATTTTATACGACCCGTTCTGCGGGTCCTGTGTAATAATGTACTTGGTATTTAACATATCAAGAACGTCCTGGTTAACACTTTTAGTAAATTGATGTTGAATGAGCTCATCAAAACGTTTCAGTTTAGCGGCATGATAACCCCCTATTGTTTTATGAAAATTAGATGTACTGGCATCGCTGAAAGTATTTATAGAAGCATCGAATACCCTGAAATTCGGATCTTTATCAGCCATGATAAAATTATCTACGTCTCTTGGCTTAAAAAAGTCAGAAGCTGTTTTTTTGTATTCAAAGTTCTGGTTATTTAAATACCTGCGGTCCACCTGCCACATATCGACCAAAATAGCCAGCCCTAATAAGCCTAAAGCCAATTGTGCATTTAATTTTTTGGTAATAAATGCCCAAACTATTCCGAAACCGATAACCACAAAAAAGAACGAGCGCAAAGCATCTGCACGTCCTATTGCAATTCTGTCGTCAACTAATCCATTCGCTATCTTTTGCGCAACGGCAGCATTATTTTGTAAAGTCTGCGTTAAAGCCTGTACAATCTGCATATGGTTTGATGCTTTAAAACTGAAGAACATTGTAGGCACTATGGCCACAATTAAAGCAAATCCACCAGTAATAGCAGCAGACCAAGTTAATTTTTTGATCAATACCTTTTGGTCTGTATTCCCGTCCTGGATTTCCTTGATAGCTAAAATGGCCAAGATTGGAACCATTAAACCAACTACCGCCAAAATTGATTCAACCGCTCTGAATTTATTATAAAGCGGGAAGTAATCGAAGAACAAGTCGCTTATAAGCGGGAAGTGACGACCAAAAGAAAGCAAAATAAATAAAACTGTTGTTGCCAATATCCACCACTTTAACCGACTGCGAACAACGAATAAGCCGAAAACAAATAAGAAACAGATAATTGCACCGAAATAATAGCCCCCCTGGGTAAATGGTTTCTCACCCCAATACTGTTGCATATTTAGTTGTCCACCCAACTGCTGAATAGCTTGTGAGGTTTGATTTGGGTCACCGCCTGTAATTTCAGAAACAGCTTTATACATGTTTCCATCTGGATTCACCAGCTTATCTACTCCTGAAGCACCACCGTATAAATCTGGAATTAAAAAGGTAAAACTCTCGCCAACACCCTCACTCCATTGGTAGGCGTATTCTTTTGACATGCCTGAACCTTTTTCCCCAGGTGCTGTTTCTGCAGCAGTTAAATTAGATTTGCCCCGGTTTGTTTCTTTAGCATATTCTGCGGTAGACCATAATAGACTTGCATTAATCATTAATGCAATAGCCACTGAGAAAGCAAGAAAAGCAAACGATTTTAATAGATTTGAAACGGTTTTATTCTTAAATGCCTGGTAAAATTCTACAATAACGAATATAAAAATAGCCAACATCAAATAATAAGTCATTTGAACGTGGTTAGTTCTTATTTCAAGGGCTAAAAATAGTGCCGTTAAACTAGCTCCATACCAATATCTGCCCCTAAGGGTTAACAATATACTGGCTATTATTGGCGCGAAAAAACCGATTGCCAATGCCTTGCTACTATGTCCACTTGCAATTAATACAAAATTGTACATGGTAAATGTAAAGGCAATTGCACCTGCTGCAGCGAGCCAAGGATTGACCTTTAACACAATAAACAAGAAATAAGCACCTAAAAGCAACAGAAGAACCGTACCTGTTGGATTTGGCAAGGCTTTAGTGATTAAAGCAATTCCATAGGTAGCCCCATTATAGGCATAAGGTACCCAAATTTGATAGGCAGGCATGCCACCAAACATCTGGTTAGTCCAAAGTGGTGCCTTTCCATCCTTTTCTTTAAAGTCCATAATTTCCTTCTGCATCGCTTGTGATTGGATCACATCGCTTTGCGCGGGGGCTTTACCTACCAAAACAGGACTGAAGTAGGCAAAAGTGATGACTACAAAAAATGCAATGATGGCTAAGTGAATGCCATTTTTATTAAACCAGTTATTCATTAAGGTTTGTTTAAGTTTAAACGAATGTCAAAAATAAAAAATTGGGCGGTATAAAAAAGCAATAAATTAAATGCATGCTGAATAAAAAATTAGATTTGTGATAAAGAATAAAAATTCAACCTATTTATTATGAGAAAGTTTGTCGTTACAATTGCTCTTGCTTTATTATCTTTTTCTTCGTTTTCGCAGCTGGTCAGTTTAAATAATGATGAAATCAAAAAGCTAAAAACGCAGATCAAAAATGACGGGAAAACCCAAAAACTATACCTGGGCTTTGAAAAATCGGCATTAAATTATTTAACTGCACAACCAAACCCAATTGATACTATCCGGACTGAAGGATTATTAAAGGGAAATCCAAAAAAAGAAAAAACCAGGTTAGCCCTGGCAGACATGAACAAAATGTTTGCACTGGCCTTACAATACCGGATTACCGATGATCAAAAATATTTAAACAAATGTGTAGAATTTCTTGGCGCATGGGCCAAAATTAATAAACCAAATGGCGATCCTATTGATGATACCAATTTGGATAAAGCCATTGAAGCTTACGACCTGATTAAAAAAGATATCCCTACAACTGATAAAAAACAGATTGAACAATGGCTTACCGAAACGGCTTGGGCAGAAATTAACAGCAAACGGATGAAAGCGGGCAGGGCCACTGCCATTAACAACTGGAATGCGCACCGCCTAAAAGAAGTAGGCGAAATAGGCTATACTTTAAACAATCAGGATTTTATTAGGTGGGCCATCGACAATTTAAAAAGCCACATCAATATCAATCTATATCCCGATGGAACAAGTTTGGATTTTAAAGAGCGTGATGCCATGCATTACCACATTTACGACCTCGAACCTATGCTAAAGCTGGCCATTATGATCGACAAGGCAAACGGCACCAACTTTTATACATACGAGTCGCCTAAAGGATCTTCGATCAAAAAATCTGTAGAATGGTTGATCCCGTACATCGATGGTGAAAAACAACACGAAGAATACGTAAACACAACCGTTAAATTCGACCGCGACCGTGCGAGGAACAATGAGCCTGGATTTGCTCCAGGGACAATGTTTAAACCAGATTTGGCTTTACCCGTATTAAAACTATCTGTCTATTTCGATAGGGCACAGGCTGATCTGTTAAAAAAAGTAAATAACAATGAGGCTACCTGGCAGATGGTACTGGATGAGATTCAACGCGATAGCAAATATTCCCCAAACAAACAAACTTTCAATAATTTTTGAAAGTTTAAAAATAACTTTATATTTGTATATGGAATTAGCAGCAGCAAAATTAAAATTTATTGAAGCTTGGGGCAAATTAGGCTCCGAATGGGGAATTAACCGCACCATGGCCCAGGTACATGCGCTGTTATTAATTTCGCCTGAAGCGTTAACCACCGAAGAAATTATGGAGCAGCTCAGTATTTCAAGGGGCAATGCGAACATGACCCTCCGCGACCTAATTGGTTGGGGATTGATTGAAAAGCAACATAAGGCGGGTGAGCGTAAAGAATACTTTTTTGCGGATAAGGATGTTTGGAATATTGCCAGGCAGGTGGCTAAAGAGCGGAAAAAAAGAGAATTGGAACCCGTTTTAAAAATTTTAAATGAACTATCAACGGTAGTGGGCGATGAAAAAGACCCGGAATTTAAAACCTTCAAAAAATCAGTAAACGATATTAACAAACTGGCCGGAAACGTGGATAAGACTTTAGAAACCATGCTTAAAGCAGAAGAAAGCTGGTTCTGGAGTTCGGTATTGAAGGTGTTTAAATAGATTGGAAGGGGAGACGTGAGAAAGGAGTAGCAAGATAGAAGTAGCAAGTATCAAGACAAATAGAAATTCCGTCATTGCGAGGCACGAAGCAATCTTACAACGGTAGCTGAAAAGTGATGGGAAGATAGAAGTAGCAAGTATCAAGACAGATTTACCCTAAGCCTTACACCTTAAACCCTAGACCTTAAAAAAGCCTTCCTATTGTTCGGCTTTATTTTTTAATCAAAGGTTTCATATTTTACTGAAAGTATTAAAATTTAAATAAAATGAAAACACTTAAAAACCATGTAATTTTATTTGACAATGAATGTCCTTTGTGTTATGCCTATACTAAGGCTTTTGTAAAAACAGGTATGTTGGCTCAAGATGGTCGTGAGGCTTACCAGGAAATGCCACAAAACATTTGCCCACTGGTAGATCGGCAAAGGGCTGCCAATGAAATTGCACTGGTTAATACAGAAACCGGTGAAGTTACTTACGGCATCCAGAGTTTATTCAAAATTATTGCATACGCTATGCCCTTTTTTAAGCCATTGTTTTTGTTTAGTCCATTTGTTTATCTGATGCGTAAATTTTATGCTTTTATTTCTTACAATCGTAAAGTAATTATACCAGCTGCAGTAAAAGAAAACACTTTACAGCCAACTTTTAAACTTCAATACCGCATCGCATTCTTGCTTTTAACCTGGTTTATTACCGCTTATATACTAACAGATTATGTGCATCTGCTTACCGGTTTTGTGCTTATCGGTAGTAAATACCGTGAATACTTAATCTGTGGAGGCCAGCTATTTTTCCAGGGTGCAATCATTAGCTTTTATAGAAAAGAAAAGCTTTGGGATTACTTAGGGAATATGATGACCATTTCTTTCGCAGGTTCACTTTTGCTCTTGCCCATTATAATTCTGGCAAAATACGTCAGCTTTCTGCCCTTATTTTATCTGTTATACTTTTTAATGGTTGCAGGATTGATGTTTTTAGAACATCTCCGTAGAAGTAAATTATTAAAGCTAGGTTGGTTAATGAGCATTACCTGGGCGCTTTACCGCTTAATTGTTTTGGGTTTAATCTTAATTTTATAATCATATCATGAAATACAGAAAAATTGTACTGGCCGGCGGAAATGGTTATTTAGGCAGTGTATTAGCGAAACATTTTAGCAACCTTGCTGATGAAGTGATCATTCTGGCAAGAAAAGAACAAGCCGAAAGAGGCAATATTAAAACATTGGTGTGGGATGGCAAAAATATGGGTGAGTGGGCTTACAGCTTAGAAGGGGCTGACCTCCTGGTTAACCTTTGCGGCAAAAATGTAAACTGCAGGTATACTAAAAAAAACAAAAAAGAAATTTTTGATTCAAGATTAATTCCCACCAGTTTACTGGGCAGAGCGATTGGAGAAATGGAAAATCTGCCAAAACTTTGGATCAATATTACTTCTGCAACCATTTACCGCCATGCCGAAGACCATGCACAAGATGAGTTAACAGGCGAAATCGGTGAAGGTTTCTCTATTGAGGTTTGCAAAGCCTGGGAAAATAGCTTTTTTGAAACAGACACACCCAATACCCGAAAAATAGCCCTTAGAATGGGCATCGTTTTAGGCCTGAAAGATGGGGCGTTTCCGCGCTTACTTAACCTGGTGAAATTGGGCATGGGCGGTAAACAAGGCAATGGTGAACAGTACATGAGCTGGATCCACGAAGAGGATGCTGCAGGTAGCATAGGATGGCTCCTTGATCACCCTGAAATTGAAGGGATTGTAAACTGCACGGCACCTGAAGTGATTAAAAACCATGTTTTTATGCGTAGCATCAGAAAAGCCTTTGGTCGCAATTTCGGCTTGCCTGCTCCAGCATGGCTATTGGCTATTGGTGCAAAAATTATCGGAACGGAAACGGAACTGATTTTAAAAAGCAGGTGGGTTAAGCCAGCAGTGCTGCTACATAGTGGATTTGATTTTAAATACGGAAAGATTGATGAGGCAATGGCAGCCCTGAGCGGAAAACAATAAAGTAATTGTAGCTAAAACGGAAGAGTATGCCCACAATTATCTTAAAAACATTGATTAATGCACCGATCGGGCGCTGTTTTGATTTATCCAGGAGTATTGATCTTCATTTACAGTCGATGCAATCGTTTGAAGAAAAAGCAATAGCCGGAAAAAATAGTGGTCTGATCGATCTGGATGAATCAGTTACCTGGAGCGCCATACACTTTGGCATTTCATTTGAAATGACCAATAAGATTATCGCAATGGAATATCCAACTTTCTTCATTGACGAGATGATTAAGGGACCTTTTAAAAAACTCCATCACCAGCATCAGTTTAAATTTATAGATACTCAAACAGAGATGACTGATGTTTTTGAGTTTCAGGCACCGTTTGGCTTATTAGGCTGGTTAGCAGACAAAATATTTCTCAAAAATTATATGTTGAAACTCATTGAGAAAAGAAATAAGGTAATCAAATTTCAGGCTGAAATGGCACGTTGAATTTTAACAAAAAACCCTGAAACAAGTTCAGGGTTTAGTTTTATTTCACTTCTTCGTAGTCTACGAAATCGCCGAGTTTATCTGTTTTACTCTGATCGGGCTTTGGAGGCATATAATCTATTGAAATAGAACCTTCAGGTTTTGACCGTCTTTGTTGTTGTTGCTGCCCTGTTGCCTGGCTCTGCATTTTGCTGGCCAGGTTATTAAACAGCATTGGCAGAATTAACTTAATCAACATTCTGATCAGCCAAAGTACCAATATTGTGATGAAAATGAATTTTACTAATGCCATTCTTTAAATTACTGTTGTTACAAATATAGACGTCGTAACATTTATTTTGTTACTTTTTTAGCCTTTAATTGCAATCCGATTACAAATATAATACGCAAATCAGGCTATAAAGGTTTTAATATCGCCATTAATCTTCAACTATTTCTGCTACGCGGCCAACCTGCCCATCCTCAAGTCTCACTTTTATCCCTCTGGAATGAAATGCCGATGAAGTAAGCAAATCTTTCACTACACCATAAGTGATGTTTCCAGACCGTTGATCTTTCTTTAATATAATGCCGACTTCTAATCCCGGATAAATGTCCTTTCTGTTTTGACCGTCCATTGTGCTGTATTGTTTGATGATGAAAACATCAAAAATCTATAATTATTTTGAATGTTAAGGCAATTTACTAAAATCTCTTCCCGGTTTCTTACCCTTTGATGAGCGTTCTTGTGGCATCATCATATAAGTAGCTATACTCATTACCCATCAAAATCATCTTTAAAACTAAATCGTTACTTGCCGAACTTTTCGTTAAACATTTTCTCCAGCGCAAACATTTCGTCGCGCAGCTTTGCAGCTTGCAAAAAGTCCATATCTTTTGCTGCTTTCTGCATATCCTTACGGGTAGTATCAATTGCCCTTTGCAGTTCGGCCTTACCCATATACTGTACAATCGGATCTGCAGCAATACTGATTTCTGCATTTTCTACATAAGCCCTGGCTTTATTGTCGCTTGCTTTTTGAGAGAAATCGAGTACCGATGTTTGCTCTAAAATTGCTTCTCTTGATTTCCCGACAGTTTTTGGTGTAATGCCATGTTCAAGGTTGTATGCAATCTGTATATCTCTACGCCTGTTCGTTTCAGAGATGGTTTTTTCCATACTATCTGTAATGCCATCAGCATACATAATTACACGTCCTTTATCATTACGGGCTGCACGGCCAATGGTTTGGATCAGCGATTTTTCAGACCGTAAGAAACCTTCTTTATCTGCATCTAAAATAGCAACCAGAGTAACCTCGGGTAAGTCCAAACCTTCACGTAGCAGGTTAATACCTACTAAAACGTCAAATTCTCCTAAACGTAAACCGCGTAGAATTTCTACCCGCTCTAAAGTTTTAATTTCGGAGTGGATGTACCTGGTTTTAATGTTTAGGCGATCAAGATATTTTGTCAATTCTTCAGCCATGCGCTTTGTTAGCGTAGTAACCAGAATACGTCCGCCATCTTTTATGGTAATGTCTATTTCATCCAAAAGATCATCTACCTGGTTAATGGCAGGTCTGATCTCTATAACAGGATCCAACAATCCGGTTGGCCTGATTACCTGCTCTACTACCACACCTTCTGATTTTTCCAATTCATATTCAGCCGGTGTAGCACTTACATAAATGGTTTGCGGGGCAAGGGCTTCGAATTCGTTGAAATTTAAAGGCCTGTTGTCAAGAGCAGCCGGCAAGCGGAAGCCATATTCAACTAAAGATAATTTTCTCGATCTATCTCCACCATACATGGCCCTGATCTGCGGAACGGTAACATGACTTTCGTCAATTACCATTAAATAATCTTCAGGGAAATAATCCAGCAGACAGAAAGGACGCATACCGGGTTGCCTTCCATCAAAGAAACGCGAATAGTTTTCAATCCCTGAACAATAGCCCAGTTCTTTCATCATTTCAATATCGAAATTGGTCCGTTCTTCCAAACGT
>Ga0265798_10009320_pt1 | contig 12301 bp, 16 predicted proteins | sample P3T30metagenome_FD_192430 | JGI IMG/M metagenome (GOLD analysis project Ga0265798, IMG submission 192430) | Plant litter microbial communities from East Loma Ridge, Irvine, California - P3 T30 | ecosystem: Environmental > Terrestrial > Plant litter > Unclassified | place: USA: California...
GCGAAAGTATCGATCCTACCACCCTGCTTTTATAGTAATATCCTTATCGCCAAGACTGGCTCCGCATGACCGACGTCAGGCATTCAATTGGGCACCTCTCGCCTTTCTGGCTGAGATAGACTGCCACGAACTTGGCAGGGTGAGGGATTATGCTCGCCTCCACCGGCTAGGCGGTGCCGCCGGGGATAGGCGTTCTGGTGTACTTGGCGCTTGGCGGTGAATCTCCGATATGGGAAATAATCTGGGTCGAATAGTTTCTTGGCTTTACTTTGGGCAACATTGGGAACCTGGGGCTGGGCGATAGCTCAGCGAGATTGAGAACTCGGCGAAGCGGCAGGGTGTGTGGGGCGGGTCGGATGACGCATCTGATCTTGGCAGTGAAGAGGAAGTGAATATTTGTGTGATTGCCTTTCTATCCTCGTCGATGATGAGTTATCATCTGCCCGTGTTTTGCGGTGGTACGCGAGTTGCGCAGCTGTCGATGCCTGGAAAGGCTTCGCGTGATTTCGGCGTTTGCCCACATCCGCTGACTAAGGTATCCGAGATGTTGTTGTCATCATGGAGTGTCAGGTTCGAGTGTAGCAGGATCGTATCGGGTTTAGACGGACCCAGGCGGTGATGTCCTGGCAAGGCAGATTTGATGCATAATCGATCCGGGTTTGACGCATTCCGACAAGTTCTTTCCCGACCTGATGAGTAATAACAAAAGAGATTATCAAGCAGATCGTCGTTCCTTAACGCTAAGCGATCGCCCTGAAAATTGAACGCCAAAAATGACGACGTCCCTCCACATTCCGAAATTTGCCTATATATGCTAGTAAGTTGGGCAAAGAACCACCCAACATACAACACATCCGTCACCATCATGCCCACTTTCACTGTATACAAAGGCTCCAAGGAGGGAAACCCTACCAAGTCCTCTACCACTCGACCAGACGAGCTCAAGGATGACGAAGTCAGGATCAAAGTGACTGCCTCTGGTCTCTGCGGCACAGGTACGCAACAGCTTCGGACATTCGCTGACATTAGACTTGCACTACGCACACGCCGATATGGGACTCGGACACGAAGGTGTCGGTATCGTAGAGGAGCTCGGTCCCCATGCTAAGGTGCTCAAGGTCGGAGACCGAGTCGGCTGGGGCTACATGCACGATGCCTGTGGTCACTGCAAGGACTGCCTCGAGGGTTGGAACACATTCTGTGCCGAGCGAAAGTTGTACGGATATGCCAATCTCGACCAGGGAAGTTTCTCGGACGGTGCCATTTGGAAAGAGGGATTCTTGTTCAAGCTCCCCGATAGCATTGCCGATGAGCATGCCGCACCCCTGGTACGTTTGCCCACAAGTGATCCCACCATTGTTGCTGACAGATAAGCAATGCGGTGGTGCTACTGTCTTTACTGCCCTCCAAGGTATTCAGTCCTCCGATGTCGTCGGAATCATGGGTGTCGGTGGTCTAGGTCATCTCGCTATCCAGTTCGCTGCCAAGGTCGGTTGCCGAGTCGTCGTCCTTTCCAGGTCCGACCGCAAAAAGCAGGAGGCACTCGATCTCGGGGCTCACGAATTTATCGCTACTGCCAACTTGAGCAAAGACACTCAGCTCGAACACCCCATTACCCGTCTACTCGTCACCACATCTGCCCAGCCTGATTGGGAACAAATCCTTCCCCTCCTTTCGACTCGATCAACCATCTATCCCCTATCAGTCTCTGAAGACAAGCTCGAAATGCCCTACATGCCCATTCTCATCAAGGGTATCAACATCCAGGGATCGCTTGTGGCTACCCGTGCTGCTCACCGACAAATGCTCGACTTCGCGGGATTGCATGGCATCAAGCCGATCGTCGAGAAGTTCCCCATGTCCGAGGAGGGACTCAAGACTGCGATGGAGAAGCTCGAGAAGGGAGACATCTACTACCGTGCAGTATTGCTCAACTAGAATCAGTATGTTGTGAAGGCGTTAGAAAATAGAACCAGAGTATAGACAGTTTAGACAGTTACAGCAAGCCGAAATATGATGCAGCAAGTTCAGAAGGCTCGCGACCCCGAAAGTCTCGTGCTCCAACCTGGTCTCAGGCATAGATGCAACCGTGGAATCAAGTTAGTGCTTTCCCTCTCTCCCCTCTTCCTTTCTCTCTCGCTTTCTTTGGGACTCCCATACGGCCGCAGTTGAATTGATAGGCAAGTTCATGTAAACCTGGTCGCACTTCGGGCTCAGCCGAATAGAGCCATGTGGACCGTATATGTTCCTGAGTGTGCCCTGAGAGGCGCAGACCTTTCCCCGAGTTATGTGATCGAGATTCACTCCAGCAGCATTTGCTGCATTGTACTTATATCTGATAGCCCCACAGGCCTTGTATTGCCGGGATCGGACGTAAAGCACTGTACACCTCTGCTCATGGCTGTAGACACCGAGACCAACAACAAAGATGACGCTTTTGACGCGGTGGATCAGAAAACTGATGAGACATCCGAGAACGCCGGGTTGGGAATGGGCGCACTGGATGGAGGTGTAGCGGCTGGTGAGCGAGCCCACCATTGCTGACATCCGGCTTGTCGCTCACAACTCAGCTGCACCCCTGAACCGTCTATGGATTGTCATGCCTTGGTGCGCAGTATCGCCTTTTGCATGCCTGCTTCATCTGACCCTTTAGTATCGGGCTGGTCTCCTTTGTATCTGCCTTGGATCAGTCGGTAAGAGACACTGCTGATAAGCGCTGATACGCAGATCATATCGACCGCTCTGCCGACCATCGCTACCGAACTCAATGCCAGCCCGTCGGAGTACTCTTGGATCGCGACCTCGTACCTGCTCGCGCAGACCATCATGACTCCAATCAACGGGAGACTGACTGATATCACTGGGAGGAAGCCGGCCCTCAGCATTGCCATCCTGTTCCTCTTTGTCTTCTCAGCCCTATGCGGAGCGGCCCAAAACGTGACATGGTAAGTTCAACCGTCGAGTGAGGACGCTGATCGCAGGTTGATCGTAGCTCGCGCTCTATCAGGCCTCGGGGGAGGATCCATCATGAGTTTGTCGTGCGTGAGGGCCATCTGATCAGAGAGCGATGTGCTGACCTGCAGGATGATCACCATTTGTGAGCAAGACATCTCTTGACAGATTGATCTGCCTGATCCGGTTAGCGGATATCGTCCCTCTGCATAAACGTGGAGCCTTCCAGGGGTACATGGGCGCCGCATATGCAGTATCTGGAGCACTCGGTCCAATCTTGGGGGGAATCCTCACCGCCAAGACTACATGGTAAATACTCCCAAGGTCCAGCATCTTTCCGGTATCGGCTGACCGGACTATAGGCGATGGTGCTTCTGTAAGCTTTGAACCTGATACTGAAATGACGGGCAGACATCAATTTACCTATCTGTGGGGTAGCACTCGTTATACTTCACTTTTCACTACACCTACCACCTGCCGCCGGGAACGTGGACATGCTCAAAAAGACATTTGACTTTGTTGGACTGTGAATACATTCCTCTTAACTTGGCTGACGAATCAGGGGTCTGATTGTTGTTGCTATAGCACTTCTGGTGGTCGGATTCTCGAGCGCGGCCGACGATGGCTTTGGGGCTGCCTCTGCCTACGCTGTCATCATTGCTGGAATGGTCCTTCTCATATCTTCATTTGTACACTACCTCACTACAAAGCGTAACGCCATCATCCCAGCTGTAAGTTCCGGTAGAGGCCTCTGCTGATGACAGCGAATGATGAAGATTCGGACCACGACTTTTTTTGTTATTGGCTCCTTCTGCAATTCCTTCATGCTCATGCCTATCAACTTCCTCTTACCACAGTTCTTTCAGGGCGTGAGTCATGTTACCGTCTATGCGACTTACGAAGCAGGTTCGGGGATCCTCGGTTATTTCTTCCGGTATTCAACTCATACCTTACACCGTTGTCATCGCAATCTCTAGTATCCTCGCAGGTGAGATCAGCACTCGCACGCACATCATTCGCCCTCTCATCTGGGTCGGCTTCGGGATTACCTCTCTAGGCTTCGGCCTCCTATATGCCTACTTCACCCCCGATGTGACGATAGCCACTCAGTCCGGCCTACTGGCGCTTACCTCTTTTGGGGTCGGCTTATCAATCACGACGCCTATACTGGTGATACAGGCTGCAATGCCTCCCGAAGATATGGCAGCAGCGACGAGTGCTTGGCTTTTGGTCAGGTCGTTTTCGGCGACGATTGGTGAGTATCCTTGGATCTTTATGCCTGACGGCGTAGGCGTTGCAGTGTTCACAGCTGTTCTGAACGACGGTCTACGCTCCCGCTTCGAAGCTATCGAAGGCTACGGGAAACTTTTCGAGGTGCCTACAGATACAGCAGGCTATCATGCCATTCATGATTTACCTGAAGGACCCATACGCCAAGCCGTCCTGACTGCATTCGCCAACTCCTTCCGCGTAAGTCTCGTCTTCAATCGCGCTCACGCTCAGACTTGCTGGATCATCGGCTGCTGTCTGCTCGCTTTCTCGCTCATCGTATGTGGTCCTGCATGTTTTGGATCCTGACTGACGCTGCAGCTAACTCTATTCACCAAAAGCTACAGCATTGATCATGGGCGAGGAGCTGCGGTGAAAGCGCCGCCCGCCGAACTCAAGAGTGAGACCGCGCGCGAGTCTGGTCTGGAGGTGTAGAGGGTCACAAGCCCTGTCCATGGCAGAAAGGATGTGGATGTTTCGTGTAAGGCATGCATATCATACATGTACCTGAATCTGATAGTCCTTCTCCTTTCGGACCAGAATATGTAGGATATGTCATTGAAGGCGTCCAAGGATGAGAATGGAAGGAAAGGTAAAGGGAAGCGTGTTAGCGATAGGCCGAAGTGATACTGATATGTCTACCTAGTTCGCCGGCATCAAGGTAGTACCTGCCAACTCCTCATACACCATCGATTCCCGTACCAGCCCCGTATAACACGTGAGCACAGCCGACTGAACATCGGGTTGCTTCCGAGCGGTGAGCGGATGCTTATAGCGGACTGTAGAGTACCTGGCAGATACCCACACCTGTGTTTACGTCGCAACACGACCGCGCTTCACACGCAGAGCCGGGGTCGGTAAGTTACATGTTTGAGCACCCCAGGGCCCCGCAGCGGGACCGGCGTTTCCTCGGCTGATCCTCTTGTTTCGTCGCCAAACACGCTCTCCAATGTTCTACAGTAATGATGAGTAGCACGACAGGAGTCAAATTGAGGGATATCGGCCGTGAGTCGTCGATAGAGATGTATACTCATGATAATAGGCGCCTGTGTGAGACTCGAGTCCTGGATGGCATTGATGTACAGGACGCCTGTCGGCGTATGAAGATCAAGTGCGTCGAAAAGGAAACTCCACCATGTCATCGCTGCCGAGAGATCGGGGAGAGCTGCACATTTCTCATGAAAAACAACATCAAGCCTTCAGAATCCGAGTGTGTAACTTTGGCTGTATTGGTCTTGAGCTGATCGACCATATAGACGCGTCAGATCGCTTGAAGCTCAGTTGCTTGACGTGCAAGCATCCCTTGCCGCGATTCACGCTGCCAGTGGTCACGGAGCAGACCAAGGTGATTCTCTCGAAAGACAAAACTGACACACTAGATCGGACAAGATCGACGTCATCCCAGACTCGCGCATCCCCTCTTCAGACCACCTGGACTGCGCCGGAGGTTACCGCCCCGAATCAGGCGATGTCTGCAAGTGAGATGACGGGCTTTCAGGTGGACCATCGGAACGGGGAGGAGGATCCTCTGAGGGACCAAGCGATACGAGCACCCCTAAAGGATATGGTCACGGCCGTCGCGTCGATCGGCAATGCGGCTCACGGAAGAGACGCGCTCGGATCACAGGAACCTTCGACTTCGTTCGATGCAAGTCGAAGAAAGAGGCCAAGAGTGGAATCACTCAGCTCGTCTGGCCCTTACATCAGTCTCCGACCGTCCTGGCGCCGATGGAGTCATTCGCATCAGCATCTCGACCCAATTACGTGTGGGATAGTGTCAGAAAGCGAAGCAGAGCGTCTATTTAACCTGTGAGCGAACCTCGTCAACTAAAATTAATACTCAGTTTCATTTCCAAATGCCATATTTATATGCCGGTATTTGACGCCTCACGCGATACTCTAACAAGGTGAGCATGTCGAGGCGTCAGTCAGCAGTCCTGATTTGAAGGATCCGCAGCCAATCCGCGTTCTGCTTGTCTACGATACTGGCCGTCGCTAAAGTTGCCGAAGATCCCGGTGGTGAGTGCTCATTCCGCATCCGCACGATAGCTCACAGATCAGGCCTCGTGAGCGAGGCTCAGGATCGAATCCGGAGGCACGCAGAAAGCATCGCCAAAGACACACTATTCACCGACGCCGATGGACTGGATATCGTGCAAGGCTTAGGTTGGTCATTCCGTAAGAAGCAGCTCATTATCAGTCCTGCTTGCATCTTGGGGTAGTCTAGGTTGGCGCTCGGGCAGTAAGTCACCTCCTGTACGGGTGTGCTTACAACAGATCACGCTTTGGCCATTGGGTAATAAGCCTCATCCCAGAAACGATCATTCGCTGACATGCAAGATACGATATGGGGCTTCACGAGTGCTTGTCCACCTTGGCCTCCTTGGGTATCGGTATTGAGAAGACAACAGAGCAGCTTGACGCTGAGCGGGGCTTGGTAGAAGGCACAAGAGTCTGGCTGATCGTGAGACGCCCATTCACTCAAACTTGACATGTATTGACACATAAGCTATACAAGATGAAGATTGAGTATGAGTCCAGGTTGACATGATAGCTGATCTTACTCAGGATGGCTCTGAATAACGGATCGCCTGTACAGCTCGATCACGGCGATACGCTGACCAACGCTCGCCAGTTCTTGACGCATCCTCTCTCGACTCGGTTGGACGGACGACTGGTGGCCGCGTGTGAGCTGCTGGAGACCCGATGCAAGTCTTCATTGAGACGTAGCTAACGTGACAGTGCTGCTTCATGAAACAAGGCACTCCCTGCCTGATATCTCGACAGACGACACACAATTGGACGAGAAGGTGAGGCAAGTCAATCATAGGGTTGAAGCCTGGCACGTTTATTGGAGTGATTATTATGGCAAGTTTGGGGTCGACGACAGTACTCAATAGCAGATCGGCGTTTGCCCATGGGCGATCCCATCAAGGCCCTCAGTGAGACACCTTGAATAAACTGCCGCTGACTAGGAGTGACGACACAAGTTGACTTCACGGTGTCAGTGATAGTGGCCCATCTCCGACCAGGCTGATAGACAGTCTTCATGTGAACGGCAGGGTCCTGAACGGTCTCAGAACCGCGAGGGACGTTGAGCATATCTCGGACGATCGGCTGCTTTGCACACATCGTGCACTGAAAGCCTCCAGACATTTGATCCAGGATGTTGTGCAATCCACCCAGGTCGGTGCTTCGGTATGATTGAGTTGACTTTACCAGGTGGATCTCCGCTATGGTAAGCGCTCTCAGTAATCCGCACAGGAAGTCGGCTGATCTGATGTAGCTAACGGATACACTCGTGCGTCGCATGAAAACATTCATGATCAGGACTGACACCGTCGGACGTGGCTATAGCATACGCTGCCCGATGCTACCTGCGCCTGTCTAGTCTCTTGCCGCACTCATGCGATCTCAAGCAAGTTGGACGAGATGTAGAGGCTCTCGCGGCCACTATGGCATCTTGTAAGTCCACTGCCGACGTAACTCATAGTCCAGATCCAGGACTCCAGGTCTCGGAGCACCTGAGAGATGTGGTGAGCAAAGCCCGTCGATCTCACGAGCTACCGCCATCTACACAGCCTAGCTCGCCTACCTTGTATGCTCGGAACTTTGCGGACCAGATAGCGGCCTATCAATTATCCACGCACTCTGACTTCGCGTTCGATCAACAAGCGACAAGTGATGAAGTTCTTGGTACAGACTTTGAGTGGAACCAGGGATGGGATTTTTCACTAGTCGATCAGCTATTTTCCACCGTCACAGGCCCTGCAGCCGACACTGGCCGCGCAGGTCCGGCTTTTTGGGATCGCTAGAGAGAGAAAGAGGGTGTCAGTCGCGGTCGCGGTGTGACGCAAAATTATGCATGCACTACGTAGTCTAAGCAATCAGAGATCATGACTCGCACACTACCATTGGACGCGACAGGGCTGGCCGCCTTCGGTACTAACCGATGAGCCCTTTGCGTGGTCCATTCCGACGCCGCCTCCAATCACAAACACGTCGAATGCAGCTTCGCTCTCTGAGCTCGAGACGTCCAAACCCACGAGCTTGTCCCCTTCATAGATCGGACTGATATCAACAACGAGTGTTTTGCTGGATCGTAGACTAGTTGTGGCTTGCGTCGCTCGTGTTATCTGGCGCGAGACGATGACGGTAAATCCTCGAGTTTCGATGCGGTCGAGTACAGAGTGTCCCTCATTCCCTATCACTAATGCCGCCTCTGGACGGAGAAGCACAGGAAGGGTCGACATCGAATGGCTCTCCGACACCCAAGCTGGGCCCGTGACTTCGGCTCCGGTAAGGATGTTTGTGAAACAGCCGGCAGGTACATAGTAGTCGACGTCTGATTCGCCAAAAACCGGAGCAACCAGTATGTCTGAACCCAGCATGTATTGTTGATCGAGGAACCAACATGTCTTGTCTTCAGGATACTCCAATAGCATGGGTCGCATAATCGGATGACCCAAGCCCACCACGCCTTGTATCGATTGAGACGTAAAGTACGGCTCCATCCGATTCTTCAGCTTGGTGAACTTCCGCAAAACATCGCATGCTTCGTCGTCCACAACCCAAGGTACACGAGGCGAACCGGACCCGTGCAAACGGGAGTGAGATGACAGTAGTCCGAATTGACACCACCGTTTACCGCAGAATCAGCCTTCGCCGTCCGATTGAGGTAAAAACTTGGACTTACTAGATGGTTCCAGGAGGAGGTGCGGTCGCATCGTTGCCCCCTTTGCCTTCCGCCTTAAATCCTCCGATATCGGAGCTATGATACCCGAAACCGGAGAGACCAAGCGAAAGTCCGCCTCGGATAGTCTCGGCCAAACCATCGAAGGTGGAATCCGTGTCTCCTCCCCAGTGAACCGGGAAACGTTGAGTACCGGTGGTCGCTGATCGAGCGAAGAGGCACGCTTCAGAGGCCCCTCTTTTAGCGACAAGGACCTCGTATACCGCTTCATTGTAGAGTCGAGTACTGCTATGAGCGAGAAGATCATCGCAAGACTTACTAAGCGTTGTGCATGGCCCGCGGGTTGCTTCCGTCATGGTACTTGACTCCTTCTGTTACGATCCGTTCTCCGAAGTCCGTTTTAAAACAATCGACTCCAACGTCTAGCAGGTCGTATAGGTACTTCTGCCACCATTTCTTTGCGGCTGGGTTCGTGAAATCCACCGTAGCGCATCCCGATTGCCAGATATCAGACTGAAATGTTCGGCCGTCCGTCCTTTGCACAAAGTAGCCTTCCCGATCGCCTTCGACGAATAGTCGAGATGCCTGACCGACCCAGGGATTAATCCAAACACAGACTTTAATGTTGCGCTGGTGGAGCCTGTCAAGGAAACCACGAGGATCTGGGAAATATTTTGGATCAAACTCGAAGTCACACCATGCGTGAGCACGCATCCAGAAACAGTCGAAATGAAAGACGTGGACGGGAATATCGATGTCGTGCATCCGATCGAGATACGACGTCACGGTGGCCTCGTCGTAGCTGGTCAAGAAGGACGTCGAGAGCCACAAACCATAGGACCAGTCGGGTGGTAGTGGTGCTCGACCAGTAAATTCTGTATATCGAGTCAATACATCTTTCGGACTCGAGCCGACGATTATATAGATCTTGAGCCTTTCGCCGGGGACTGACATTTGTACCTTGGTCATCTTGTCCGATTGCACCTCATACGAGACGTGGTCGAGTTGATCGACTAGAACACCATAGTTCTTGTTGGTAAGGTAGAAGGGGATGGATTTGTAGGCTATCGTCAGCTTCGTTCGCGATCTGAAATCACCTGCATCCGTGCTGGTTCCTCCGTCATCATTGGAGCTCTCAACTACCTGCCCATTCTTTATAAATGGCCCAAACCGCTCTCCTAGGCCATACACTTTTTCTCCAGGAGTGAGAGCCAAGGCTAGGGAGGAGTAGCTTTGCCTGAATGACCGAGGGGATCGATAAAAGGGATCGTTAATGGTCTGAGAGGCATTCTCTTTGATTGCCATTAGAGGAGAAGCAGCTTTATTGAGAATCCAGGATATCGAGCTCTGTCCAAGGTTGGTCACTGCTTTGCCGTGAGAATCGTAAATGTCGACTCTCATGCTGTGAGGTCTAAGGTCGATAGAAGCCGAAGCCAGGCCTCCAGCAGTAACGAGCTTCGCAAAGTTTTCGTCAACTTCGAGCTTAGCGGCGTGATCATCGGGGCGGCCACACGGGTAGAGGTCGTTTGCAGGCTCTTTGTACTGCGATTTTGCGTGAAAGTGACTAGTCTCGATGCCGATGATACCAGGTCCAGGGGAAGTGATTTTGAGCGTGATGGTGGGCTTATTGAGTAGATCGCCTCGGTGTCTGATATGCTTGGTGCTGCAGATCGCGTTGATATGGGGTTCAGTTTCCGGCCCGTTTTTTATGGATGTTGATGTGTCATCGAGGTGGGTCGAATACGAGTAGACTTCGACAGCATTCACGACATCAATGTCCTCTCTGCCATCCCAAACTCCTTCATCAAACTTCATATTGGGTGTTGAGGTGAAATACGTGTGAGGAGATGATGTCCCGGAAAACTATCGTCGAAGCGTATATGTACAAGTACGTGATATCGACCCTATCCACTCCAAGCTTACAGTAGTCTCGGTGAGCGAGTTCCGATCATTCTCCCGGCTCCGCATACCCCCGAACATATCGGCAAGTTCAAGGGTCTCGTATCAGCCTTGACTCGATAATTGGGCTCGGACTGCGCGGGGAATGGCTGCTCAGTGACGGTAAGTTTTCGGTTGGGAAGGCAAAACAAGTCGGTGAACGGGCTCCGATCTGGGGAGCGGCTGCCGATTCATTTTGCTTCCGCTCTGGATGTTGATGGCCTCGAGTCTCGGTGTCCGGGCTCCGTCTGGGGCACATTAGTAGAGCTCGGCACATATGATAGATTCCCGGTAGAGAGCCTCTCGGTGGCCGGGCGCCGGACCGAGCCTCCCCGCCTGTAAATCGGGCACGCGTCTCTACTGTGCCTTGCATTCTGCGGTTGATATGATCGCGCCAGCATTGCACGTTAATGTGCCGATCAGGCGTTTCGTGTCCGCGGGAGCCTGGTCCTGAATACCGATTCGACCCCTCACATAGCCCGTGGGGCCGGGCTGCTACAGCATATAAGGAGCTTTTTGACACGGATGAAGACACTCATCCACCTCATCACAAGATGTCTCACGATACCGAATCACTAAAGAACAACGAGGTCTCTGCAATTCACCAAGCTTCGACAGATGCCGATGCAATCCGAAAAGCCATGGCTGCAGCCGCGGAGGAAAAGGCAATGGGCTTCAAGGCTGTCATGCGAATACATTGGAAGGCGGCCATGTGGAGCTGCATTTTCAGTCTCGCCTTGGTAATGGAAGGCTATGACTTGGGGATTGTAAGCAAAGTATACCAGGGTCTGGTTAGGGCTGATTCACCAGATCAACTCATTCTATGGTCAAGCCTCGTTCCTCAAGCGATTTGGAAGTGTGACTCCTGAGGGGAAGCTTTACATTCCTGCCAATTGGCAGGCTGCTATCAACAACGCCGCCAGTATCGGACAGGTCATCGGTCTCCTTATCAACGGCCTCGCCCAAGCCCGATACGGATCTAAACGTGTTTACTGCTGTGCAATGATCGGAATGTGTGGCGCCATCTTCATTCCCGTCTTCTCGACCTCGCTTCCTATGCTTTTCGCAGGCGAATTGGTGTGCGGCATTCCTTGGGGGATCTTCCGTAAGTAGTGGTGGATCGGCCCTAGCTATCTATCCTGATGGTTTAGAGACTCTATCCACCGCATACGCGGCTGAAGTCTGTCCTTTGGCGCTGCGAGGATATCTGACAAGTTTCGTCAACATGTGTTGGGGCTTCGGTTTGTTCCTTGCAGCTGGGGTGGTCAGAGCTTCCATCGAGGTTGACAGTCAGTGGGGTAAGACTGAATTGGGCCACAAATTTGAAGTATGCTGATCAGGGTTTCTAGGTTGGCGCCTCCCTTACATGCTCCAATGGATCTGGCCTGTCCCTCTTTTCATTGCTGCACTCGCCGGCCCGGAGAGTGAGTACTTCCTGGTCCGCTCGAT
>Ga0265798_10009324_pt1 | contig 12295 bp, 7 predicted proteins | sample P3T30metagenome_FD_192430 | JGI IMG/M metagenome (GOLD analysis project Ga0265798, IMG submission 192430) | Plant litter microbial communities from East Loma Ridge, Irvine, California - P3 T30 | ecosystem: Environmental > Terrestrial > Plant litter > Unclassified | place: USA: California...
CGAAATACCAACGATAAGATCGGTAAAGGCAGTACCATACTGCTCGATGGCGGACCGGAGAGCGTCCAGCTCATTCTGAAAGACATCGCTGCTTGCCGACGCCCACAACCCTAGCAAAAGGCTGGTCTGTGTATCGATGGCGGCCTGGATGGCGGAGATGGGCGTGTTCTGAGTTCCTCCTTGGATCATCGTGTACAACCGGGCTGAGTTGAAGCTGCCAGATGTGTTGGGCAGAGTCTGTGCACGACTAAACTCGGCCTCGAAGTCAGCCTGCTGCTTGGGAGAGCCATCAGTGAAGGCATTGCCGTAGTTGAAGCCCTTAGAGAGGCCCTGAGCAGTGGCCGCGCCCACGAGGACGAGTATGGACAAGTACTGCATGCTGTGAGATGAGAGGGATGAAGATGTGAAGGAAGGGAACGCTCGTGGGATCACGAAGGTTGCTACATATAAGTACTTCGCCACTGTACCTGCGTCGTCTTTACGAACCTACACAAGCCGTGAGCTCCGAGTTTGCCATGCCCGTATTTGACGAGTGGGCCCATCGAATAGCTACTTACTACCAATTTACCCCTATAGGGTAAGGACATGCACAAGTTAGGTCTGAGGGTAGCCGCGTGTACGCGTGCCGAGCAAAAGACTGCCAAAGTGCGGTCTTGGTATGACCCGACCGCGGGCTGAAGACGATCTGATAGGTTCGAAGGTGTAGAGAGATCTTGGGTCCTCTTTGAGTTGCAATAGTGTGCCACAAATAGGTCTGCTGCGGATGATTTCTGTATGATCTAGATGACATCGTTCGCATGATCTACCGCTTGGCGATTGTGGATGCTCGTCGACAGCTCATCTCGCAGCCAGCACGCGAGGGGCTCACGGGGAGAAGTGAAGATGCTCTCGGTTGTGTGCAGCTTGACATCTCCAAGGATTACTTGTCTGTTCACAATGTGCATTAAAAACCGAGCATGTTTGTCTGATGTTTGGAACTCCGTGTCCGCGGAACGATGAGGGTTGTTTTCATCCTTGATGCGTGGAGAAAGAGGAGGAGAAATGCGGAGAAAAAAGCCTTGGTCGAAATCCAATCGACGAAGATCTGAACATTTCACACCCACGTGACTAACAATTTAGCCTTTGATCATTTGAAGACAACGACAACATCATTTAATACGGCAGCACAAGAAAACGCACGAAAACGAAAACGGCGTAACCCAGCAAGATCGAGCTCTATAAACTAGAAAGAAGCACATGAAAAAAATGGCCAAACCTGAAGCCGCCACCACCTCGACCAAACCACCAAACTACTACACGATCCTCAACCTCAGCACACGAAAACACGACCCAACTTTAACACCGAGCGAAGTGAAAGTAGCCTACAAACGGGCACTACTCCAACATCACCCGGACAAGCGAGCTTCATCGAAAGATTCACCAACGCCGTCAAAATCGGACAATCGCATAACAATAGACTCCGTAGCCCTAGCCTACAAAATCCTCTCTTCGCCCGCCCTGAAAGCAGAATACGATCTCGCACTACAGACTTCTAGAAGGTCACGCAACAACTGCGATGCCAACTCAGACTCTGACTCAGAAGAAGACAACGAGGAAATCTTCCGCACAGGGCTCGAGACTGTTGATCTGGACGACTTGGACTTTGTCGAGGAGAGCGACAGTGGTAAAGAAGAAACTTGGACTCGAGGCTGCAGGTGCGGCGACGATGGAGGGTTTGTGGTGACGGAGAAGGAATTGGAGGCGAATGCTGAGGATGGGGAGATTATTGTCGGTTGTAGGGGTTGTAGTCTGTGGTTGAGAGTTTTGTTTGGGGTTGAGGGGTGATTTGGGAACTTGGGATAGGATGATTATGATTCCAGATAGTGGTAAGAGAGAGTGACTGCTTCAAATTAATCTTAGCCACGTCTACTATTAGTGAATGGTATCTTCGGAGGAAATTAATGCATGCAAATGCTGAATCATCATTATTAGGCTTGGCTAGGCTAAGTAAAGTCATACGGGTATCAATGTGTTGTTTACCGCAAGTCTTCTCGCGAAAAATAGAGAAAGAAAGCCTCCTTCGTAATCCTGGAAAGGCTTGAATGACAGGCCATCCCGGGCGCCACACTCCCATAAGCCCGGCAGTGTAGATCGGTTCATCAGGAGTAAATCGTAATGAGGAAAGAACAAGAAAGAGCATCTCCAATCCAACGGTCACGCTTAACCAACTCTCGACTCAGGCGGAGGCGGCGCTCCATGTCCGCCCGCATTCGCCTCCGCACCACTGACGGTATTGCTACCACCACCATGACCACCATGACCATCTCCGTCCCGACCGCGAGGATCAAACCCATAATCGCGCTTGAGCTTGCCCCACTTGGCCTGCTCGATCTGCTTGCGGTCCTTAGCATACTGACCGAAAGCATTCTTCTCCCGAGGCGGCGCCTGTTCGTTCTGGAAATCGGCCTCGAGCTCGTCGAGATCGCTCTCGTCCGAACTAGAGATCGAGCCCGAGCGGCTGCCCTGGCGATAGATGATATGGTCGCCCTCCTTCTTCTTGCGCTCGCGCTGCTCGCCTTTCATCTTCTCCATCTTGTCCTTGTCGCCGTTGCAGTCAAGCGTCAGGATGTGCAGGCCGGGCAGGTTGGCGGCCATGTAGGCTTTTAGAATAGGCAGGAGCTCGGCGTTGGGCCGGTAGGTGCCGGAATCGTTGTCGATGACGAGCTCGTAGTGGCTTGGATCTTTGGGAGGGTCTTCTTTGGGAGGACCGCCGTCGATTTCCTCGGCTGGGTGGGTGGGGTTGTCCCCGTGCTGTGGAGGGTGAGACTGGGTCGAGCTCTCTGTTGGCTCTGGTGGTGGCGGGCGTCTTGGGTGCTTCAATCTTCGGATGAAGAACTCGCCGGAGAATGCGATGTACATCGAGACATCGCTGTGCATAGTGTGCTTGCTCAACATGTCGATGCCAAACTCCTTTCCGGTCTCAGTGAAGCGGAAGAGGGCGTCCAGCGTCAGAACATAAGTAAATATGCGAGCACCTTGATCGTAGTGTACGAGCTCGAGGAAATGCTTTGTGACAGCCATCCCAGGGTTCTCGCCAAAGCAACCGTAGATGGTCGATTTGTCGAAGTTGTACACGCGCGCATGTTGGTGATGAAGTGCCTTTGACAAGACGAACCCCTGCAAGCCCGAATTGGTAAACATGCGCTTCGCCCAGGGCTTGAACTCGACATATCTGTGGTAGAGCTCAGGTGGCACAGGTCCACGGAGTTGGAGTTGGTTGGCCTGGAAGTCGTAAGGTCTAGTCTGACGTTTCTCGCCCTGGTTCTCCTGCGCCTGATCACTACCGTTCGCAGCACCCGAACCGTCGCCAATAGTACCCTTTTCTTCGGTCGGATCGTGCGTGTTAGCAATCCGTCCAAGCAAAGGACTGTAATGTCTTGTCCACCATTGCGGTCCGAGCGTGTACATCCTGCCGTTCTGACCGTCTTCGGGAGTCTTCTCCAGCACTTTCATGCTGACGAAGATATCGCCGTGCATGTGTTTCGCCAGCCTGAAGCAAGTCGCGACGGCGCGGACCATGTATGCGCGCCTGCTACCTGCTTTCTTCTCGATGTGAAACTGTCGCTGGTCGAAGCCCTCCCAACCTCGAAGTGCAGGCACGTGTATGTGCACGTTGCCGAGTCGGTCGTCGCTGTTCGCCGGGTCCTCGTCGTAGACTCGCAGCTTAAGCTTGAAGCCATCTGCCGGCGCATTGGCGACTATCCAATCTGAATTCCACTCCGGGTCGGTGTTGCGCCTGATGGTAGGCGTTCGGAAGCGTAAGGGCGGATCCTCTTTGTGTCGCATCGGACCCTCGGCCTTGCACTCGGCCAAGACAAATGGATCCGAGGACAGCGAGTTGATATCGGCCATGGGCAGGTTCGTAGCCCTGTGGAAGGTCATCTTAACCGTGTAGCCGCCTGGCCTGTAGGGTATGGGCGTGCTGTCATAGCCACCCGGAGGCTGGTCGTTGTCTTTATTGCCCTCGCCGGCCTTGTCATCCTGGCTCTTCTCAGCATCTTTGGGAGCCGGACGAGCTCTGCCAGCTTCTTGCGCTTGTCGCTTCTCCTCCGAAATGTCCAGAGGCTTGACGATCTTGCCGACGCCGTTCTGCACGTCTCCTCCAGCCGCGGTCCCTGCGTTGGTTCCCTCCATACTCTTCACGCGTTCCGCTCGCGGTTCGACCTCCCAAGTTAGGTATTATGCGCAGACAGTCTCTTTGCTGCAAGCCGATCACATGCAAGCCCCAACCTTCGTTTTTCCTAGGGATGTCCCGATACCGGTCGCTATGCTGAGAACCCTACCTGCTTGCGCAAAAACGAAATACAACAGGAAACATACCAGGAGAGTGAGAAAGTGGGCAGAGTGAGGCAGATAAGCTACTCCGGCCCAACATAAGCGAGGGGGGCTGGCAAGCATCCTAAGCTGGCGCAGCGCGCAACGCACCACCATGCATACGCAGCCTTTCGTAGGCGACGAGGATGGATCGGACGGCTACGAAAACCTTCGTCCTGCTCGGCCGACGCCAAGCGACCGCCTTAAAACGCTTAGCATTGCTTGTTTGACAGCGAAAACAGGATTCCGCCCAGCGATTGACATCACTTCGGACCCCTGGTGCAACCGTGGAGTGCGCGTTCGTGTAGGAAACCAGTCGTCGTGCATGTCTAGTCTGCAGGCCAAGCTAAACCCAAGCTACCCAGCCGCGTTGACCGTGCCAGCCTTACCAGCCTTGTGATAAGGCAGAATCGAGGAGATGGCGTCAAACTCTGTGTAAGGCTTGTGATAGGCGATCGCTGAGCATCGCAACCCTGAAATCTCCACTCCGATGTCCACTTTGGAGATGAGAAAGAGTCAAGAGACACACCGGCTCCGCTTGGCGTGTTGGTGCATTTGCTTCACGGCACACGCTATCCACCTTGGCTCGCATCTTGGCGTGTGGGAGAGGCGTGACGGACGAAAGCATCGAGTTATACGCCAGGTGGGAGAGTAATACGAAAGGGAGTACATGTAGTGGTAGCGGCATATATCGATTCTTGGATCGAAATCACGCAAGTCGGCAGTGTGTCTGGCCGATTTTCGGGCAAGAGAGAGTCAAGGGAGGAGATAGGTCAATCGCGATGATAGGTATAGAAATGAGGTATTGTGTAACGGAATCGGTTCGATTTATTCCAACGACTGCGTAAGATCAAAACAAGCCATCTCAGGTATCTCAGTAAACAGGCTACAGAACATAGCTCAGACGCCATCTACGCCTGCAATCGCCCCCTCAGAAATCATCGTCGCCCATATCGAACTCGTCTTCGTCGGTCTCGATGAAAACAAGACGAGTGCCTTCTGCTGCTGTTTGCCAGACCTAGAAAATGATTGTCAGTAACGCAAACATACAAGTCCGTCATCACACGAGAAAGACTTACATCCAATTCGGCGTACTCGTCCAAGCAGGCTTCCAGCTGCTGGGCAGTGAAGCCCTTTGCGAGCACTCTCTCCCTGACTCTGCGCATGTCCAGTTCTCCCCGACCCTCGCCAGTAGCAGCAGCACCACTGTCACGCATTCCGCGGACCAGATTGAAAATCTTTGTGCTGGGTGACTGGTCGCCGCGGCGGTCGCGGTTGTCCTCGTACAAGCTGGCCTTACTGACCTCGATCAGTCGGAGTGCCTCGTCGACATCGTCGCTGATGACTTCGTTGGCGAAACGCAGACGTGCGAGCGCCTGCGACAGACGCAGGATACCAAGGAGGGTACGTGGCGATGTGTGGGTGAAAGTCTTCTTGCCAGCCTCATCACGCTTCTGTTGTTGTCGCAGGCGGACGTAGGCTCCGACAAGGTAATCTGAGATTGCCTTGGGGACAACGGGACGGTAGTTACGCGCGCGTGCGACCCACTGCCTCACCTCGTTAGGAGAGAAGACGATTCCACCACCTTGAGGCTCGGGGTGGGCGTTGTGGATGTGGACATGAGTGACGTGGCGAGCAAGCTCCTCGTCTGTGTCCCTTGAAGGAGTATCCAAGATGAGGAAGAGGACGTCGAATCTACTGAGCAGGGCGGCCGGCAGGTTGATGTTCTCAACGGGCGAAATGCGAGGGTTGTAGCGACCATAAAGCGGGTTGGCTGCTGCGAGGATGGAGGTTCTAGCGTTCAATGTGGTCGTAATGCCGGCCTTTGCAATCGAGATGGTCTGCTGTTCCATAACTTCGTGAATGGCTGTGCGATCACTGTCGTCCATCTTGTCGAACTCATCAATGCAGCAGGTACCGTTGTCAGCCAGCACCAAAGCACCACCTTCAAGCACCATCTCGTCTGTGACTGGATCTCTCATGACAGCGGCAGTGAGACCAACACCACTGCTACCACGACCGGTAGTGTACACACCACGAGGAGCAACCTTGGTGATGTACTTCAACAGTTGCGACTTGGCAACACCAGGGTCACCCATCAAGCAGACGTTGATGTCTCCACGAATCTTCATACCGTCACCCATCTCCTTGGAGACACCGCCAATCAACTGCAGAAGCAGTGCCTTTTTGACATCCAAGTGGCCGAAGATCTCAGGTGCAATAGACCGGCTGAGGTATTCGTACAGCTGACCTGATTGTTCCAGCTCAGTCATGCGCTGGATTGTTGACGGTGCCAAAGCCATGTCGTCGTAAGCCTGCTTGTGTTGGTGAACGTATTGAGCCTCCAGGTAGGTGTCCGTGAGCAGGCCTGCCTTGATCGCTTTGAAGCCTGTGTAGGGTATGGGCAAGAAGATGCCAGCAATGTCGACCACGTCTCCAGGGTTGACTTGGCGACAAAGCTCGCCGTGGCATTGAATGGTCAGCTGACGTGGGATGTGACCCACTGGGACCTGGTCTGCCATTTCCTGGATCTTGATTTCCTGGAAGGGGAGGAACCTGGAGGCGCGAGTTGAAAGAAAGAGCTGTCCCTTGGCATTGTTCGACTGGCAAGCATCTGATGAACATTCTACCAGGGGTGTAAAGTTTTGGGTTGTAACAGGTTGGAAGATCTCGTGGCCGCAGCGATCGCATGAGTAGGCATTGACCTGCACTGACGGCTTGACATCGGAGACTCTTGTCGCGATACCGCGCACAGTGATCAGGTGGCCAAGGTGGTCGCCTCGTACGTTGCGGACAGCAAGAGCTTTCTTGCTGACTTCGCTGCTTGAGCCCGAAGGTGTGACCGGCTTGAAGTTCAATGTGTATCTCCGTGTCAAAGCTCGAGGGAAGACGGATTCTGCCGCTGCTTGTTCGTTGCCGCTCGCCTCCAGCTGTTGCATAATAGTCTCGTTGTATTTTGCGCGCTGTGTCATGATAATGTCAAGCACATCCTCCTTGAACGAGGTTTCCTGTACCGGCCGTGGGAGTGCGTTGTCTACTGCGCGAGAGAAGATCTCAATGTAGTGATGCGCGTTTTTCTCAATAGAAGCGACCAGCTGTAATTGCGAGTCTTCCGGCAGCGTGCTTTCGTACTCCTGGATGTCGTCCAAGCTGATCAATACTTGGTTGGTCTTCCTGTCCGCAACATCCTGCAAGATGTCCATGTATTTCTGCTTGCTTATCCTCCTTGGGTTGCGCGCCCCATTGGCGTCGTCCATGAAGTCGTACTCATCGCTCGCATCGTCGCCGTTCAGGTTGAGGTCCTCCAGGGCATCCTCTGCTTCGGTGGAGGATGATTTGAAGTTGCGCAGGAAATCCTCGAATAATCTCTGTTGCTCGGAGTAGTCTACCAGGAACTTGGTTTGGAGGAGCGCCATGGTCGCGAGTGTGTTGTTGCAGCAAGATCAAGATGTGTTTGATCTGTCGCATCCCAACTTTGGCGGCGGGAAACACCAACACTAAAGACGCGGTTGCAATGGGAAACGCGTGACGCGAGGCGGCAGTTGACGTGAAGACTAGTCCGTTTCTAGATGCATTGGACCTCAATGTTCACTTCCAATTGTGATTTCGGGAACTTCGTCTTCATCTGCATACAATGTAATGTGACCTTTTGGTTTTTAATCCATGCTTCATTCCGTCGTACGCCATGTTGTTATTAATCATGAGCTTCCTCACGGTGTGCCTATCAGCCCACTCGATCCTCTGACTCCTGATGTTTGGGGACGCAAGGCACTCCGATTGAGTACGTGTAGTGTGTGTAACGAAGGCCATCAGGTACAGTGTCTTCCAAGTTCGAAGGATCTTACTCTCACTTGGACTGCAAACCTCTGAACAAATTGCCGCTCTCCATCGACAATCACAAGCGGTCATTCATTGCGAATACGGCTGACCGTTCCAGCACGAAACATAGCTTAAGCGAAGAATACGCCCCTTTGGTCACGCCACCTTACATTCCAACTGGATCAGGGTCGCGTACTTATCTTTCAAGCCCAAGAGTCTGATCTGTCCTCTGCTTCAAGCATACTAAACTCTGAGCGTTTGTGTGTCGCTGCGGCCACAGCCTTGCCAACACATCGTGCCGGCAAGCATTGATGCCGATACGATCAACATGGGCATCCTGCAGAGGATAAGATCATGTCGCGAATCTGCACCCAAACACTACCGTCTCGCGGCCTGGGCAGCGCTATGCATAGTACTGTTCCTCATCCTCGGAGCGGCGTACGAGCTAGCACGAGCAACACCATCAAACCGACCAGACAATTACAAAGAGCGCCTCCGCGGAATGGCCGCCAAAATACCCTGGATATCCTCAGAGCCAGACCCCCTATACATCTACAAAAGTCTGGGCTCAGACATCGAACAGTTCCCATCCCACGACCGGGCGAAGATAGGCAAATGCACCCTACTCTACGGCAGCCACGAGTATTCCTACCATGCCGCGCTCGACACGCACGTCAGGCATAACCAACTGCACCATTATCCGGCATATGTGCTAGACCGCCCGATCCAAGACGACATGTGGTCAAAGCAAGCCGCAATCCTCGAAGTCCTGCTGCTCGAGATGGAGAAACCGCCAAAAGACCGCCTGCAGTGGCTCGCATGGTTCGACGCAGACACCATGAACATCAACCCGCTGACCCCGCTGGAAACCTTTCTCCCGCCGCCCGACATGCAAGACGTGCACGCGCTGTTCGCCCGCGACTGGAATGGCCTGAACGCCGGCACTTTCATCCTGCGCGTTTCGACATGGAGCATCGAGATCATGTCGGCGGTGCTGGCGTACCGGGTGTTCAACCCAGACACCCAGCTACCGTGGGGAGAGCAGACGGCGATGAAGAATCTGTTGGGCGAGAGGGACTTCATCAAAGGCGCCGTGTATGTGCCGGCGCGCTGGTTCAACGCCTATCCCACCGGCGATCCGCCTTACAAGGCTCAGCCGGGAGATATGGGGTTGCATTTTGCGGGCGTAACGGGCAAGGGCAAGGTGATGGAGGAGTGGCTGTATAAGCTGGAGAAGGACAAGGCGGTGTGGGAGGTGCCGTTGGATCGGAGCAATCTGACGGATCAGGTTAAGTGGTTTTGGGATGGGGTGAGGATGGAGTTGCATGGAGAGTGATGGAGTTGGGGGCGAGCTTGTAGTGGGACGAGATCGTTGGGTGAGGATAACATTGCATTTCTGATCGCGCTCGGTCATGCGATAGAGAATACATCAGTGAAAGCCCATCATGCCTGCCGGGCAGCGACCGGTGTTGGCGCTCCACGCTTAAATCAACTTTTCCAGCTTTCTCAAGCTGCTCCTTCAGCTCATCAAAACAGGTCCTTCAACCCGTTCGCTTCCTCGTCAAACTCATTCCCATAAGTCTCACGAAGCATCCCAACAAACCCCTCGCCTCCACCAGTGGTCTCCTTCAGCCAACCCTCCATAGAGTAGATGTCATCAGTACACTCCTCAGCAGCAGCCTTCCACTCGACAGCCTCCTTGCCCTTCCTCTCCAGCTCAGCGGGGTCGTTGTCGCTGTATGTGGCAAGCTCGCATTGGAGGGCCTCGATCTCACCCTCCAGCAATCTCTTCGAGCCGAGCAACTCCTCGCGCGTATCGCCACTCTCATCGAGCATCTCGTCGTCTTCTTTGCGCTGCGCTTCACCTTCTGCGATCTTGCTCCTGAGCTCGGTGTCGGTGGCGAGCGCTTTGTCGTGAGCACTCTGCGCGCCCTCGAGCGCTTTCTGCAGGGCGATCTTGTCGTCTGAGACGAAAGACCAGTACCAATTGCCGGAGCCTATCTTCTCGGCGCGGATGCGGCTTTCGTCTTGAAGTGCTTGCACGTAGTCTGGGTTGTAGTGTCAGTGGGCGTGCATATTTGGCAAAGTGCATGTGAGCGATGCGACGATGGCCGGTCTGTACCTTTCACTTGCATGCCATTGATTTGCGCGACGGATGGCAGGTGCTTCTCGAGGTCTTTGATGGTGTGTGCCACGCGCGACTTTTGGATGTAGGCGAGAGCTGCTGACAGCTTCGCTGGGGTGCAGTTTGTCTTTGGGGCCTATGCGATGTTAGATGGGTGATGGCATTGGATGCGGGCGGTTTACCATCGCTGCGGAAATGCTCGAGATGCGGTCGGCTGATGATGCGACGTTACTGTTTCTGGTCGATGTGTCGATGGGATTAGGGAACAGTGAAGTTGGGGAATGGTTTAGGCTGCTGGCCACGAGAGTGCATCGCGCCTTCCTAACGTGAGGCACGATGCTTTTCCAGTAGAGGACCGAATTGACATTGTTCGTATAAGGATGATCAAAGCCATCTCTATTCCGGTGAACGAAGAAGACTCAATGCTGCTCGTGATGCATGAGCATACTCCTTACACGACGCAGTAAGCATTTCCGTCCCTTGTAAATGACCTAGCTCCGCTCGGGCGACCAACTGAGCACTATCGCAAGCAACGAGCAGGGCGGCGAAGCGTCACATTGCCTTCGCACCATGCTCAGACTACTCGGTTGTATGTATCAGCATACTGCACATACGAATGTAAGCGCATGCGGTCGAGGACCTCTGCCTAAACATCGCCAGCCTTCAAACCGTGGGCCAGACTGCCTCATCCGCTTGTTGCTGGTCCCTTCCAGCAACATGATAAACATCGCGGTGGTCGATACCGGCAACTTCGATATAAGAGATATCTCCTCCAGACCTCTGATCCGAAGACCAAAAGCAAACTGATGAAAACTCAATGCCGGATCAAGGTTGAGATCAAAAATTATGAAGATCAAGCAGACGAATCTACCTGACAACAAAGTCTCGCCGCGCTGTGCAATGCAGGAGACGTTGGTGGTCTAAGAGGCATTCGTGATCGCCCCCGACTCTTCAAGGTAAGTATGAGAAGAGGAAAGTCTATGAGATCGGAAGGAAGTTCAAAGTTATATACACGTCGGAAAAAGCGCTAGTACTAGTGGCTTGGCGGTTTGTGAGGTAGCCACCTCAGGCAGACATCCAGACGACAGCATCACGTGATGCACTCGCACTTCCTCCAATACAGTCTGGTAGGTACCTGTGACTGAGGGATACGAGTATGACCATGTTGTTTTAGACGTTTGCAGGTGCCAGATAATCAGATTGTAAATAGCGCGTAACCTCAGCATCATTCTAGATGCCATCGTACACTGAAACACACTGGATCAAGTCACGACCAAAAGTTTCGACAAAACAGTTCTCACATTCCACACATCCGATACGATGTCAGTAAAGACAACGCTGAGCGCTTTTGACAACCAAAACACCATGAAGCAGTGCGAGCAGCCGTGACGGTCTCCCCACGGCAGTATTGTCGTCAATGAAAAAGCGATCTGTGTACATCAGGGTTAGGGCTGATGTTAGATGATCAGACCGCCTCTCTCCAAACACTTGCAGGACCGCAACACCACCCTCACAACAAGGCTCTAAACCTCCTCCCATCCTCTCCTCTCTCCAATCCCAGAAAATCCACAACCATCCCTGCCCGATCAACCCCAAAGAAATTACCCTCCTTTCCCTCCCCATCAACGCAAACCCAAAACGGAACCCCAAAAGCGCCAGCATCCACTGCCTGCTTCGAATTTCCATTCAACAATTCCTTAACCTCCTTCTTACTCGTCCCTTCAACAAGCTCCCCGGCCCTCTCCTCACCAAAGACTCCCGCCAAAGCTTTCGCCACAACTCCAGGCTCCCCGATCGCCTGACCTTCGATCCAGAAAGTTTGGTAGAGCGCCTCGAAGGCTTCGGGGAGTTTCTCGGGATGCTGTGACTGGATTGTGCAGAGGGCGCGTTGGGCTGGAAGGGTGTTTGGCGGAAAACCCGCGGGCATCTCGGCGAGGATGGGGATGGAGAGGAGTGATGCTAGACGGGTACGATCGGTGGAGATGTATTTGTCTTTGT
>Ga0265798_10009325_pt1 | contig 12293 bp, 11 predicted proteins | sample P3T30metagenome_FD_192430 | JGI IMG/M metagenome (GOLD analysis project Ga0265798, IMG submission 192430) | Plant litter microbial communities from East Loma Ridge, Irvine, California - P3 T30 | ecosystem: Environmental > Terrestrial > Plant litter > Unclassified | place: USA: California...
TGGTCGCCAAGGGGAATGTCATTCAGAAGATTCTCAAAGCCTCTGGTGCCTTTACCAAGGAGGAACTCGCAGCCATCGCTCGCGCAAACGTGAAAGGCGAGCGCTTCGGTGCCATCAAAACACCCCGTCTGCTCCTCCGCGAGTTCGTGATGAAGGACGAGGAAGGCTACTTTCTTCTCGAAGGAAACGAGCAAAATGCGCGTTACCAGGAGTGGCCCCCTCGAACACGCCAACAAGCTCGTGAGCTCGTCTTGGAAAATATCCGCAACCACAACGACGTGCCGCGAACGAAGTATGAACTCGCTGTCGAGACGCTCGACGAAAGATTCATCGGCCGCGTTGGCGCCAAGACATCTCAAGCAAACTCCGACTCCCTTCCAGGCGAATCTACCATCAAACCCGTCACCCACGCTAAACTTTGGTTCTCCTTCTTGCCGTCAATACAAGGTCAGGGTTATGCTACAGAGGCCATGACAGCTTTCATCAATGCCCTGAAAGAAAGACTGCAGAACCAAGGGAAGTTGGAGATGGAGATTGAGTGTGATCCTAGGAACGAGGGGAGTTGGAAGTTAGCGGAGAGGCTGGGGTTTGAAAGACATAGCCTGACGAAGGAGAAGACACAGATCAAGGGCGAATGGGTGGATAGTCTGGTTTTGAGGAAGATTGTTGGGGATGTGTAAGTGAACCAGTATTGTCGTGTGTTGGAAGGATATGCTAACGTGGGATAGGGCGTTTGCGTCGAAGCATGTGAGGAGAGGAAGTAAGGTCAGCAGCAGTATGCGGTTGAGTGCGACGGAATTGTTTGAGAGCTGTCATTGACGATCTCACAAACGCGTGTTGTGGGACGCCGACGGCATGACTTCTTGGCCTCAGTCTTCTTCTAGGTACGCTTCAGGTCGATACTTGATACGGTATGGGAAAGCAGAAAGTTGGTTTATGCCTCTCACTCCAGCTACTCTTTCGTTGTTGCTTGTTGCTTAAACACCCCAGACGTGACTTTAACCAACTAACACAAATCATGCACATGAACGAGACTTCCAAATGAGCGACTGAATCGATACATCAAAAGAGTGTGGAGTTGCAAGACCAATAGCAAGACAATATGTACACCAAAACGACGCGCTCCTCGAGACCAACTCAGTATTTCGGCCACGATCTTCACGACCGTATCAACACCAAGCCCTACACCCTCCCCTGTTGCTCCCGCCCCATATCCAGATCATCTAAATAGGCGTAACAGCACTAATATCAATCAAAGTAATCGGCTCAAGATCATTGGGCGTCGGCGCCGCATCTCCCTCCCCACCATCCGTAGCCGTAGGAAGCGTGATCAACGTAACGGGCGCCAGACCATCACTCGATCCCGTCGTGGCCGCCACCTCAGTAGGCAGGGTAATCAACGTGATTGGCGCAAGATCATCGCTGGTCGTTGCCGGCGCGCTCACATCCGTGGTAGTGACGTTGGGAAAGGTTCCGTTGGCGGTGGGGAATGCGGTGACCGTGACAGTGAGAGTTGTTGTTACGGTTATGGTATGAGTACCGGACCAGGACTTTGTTCCCCAGTGTGCGGCGCGGGGGTGGAGGTCGGGGGTTAGACGTTTGAGGGGGGTGGCGAGGACGAGGGAGGTGGGGAGGAGGGGGAGGAGGATGAGGGATTTCATGATGGTGGTAAAGGAAGAGGCGATTTGGAGTGAAGGCTGAAGTTGGTGGTGGATGGGATGATGGGAAAGGATGAGGAGGGTAGGATATATAGTTCTCTACGGCTTTCGAACGCGTCAACCTGAGGCTTGAAGAACAGAGGACAGTGGTTTGACGCGTAAACCCGCAGATTTCTCCTGAATGAAGCAAGCCACGGATTACACTGAGTATGCGCCTCTCAGACGCCTTCCGCTGCTTCAAGCAAGTTGCTGTACGCGTATCCACTGATATCCATCAACTGTTCGTCAGCCCACGTGTCGTAGCAAGCAATATACTTAGGAAAGGGCCCATGTCACATTGGCACCTTGTCCTCATGTTTACGTGTTTTTGTTGCAGAAATGCTCGAGCTGATGTAGCCGCCAAGACTGCGCGTACTGGATAGGCGTCGGACTTCGCGTAGACTGACTTTTACAAGCGCAGTGTCCACTCGCGTGTCCGTATCTACGAAACGCCTAGAGCGGACCTTTTGCGAAGTCCGTACTTGTGTTACTCAAGCTCGAGCTGACATGAAGAGCGCAGACGTGGGGTCGTAAAGATAAGTGGATTGTCGCTAGAGGACTTTGGCGCGAGCGCACTCGATCTAGATAATACTTGTGTTGTGAGACATACATGCCTTTCCAGAGAACGGATCGCCACGAACTGAACAATTAGCAGTAAATTTGGTCGTGATTGCCGATGGGTGAGCGATGCTCGGGACAACCTTGGAAGGTGAGGAGGCTGGCACGTGGCTGGGCCTGTGCGCATCTGCCTCACTCGGCGTATGATGTCATGAATTTCTTCCACCCGGCCTCCATCATCTCGAACTGTGCTTTCACACTTGGCCAGTCGCGATAACACGCAGGACTAGCTCAGCCCGCCTTCCCTCATGGCTCCACACGCGCTCAGATACCGTATTCTCGTCTATGCTCCAATGAGCTCCATCTGCCTCTTAGCGTGTTTCTGATCGTCAAGCGACATGACAGCTTGGAGGAAAATAGAGCACTTATCCAATTACGAACAAGTCTACAAAGGAGAAGATTTCCGAAGCTTGAAACACACCAGTCACTGCCGAAAAAAACAATGTTATAGTCGACGGAAGTGGCTAGCGCAGAAGCGCTCCAATTATAGCGCTTACATGTGTAGCTCTGGGGGACGTAAGATCAGCCTGTTTGTATATACCGGCGAGGTAGTCACTGGCCCACGATTCTTACATTTGGGTGCAAGATGGCCACGAGTAATTGCAACGATATCGCCACCTGTGAACAGAAGATGCCATCATACAATGCCTCGATAAGCGCATCATGTTCCATCTATCTTTTCTCACATGGCGCACATCCAGCAAGGCTGAAAAGCGGCATGCTTACGGCGGTATAACAGGACTCATTGAGTGCCGCACGCCCATTTGACACTATTTAGAGGATGACCCAAGGGAAGAGATCTATTGGTGCCCGCTCGTATCCCAAGCTGAGTAGCCAGCCTTCATATCTTATAACTCAGCTGCGATTGGGAATAGAAATTCTACTCACTCTCCCACCTTTTGAAACTTCTTGCCTGGCTATCATGCCTTTCAAAGATATCATGCCTTTCAAAGAACGAATGCACCCAGAAGCAGTACTGGCCTTAGGGCAAACACGGAAGAGCTTCCATTCTAAGCTCGATGGTGTAGCTCTTCGTAAGCCGAAGGAGATGTTCTTGGTAAAGTTACTCTTGTTTTGTTCTTCGTTTGGAGTTACTAACATCTTACAGCGTATGCGAAGCGAGAGCTACACATATGAGTCTCTACCCATGCCCTCGAGTATCCGCATCCTTCGGATAGACCCGGGAGCCTCCTCCGATCCGATTACTTGCCACTTCCGTATCGTAAACCTGGACGACCGCCCAAGTTTCACCGCCCTTTCATATTCTTGGCAGAAGGACCCTGCGCTGGTCACAGATATCATGTTCAAAGGGCTCTTAACAGTCCCTTTCACTGCATGGATCTACAAGGAGCTCGCTAAGGCACTTTTGGGAGGTAACAATAGCATCGATGATGTCTGGCAGAGGTTCTTGCGGGATGCCGAAGGTAGATGGACAGACTACAATAAGGGCGAGGAGGGAGACGCGAAGCCTCTTTTTTGCGACGGCAAAAAAATCATGATACATGCCAATCTTTACGAAGCCATGGCTCGTTTACGGTGTTTACGACCTACTGAGTACTGGATTGATGCCGTCTGCATCAACCAACAGGATCTGAGCGAGAAAACTCAGCAAGTCCAGATGATGGGAAGAATTTATGGTGACGCGGAAGAGGTGGTAGTCTGGCTCGGTAACGTGACGAGCTTCGCAGCCTACCCCTTGCAGACATTGTTCTCAGTCTTTGGGTCAGAGTTGAGTGAGAAAGACACTGTCTCAGAACATACAGCAGACGACTCAGAGATTCGAAGAGATTCAGAAAAAGTAGTAACTGACGAAAAGCTTGACGTAGTGGCCAAAGAACATCACCAGGACAGAAGTGAACTCGAGATAATGCTCACCTTGGCCGCCTTTGTACTCCTCACTCGTCGCTGGTTTCGTCGCCTATGGGTCGTACAAGAGTCACGTCAGGCTCGTCAAACTCTATTCTTACTTGGCGAAACCCAATTCAGTGCCAATCTTATCTCGTCGGTGCTGCGATGGGTTGAAGATAAAATTGATGAAAGATCGCGAAAACGTTCTATGCAAGGCCTAATTGCGCAGGTTGTCAACGCTACACCTATATGGCAGGCCCATATCAAGCACATCATAGCGATGACAGCTTCCGTGAGTTCATCTCATGACGAAGAAAAGTGGGCCTTGCAGCAGTGGCTACAGATGGTAAAGAGTCGAAAAGCCCGCGATGCCAAGGATATGGTATTTGCAGGTCTGTCTCTTATACGGCCTGAGCATCTGACCATTGATCTGTCGTTGCAGGCTCAAGTTCCGGACTCACATTGCCACAATCCGAAGGAGCAAGGGAATGAAGCATTGCCCAAAGGGCGAGAGAAGCTATGGGACAGTTTACACGCCGACTACAACGCCGAGACCTCCACTGTACTCTTGAACCTCGCGGCTTGTATCCTTACACATTACGATCTCCCTGTTCTATTGGACATTACGTTACGGTTTCGTCGCCCTCCATCATACGCGGTACTCACCGAGCTACCCTTGACTTCATTCCCATCGTGGATACCGGATCCGGGAGCATGGAGCTTGAGGGCTTTGGAACCTGTGATATCGCTCAACAATCATGGCCGTCCTTTTCCGCTTTCTGCGCACATGTCGAACGTTCAGCCACAGATATCGTCCGATGGCACTAAGTTGGCTGTGACAGCTGCTCTTCTGGACACTGTATCCCACTGCTGTCCAATCTTGGACCTCGCACTCAGCATCAAGGATTGTGCGGGCGCTATCAGGGTGCTCGACTGGATAGCTGACACAGTTCCCCGTGTGTACTATCCAACCGGATGTTCAGGAATAGAGGCTCTGGCACGCCTATTGGTATCGGCTTATAGGAACCCAAAAGATCCCGAGAGGCAATGGAAAGAGGACACTATGGCGCGAGGGTTCTGCGAGATGCTTCACGAGCTGATTGGAGGTGGCGTAGGAGATGGTGTCAAAATGTGGAACGAGGGACTTGACCATCTGCCTACGTGGTTAAAATCGTATCCTTGGCCTTCAGGCTGGGCTATCGATTACGATGGTATATTCAAGGCCTACGCCAGGATCAGAGCAAATCATCCAGACGCTCCTTGGCCACCAAGCAATCTTGCGGGTCCAGAAAGGAAGGAAGTCCTCGATAAGACAGGAGACATTCACCTTGACACCTTGACAGGCATCTCCGAGATCAACATAACTAGACAAGAAAGTCCCCACTTTGATGAACGAAGTGACTCAGTGCGAGACACCGGCGATGTTGCGAACACTCGTGACTCTCTCCGAGAGTTCGACTGGGCGTTAGACGTGCTCAAATACAATTCCGGGATAGGATTGCAGAGCTTGTTCCTTACCAAAGAGGGTTATCTTGGAATCGGTCCGAATTGGCTGAGGAACGGCGACGGGGTCTTCTTAGTAGCGGACGCAAAAGCCCCTTACATACTCGCCCAGGTGAACGATGTCTTGCAGAGGCAGGCGCGCGAGATACGTGAGCAGCTTGACACTGGCAAGAGCAGGTCTGTCAAGCTAACAAGAGAACATCGCAAGAGCTTGCGGGAACAACTGCTTCAGATTGAGAGTAGGCCTCAAGGAGAGAGCGCATGGCAGCTGGTAGGAGAAGCGTATGTGGAAGGTGTAATGAATGGCGAGGCTGCTGGACTCGCGGAAGCTAGGGCACAAAGGTACAATATTGCGTAGACATGGAGACGCGGTCATGTTTCGGTACATGTAATTGAATGAATGTTTTAAGAGTCTTTGATGCAGCTCGAGCAACATCAGTCACCCGTTGAGTGCTTTACTGAGAGTCAGTGGACTGACACTAAGCAAGTAACGAACAGATCTACGTTGCTATTGCAACACCAGTGGTCAGATACCGCATTCTTCCTCATTACTCATCGAGTTTCACCTCCCTTCTACCAAATCTTTCAATGTGCAACCGCAATGGCGGCTTGATCATTCAAGAATGTGAGTATTCGATGACTAAAGAAAGTGGTCTCAAACTGATGATGATAGCAGGGCATTATGGAAGTGGCCAACGCCAAAGTGGCAAATCTACACCAGCAAAATCTGTGTTTATACTACTGGTCTGTTCAAATATCCCGTGAAGTAGTTCCCTGGCCTCCGACTATCCTCTCCGGAAGTGAGGAGGCTAAGACCAATGGCGACGCCATCAAACTTATCCGACATATGAAGCTGGATTCACTCACATCGTTGATCAAACAGCGCATGCAGCTGATACAAGGCAAATGCATTTGACGGCACGCGGCGCCCAGAACCAGGCTTTCTTCACATGAGGTTGAAGTCGGTTTCTCAGAACCTTCCTCGTGACAGGAGCTGGGCTCACCCATACATCGCAACTTCACGAGAATCCAACTGTGATGGCGCAATATGCGCCGGAATCAATCTCCTCTTCCATGCCTTATCGGTGTCAATTTTGGATCTTTCCAAGGCCAACGATATGGACGATCGCATTGTTGCTACGTTTGCAGTCCAGTCCGCCCGCATAAATACAGCCGCGACAGCTTCTTTTCATAGACAGAAACTCCCCAATCTATTAATATAACTGATTTGTCCAGATCATCCAGTCACCTCAACTGTTCAAAACAATCGATAGGCCGTAAACTGTAATAATGTCGACATCCCCACTTCTTGCAAGTCATGATCCAGTAAACGCCACCCCAAGACACATCTAAAAAGCTGGTTGTGATGAGTACGACCCCGAGAAATACCTTAATGAGCACATAGTCCACCAGCGCGCACTACCAGACTATACTGCACTGTCCTCCCAAACACATCCCCACGTCAAGTCCGTAAAGCCAAACCCCAAAAGATCTACGGTTCGCCCATACAGTGTGCATGCACACGATAGCGCCTCTACCATTCATTCATATTGTCACACTGTGCCGCAGATGCTCGGTCACGTAACCATCGAGGAGAACATCGCCACCGAAGTCGAGAAGCTCGATGATTCTGACGACTCCGATGACACCGATGAACCATGCGACTATGACAAGAAGCTTCCAGCTGGTCTTCCACGACTAGCGGAGTACATGACCCGCGGGCCCGAACGGGCTCTTTTCCGCACCTTCCGAACGCTCGGGGTGCAGAACCTTCTCTATATGCAAGCAGAGCTCGACTATTTAGAGTTCGAGCTTCGTTTGAATATGGAGAATAAGCGAAATTCCCGGACAACTGCTAGATATGCCACAGATTGGGCTATAGCGAGCACGCAAAGTGATAAAGGAACAAAGCCGAGGCAGTATCACATCATCATGGATATTCGTCAGAAATTGGAGAAATATGGTACACTCGATCAGTGATTCGTTGGGGCTTTGACGGACGCTAACACACTTTTAGAAGAAGCACTTCTGCGCCAGCGTAGACCCAACTAGATTGCACATCCCGATCATTTCGATATCGAGCAAATTCAAGCCTACAACGACTCCAATGCCACCAACGCTGGTTCTATGTACAACAATAACCCAATGTACGGCAATACACGAGGTAAGCCTGCCGCAACGGACTTAGCTCCTCTAAGGCCCCGCGAATACGGCGACTTCTTTACTCTATGGGTCTGCGAACGGTCGCTTACCATAATCAAAATCTTCGGAAGATTCCTCAAAACCGACAAAGTTAGCGGCAAGCCGTTGATTTACGACAGCAATATCGGGAAGTGTACCTACTACTTCACGGCAATAATCGCTAGTCTGGTGCCTGCTGCTATTTCGTACATCTCTCAGCAAGAAAGAGATATATCGCAGATCATGGTCATGGCGTCGACGAACCTTTTGGTATCGGGCTGTTTGGTCTACTTTGCAGGCGTGGAAAAAGTAGATCTCTTCCTAGGTGGTGTGTTGTAAGTATTTTGCGCAAGACTTCCAACGTTAGATAACACAAACTGATTGCCGCAACAGATTCTCCATCTTCCAGTCGTTGATGCTTTCGAAACAGTAGTCAAAGGTGGAAGAGTTGCTATCTTATACGCATGTCTGAATGGAAGTCAGCGCTACATGGTTATCTCCATATTGTCACTGCAAGGCGCCCTAGGAACTGCAAGTCTTTTCATTGTAACCAACGAACTCAATAGCTCAATCCCATGTATGTTTTCTGTGATCTTCTTGGGTCCGATCCAACAAGCATAAGCTACGTCATTACCCTTCCACACACGCCTCTACTGGTCCGTGGCGATTCCACGCGCTTCACTCCGACTTGCGCAAGTCTGCGTCGGATCCACTTCTATACCCTCTCATCTGTGCAAGGCTGACTACAACCTCTCACACCACCGAGGTGTCGGTTCTACGCTCCAACGCTTAGAAGTACCCGACCAACTCCGCTACGATCAATCACCATGGAAACGGCGCCATTGGCTTGTGCCGAATTCATACGCCGTTGCTTGAAGCTGTGTAGCGAGCGCAACCCACCACAAGAAGCCCATTGCCCGATATGTACCGAAGAATACGATCGCAGTAGCCACAAAGCAATGCGCGTCGTCGTCCAGCCATCCGCCCAGTGCAACCACGAATTCTGTCAAGCCTGCCTTGAGAAGATCTTCGTCCGTCGCAAAACTCAAGACAACACGAACCTCTGTCCGCTATGTCGCGCCGTATGGTTCCAAGCCGAATATGAAAGTCATTCCGCGCGCAGTCGGCGTTTGACAGAAGAGGCTACAGAGGTTCTTAGAGCTGGCAACGCCGCACCTTCCCTCTTCGTACCCGAAGACCCTATGGGCGACACCACGTCAGATTCTACCGGGAGAGATACAAATCCAAGACCACAGCCTATGCGTACACCCCGACCTTACGCGCGTACCAGTCAGCCCCGTCCGCCTACGACTCAGTCACGTACTGCATTCAGAGACACTCGCTACAGCGGAGACTGGCGCGCTGAGCCCGTGTTTACTCATCGTGAGTTCCACGCTGCACTCGCCGCAGGGCAAGCGGCAGCCGGACGAACAGAGCCACCACCTACAACTTCAGGGCCTCACACAGCCGCTCATCCCGCTCGTCCAACCCCCCAACCGTTCCAGTTCGGTCAGCAACGCACCCCATTCCCAGCGCCTTCGCAGAGAGCACAGTTCAACTATCCCCCGGACAATTCAAACTCCACAAACTATACACGCCAAGGTGAACAAAACAGAGCAGCACCGCCACATGCTTTCCAGTCGCTCGAGTTCCAACGAAGTTCAGCCAATCTGGATGCTCGCGAAGCCCGGCTGACGCAACGTGAAGGGGAGTTGAGAAGGATGCGTCGGGCGTTGGAGCGGCGAGAGCAGGATTTCAATGCTTTTTGTGAAAGAGGTAGACAGTTGTTTCGTGGCCGGAATGAAGGTGTTTGAGAGCTTCGGGGTAGGGACGGATATGGGAGGACGGAGTTGTACAGTCTGCATTTGTAGGCTCATGAAGTTAGAACTGCTTGCTTGACGAAGTCTTCGTGCGATTGGGTTTTGCTGTCAATGCGGGATATCACTGTCCGAGGGAAGTGCAGACAATAAATGAGGTCCTCTGGTGTCGTGGGAACTTTGGAGACTGGCTGAATGGAAACAGGATTTGGATATCTAGCGGTTATCACAGTTGAAAACACAATGGATTCGCTACTTCAGGCCGCTGGCGTTTGCTGAAAAGTACAGCAAGAAGCGCTTTCACAATGGGATCTTTTGACAGACAGATGTTCACACCTTGATAACATGAGAAGATGGCGACTTGTAAGCTCAGTACGTGAATGTTTTGCAGTCGCATGATATGCTATGTAGACAGACCCCCGATACAAGGAGACGACACATTTCACGATCGTAACTGGCTCGAGATCTCATCAGTCCTTGTATAAGCTTTTATACTTCTACATTCTCCGGTAGTTCACGGCCCATAGCGTCGCCTCAGCGCGCCGTAGATTCCTCTCCCTTATCTCCACCTGGCGTTGCAAGTTTCGACGCAAGAGCTCTTTGAGATTTTTGCTTTGATCCGAAAGAAAATCCAGTATTTCCCTGAGAATGCGGTCTTCATCCTGAGCACTGTATAAAGTGCGTACGATCTGAAGAGGCTGGCTTGCCTGATCCCCCGACTCGACTGGGGGAACAAGGGCTGTTTCCAGTTCCTGCAAAAGGTCATTAACTTCGGATGCTTTGGCCCAGTGCCTATCGCGCTGTTCGTCACCCTCTTGCCATCCGCTAAACGCGCCATGTATGCTTTGTCGACAACTAGGACAGTAATGGGCGTTGTTTTCACCGCTATCGACCCATTCTTGCAAGCAGTTTTGCCCAAAAACGTGACTGCAGTGTGTTCCTACAAGCTTGATAGCTACATGCTCATCGTCGTCGTAATCCTCCTGGCAGATGGGGCATTCGGAATCGTGGAGTGTTTCGGAGGTGGGCAACACTGTGTATCGTTCGATCGTAGCCGGGGTGTTGACCTCATTCCAAATCGACGTTAGTTGTGTCATGGCATCAAGCACGTTATCGAGCATCCACGACTCGCAACTCTGTGAGCCATCGTGGGACGGCTGGGATGTATGATCGTTGTTCTGCTGGTGGGACATCTTGGTACCGCTGATGGATTCTGTGTGAGTTATGGACTGTTGCCTGAAGGTTGTTATCGTTGGTGAGGAGAAGAGGTACTGCAGTGCTTGGTACAACTCTTATAATACTTCACCGTGAATGGAACACTCACAGGCTCGAAGTCGACAACACTGTCCAAAACTCGGACCCATTGTGAGCCTACCGACTCAGGAATGAAATCCTGTTGGGTTTCTCTTTCTCTCGTCCAGCTGGTGTTGACAGTATTGAGACGGCAGGAGCGATGAGACGTGGCTCCATGGAGTCGCGCAGCTTCGCAATGATTTCGTGATCGTCACGCGAGTAAAAGCATCTGCCACATCGAACGCAGAGCTATAAATTGTTTTTGTCAATGGCGACTTGATCAGGAAATTCCTTGCACAGCGGACATGTTATGGCAGTGTAGATGGCGCTCGCGATTGACCTCGGAACACCTGCTAGCCTTTCAAGCTATCACAGAACTGGGTTAGCGCAGTCGCTTCAAGTGCATCCCTGTAGGCAAAATGTCGATCACGTTCAACTTTTGGCATCTGTCGAGGTGGAGAGCAGCGAAACACATCGACATTGAAGCCGCAATTGGGATTTATCACGACTCCAACTTAGACATCCTCGCTCATTCGGTTCCGAAGATGGCCGACTCGGCAGACAACTCAAACGGTGCATCTACAACACAGGCAGAGTCGTCCACCTCATCGTCGCAAACACCCACCACACAGCCAGAGTCTGCATCCTCGTCATCATCCGCACCGCCTCAAGCGTGCGCGCAATGCGGGAAGTCTCCGGACACGCTCAAGCAGTGCATCAAGTGCCACAGTGTAACGTACTGCAACAAAGATTGCCAGAAGGCGCACTACAAGGCGCACAAGAAAGCATGTCCTATGCTTGCGCAGGAGTACGTGAGACTGCATGAGCCGAAGATGGCGTCAAAATCCAGTTCAAGTGCGCCAGGAGCAAGGGACAAGGGACTGCAGAAGTGGCAGGTATGTTGTATCATGTCTCACTCTGATGTTAAGTTGGTGCTAATGTCGATAGTTTGATACTTGAGTGTACGTAAAGGCGATGGTGGCGCGGCGGTTGACCGAGGAAGTGTCTCGATGGAACAAAGCTGGACCAGCGTGGAGCTAAGGTGGAGGTACTTGGAAACAAGCCAAAGCGGCAGGACCTCAGATCTCAAGGTGGGCTGTTGTAGTCCCCAGGCACAAAAGCTTGGTATGGTGTTTACGTTTCTGCGGCTGGTTCTTGGTCGCAGACAATGAGCAAGGCGCATCGCCGGACAGACCTTGTAAGCAGAGTCTGACATCTGACAGTCAATGCACGAGTGGATCGGTCGCAGAATTGATAGCGAAGTTTTACGTTTGTAAACTATGGAATAAACCCTGAGCTCGGTAGTGGCGAGATGAAAATACGCGCAACGGCAAGT
>Ga0265798_10009326_pt1 | contig 12293 bp, 8 predicted proteins | sample P3T30metagenome_FD_192430 | JGI IMG/M metagenome (GOLD analysis project Ga0265798, IMG submission 192430) | Plant litter microbial communities from East Loma Ridge, Irvine, California - P3 T30 | ecosystem: Environmental > Terrestrial > Plant litter > Unclassified | place: USA: California...
ACAAGTAACTGGCTGGGTGCCGTTTTCGCCCGAGAGGTAGGCGTTGTTGCTCACGGCGCGCAGCGTGATAACGCTGCCGATGGGCGCGCGGGTGTTGCGCACCGTGCCGCCGGGGTTGGGCGCAATGGCGTTGAGCGTGCTGGTATTCACCACGCAATTGGCAAACTTGATATTTTGCACCACCGCCGGGATATTGCCCGGGCCGTCTACGATATAAGGCGAGTTGATGCGGAAAAGCGCCGCATTAGAGCTGTTTTCGAAGCGCTTGTAGGTCCAGTGGCACCAGCCGATGCCCACGCTGTTGAGGTTGCGGGCGGCCTCACCCATCCACTCGGGCGAATTTTCGCCGGTTTCACCCACCCAAATGGGCACGTTGTTATCGGTGCGGAAGCGCGTGAGGTTGCCAATGAGGCGCAGGGTATTGGGGCTGCCGCCGTCCACCGAGTTCACGTTGTTGTCGATGGTGTAGTTGCCCGCGCTGTAGCGGTGCGAGTTGTACACGAGGTTGGTTGCGCTGGTGAAAGTGCGCTTCTCCATGTAGTTGTAATCATTACCAAAGCCGTTGCCTTCCAGCAAGATAAGATGGCTGTCGCCGTTGTTGCGAATGGTGGTGATGAAGCGCTGCATCACGTCGTGCAGGCGCTGGTTACCGTTCTGCGTCGAGCTATTGGGGATGTTATTCGGCTCGTTGAGCACGTCGTACATGGCCACGCGCGGGTCGCTTTTGTAGCGGGTCGAGAGGGCGCTCCACAGGCGCACGGCAATATCCTGGTTTATCTGGTTGTTCCAGAAGTCATTGCCGCCGCTCACGAGCGCATCCGAGATGTTGGCGTCGCTGCCCTGCGCGCCGGGCGCGGCGTGCAGGTCGAGCACCACGTACATGCCATTGGCCCCGGCCCAACTCAGCACCTCGTCAATCATGCGCACGCCTTCGAGCGTGCTGGGGTCGTTAAAGAGCTGATTATTACCATACCACCCGCGCAGCGAGTTGAGGTAGGTGCCGTAGCTCGTGGTGCCCTTGCTCACGCTGGTCCGCACCGCCCGCTGGCTGGCCGTGAGAAACAACTCGTAGTGCAGCGGCAGCCGCACGCAGTTGAAACCCTTGTCTTTCAGGTAGTCGATGTCGGCCTTGGTGAAGAAATTATCGCGCCACTGCTGGTAAAAGCTCTCGACCTGGCCGTCGCTCTGGCCCTGATTGAAAAGCCCTTTCTTGACCAGGCTCTGGGTGCCGGTGCCCTCGTTGCCGTAGCCGGGCTTCAGCATGTAGCCTTCCTGCACCTGCCAGCCACCGAGGTTCACGCCGCGCAGCACTACTTCCTGGTTGCTGGCGTTTATGATGCGGGTGCCGCTGGCTTGCAGAAAGCTTTGGGCCAAAGACACTTGCCAGCCGAGGCAGGCGAAGAGGAGTGCGCAGCCGGCTAAGGCACGCTGCGCCAGTGCGCGCTTAGTAGCGCGGGGAATAAAGGTGGGCATTGGTGGGTGGGAAAAAAGTGGAAAAGGATTTGGGCCGCGCCGCAAACGTTTGCAGACACGCCCACCTATACTACACCGCTCAAAGCCTTCCCCCTTAGTGCCAACTAAAATTTATTCTTCAGCCGTTGGCTAAGCGTTGCTTCTCCTCACCTCCTGCCCAGCTAGACGCTAATAATAAGTAGAGCGCAGGGTCGGGTGCTTGGCCTTGATGGCCTTGGGCGCAAGGCGCAGGCGCCCTTGGCCGGCGAGGGTCACCTTGGACAGCGGGTCTAGGAAAAAATAGGCGCCATCTTCCACTATCAGCTGCCCCGCGATGGTCACCTTCACGCGGCGCAGCACCTCCAGCGAGCCGCCTTTCTTTACCGTTAGGCGGGTGGTAGGGCCAACGTAAAACTCCGCCCCGCTGCCACCCATCTCATTCACAACTAGGGTATTATCCGGCCCTATCACTACGTTCACCGAATCGCGGGGCCGGGCCGGCCGCCGGCCTATGTCCAGCCCGCCCTGCACCAGGTAGTAGCTGTTGGGAGCCAGAAATTGCAGGCTGCCGGGGGCGCGCACAACCGTGGAAGCGGCGGCCGCCGGGTTGCCCAGTATCATGTCGCTGCGGTGGGCGCTCGTCCGGTGCGGCCCGTTGCGGAAGACCGTATTGCCACTGAATACCACGCCCATTAGCTTATCGTAGGAGCCCTCAGGAGGGGCGGTGTAGTCGTAGATAAATGAGCACCCCCTCAAGTGAAAGAAGCTGGCCGAATCGAGCTGCGACGGGCTGGCGTGGATAAAGTAGGCGTACGAGCCCACAAAGCGGCAGTTAACCAGCTGCACGCTACGGGCTTGCCCATCGGAGTGCAGCATGAAAGGCCCGTAGGCCGGCTGACCGCGATACGCCCGGTTTTCGAAGGTGCACCCCACAAAGCGGGTGGCCTCGGCCGGCGTGCGGGCCTTGCAGCCGTGCACAAAGGCTCCGTAGATGCGGCAATTGGTGAACTGCACATTGGGCTGCGTAACCCAGGCCGACCAGTTGGTGATGCCCCAGAGCAAGCTGTTGGCAATCACGATATTCTTGGTGGTTTCGGGGTGGTCGCCGGCCGGCCGGTCCGCTACCAGGGCCTGGCCGGCGTTGTTGACCAGGCGGCAGTTGTCGAGGCGCACGTTTTTGACAAAGCCGCTTTCGGGCTCCAAATCCACGCCCGCGCCGGGGCTGGAAAACAGCGCCTTGCCCAGGGCCGGAATCACGACCCGCCCGGTGTGGCTGAAGCTGCAATTGACGGCCCGCAGACCGCTCACGCCCGTCACCGACAGGCCCTGGCGACCGTTGTAGTCGCAGGTCAGGTTTTCGAGCACAATATTGTCGGCCGTCGCATCATCGAGGCGCGCGGCCATTTGGTTGAGCACCTGGATACCATCGCGGCCAAAATGGTGCAGGGCCAGCCCACGCAGCGTGATGCGGCGCGAACCGTTGATAAAAATGCCGTCGTAGCCGAGCTGAATACCCGTGTCGCCCCAGTGCCCGCCCACCACGGCCTTGCCCGCGTTGCCGTTGAGGGCCAGCCCGGTTACGGCCACGTTTTCGCAGTTTTTCAGCACTATGCCCGCGCCCACGGTGGCCGCGTAGCTTCTATCCACAAAGAAGGCGTTGGGGGCCTCAAACGGCCGCTGGCTGGCCGGGTCAAACGCGCCGTAGCGCACGCCGTTGGCGTAGCGAATTTCGGTGGTGGCGCTGTCGGCGCCCTGGATGGTGAGGTTGTGGCAGTCGACCAGCCGCAGCACATCGAGGCCATCGCTACCCAGCGGGTTTTGGCGGCTCACGAGGTACACGCCCTTCGGGATGGCGAGCACGGCCGGCGCGGCGCCGGCGGGCGTTTTGGCGCGCTGATTGAAAAAATCGGTGGCTTTCTGGAAGGCGGCCAGGTCGTTGGTTTTGCCATCGCCCACGGCCCCAAAATCTTTTTTCAGGTCTTTGCGCAGGGTGGTGGTGGAGGTTTGGGCCAGGGCCGGGCCGGTCAGCCACAGCAGGCCAGCCAGCAGCAAGTGCCAGGCGCGCAGGCGGGTAGCAGCTACGAGGTTGAGTCTCTTCATCAAGGTCATTTTTAGCTTCTTCCGGCTAACTCTCTGGCCGGGGCCAGTAGTGTGCCGGGGGGCAAAAATACCCGGCCGGCCAGTAGGCGCGGCCGAAATAAACCCGGCCCCACCGCTGGCCACGCCGTAACTTTGTCCCCCGTCATGCCTGAACGCTCCACCCCCACTCCCCCAGCGTCGGCCGCGAAGTATATCTTCGTCACCGGCGGCGTCACCTCCTCACTCGGAAAAGGAATCATTTCCGCCTCCCTGGCTAAGCTTCTGCAAGCCAGAGGCTTTCGAGTTACCATTCAAAAGTTCGACCCCTACATCAACATCGACCCCGGCACGCTCAACCCCTACGAGCACGGCGAATGTTACGTAACCGACGACGGCGCCGAAACTGACCTCGACCTGGGCCACTACGAGCGCTTCCTGAACGCGCCCACCTCGCAGGCCAACAACGTGACCACCGGCCGCATCTACGACACGGTTATCCGGCGTGAGCGCGAAGGCGCGTTCCTCGGCAAAACCGTGCAGGTAGTGCCCCACATCACCGACGAAATCAAGCGCCGGATGCTGCTGCTGGGCCAGGATGGCAAGTTTGACGTGGTCATCACCGAAATCGGTGGCTGCATCGGCGACATCGAAAGCCTGCCCTTCGTGGAGGCCGTGCGCCAGCTGCGCTGGGAGCTGCCGCCCCACGATTCGCTCGTCATTCACCTCACGCTGCTGCCCTACCTGGCGGCGGCCGGCGAGCTCAAAACCAAGCCCACCCAGCACTCGGTGCGCGACCTGCGCGAGGCCGGCTTGCAGCCCGACATCCTGGTGTGCCGCTCCGAGCACCCGATTCCGGCCGAGATGCGCCGCAAAATCGCGCTGTTTTGCAACGTTAAAATAAACTCCGTTATCGAGAGCCTCGACGCCGACAGCATCTACTCGGTGCCGCTGCTCATGCTCAAGGAGGAGCTGGATACCCGCGTTATCAGCAAGCTGCGCCTCAACGGCGGCCACACCCCCGACCTGGAGGAGTGGAAGGAATTCCTGGGCCGCCTCAAGAACCCAACCGAGGAAGTAACCATCGCGCTGGTGGGCAAATATGTGGAGTTGCCCGATGCCTACAAGTCTATCATCGAGGCGTTTATTCACGCCGGTGCTACCAACGAGTGCAAGGTGCGCGTGCGCTCCATCCAGAGCGAATTCCTGACGCCCGAAAACGCCGTGCAGCAGCTGGAGGGCTGCGACGCGGTGCTGGTAGCGCCCGGTTTTGGCGAGCGCGGCTTCGAGGGCAAGGTGGCCGCCGTCCGCTACGTGCGCGAGCAGGGCATTCCGTTCTTCGGCATTTGCCTGGGCATGCAGGTGGCCGTGGTGGAATACGCCCGCAACGTGCTGGGCCTGCCCGAGGCCAGCTCCACGGAGATGAACCCGCTGACGCCCGACCCGGTTATCGCCCTTATGGCCGACCAAAAGGACATCACCCAGAAGGGCGGCACCATGCGCCTCGGCGCCTACACCTGCGAGCTGAAGCGCGGCTCGCGCGCCGCCAAGGCCTACGGCCGCAACACCATCAGCGAGCGCCACCGCCACCGCTACGAGTTCAACGGTGCCTACGCCCAGCAGTTTGAGGACGCGGGCCTGCACCTCTCGGGTACCAACCCCGAGACGGGCCTGGTCGAGGTAATCGAGCTGCCCAAAACGGTGCACCCGTGGTTTGTGGCCGGCCAGTTTCACCCCGAGCTGAAGAGCACCGTGGAAACCCCGCACCCGCTGTTCGTGCGCTTTGTCAAGGCCGCCATTCAGCGCAAAAAAGGGCTGTAATAGGTTAAGTAAAAACAGCGATAGAACGTCATGTTGAGCCTGCCAGGCAGCTCGCTCGCGCCGCTAGGGTACGTTATCCTACCGATTCGAGCGAAGTGCTTTGGCAAGCGCAGCGTGACGTTCTTTTTTGTTGCGCGCCCCTACCCCGCCCCGCCGTACCTTTGCCCCTCGTATTCTTTTTATTAGTAAATGGACCGCAATCAAGCGACTGGCCTCTTTCTTATCTCGGCCTTGCTCCTGGTGTACCTGTTTTTCTTCTCGCCCAAAAGCGAGCCCGAGAAAAATAAAGCCCAGGCCCCCACTACCGCCACCACGGCGAAGCCCGCCGGCCCCGCGCCCGCGCTAGCCCCCGAGCCCCAGCCCACCGATACCGCCGCCGGCCCGGTGCGTACCATCGAGCTGAAAAACCCCGAGCTCACGCTGAACTTCTCGACCCAGGGTGGCCGCGTGGTCGCCGCGCGCCTCAACAACTACAAGACGTTCTTCGGCAAGCCGCTCGACTTGTTTGATGCCCAAAGCGCCCGCTTCAGCACCAAGCTGACGACCACCGGCGGCCAAACGGTGGACTTCGCCAGCCTGAACTTCCGGGCTGATGCCCCCACCGCTACCGCCGAAGGCGGCCAGCAGCTCGCCTTCACCGCACCCGTGGGCGGCGGCACCATCACCCAGACCTATACGCTGCCCAAAAGCGGCTACGAGGTGAAGTACAACCTGAAGCTCAACGGGGTAGCGACCACGCAGCCGCTCACCTGGAGCTTTGTGGACAATGTGCGCCAGACCGAGCAGGACCTCAAGCAGAACCGCAACCACACCGCCATCAACCACTACCTGGCCAGCGACGACCCGGGTAGCCTGGGCGAGGCCAGCGAGAAGCCCGAGGAAATGAAAATCACGGCCCCCATCAAGTGGACGGCCGACAAGCACGACTTCTTCGTGGCTGGCTTCATCGCCGATTCGCAGCCCTTTGCCAGCGGCACCTTCAACTCGGCGGTGGACATGGCCGACTCCACGTTTATCAAAACGCTGAGCACCACGCTGGCCCTGCCCGCCGCCGACGTCACCAGCGCCGCCGGGGGCCAGTACCGCTTCTTCTTCGGCCCCAACCAGTTTAACCTGCTCAAGGAAGTAGCTCCGAATTTCGACCGCAACGTGTACCTCGGCTGGGGCTTTTTCCGGGGTGTGAACCGCTACGTGGTGCTGCCGGTGTTCCACTTTCTGGAGCAGTACATCACCTCCTACGGCGTAATTATCCTGTTGCTCGTGGTGATTATCAAGCTCGTAACGTGGCCCCTGACCTACAAAACCTACGAGAGCCAGGCGCGCATGCGTGTGCTGAAGCCCGAGATTGACGAGATTAAGGCCAAGTACCCCGACGACCAGATGAAGAGCCAGCAGGAGACTATGAAGCTGTACACGCAGTTTGGCGTGTCGCAGCTCAGTGGCTGCGTGCCCACGCTGCTCACGCTGCCGATTCTGTTCGCCATGTTCCAGTTTTTCCCCAACGCGATTGAGCTGCGCCAGCAGCCCTTCCTGTGGGCCCACGACCTGAGCACATACGACAACCCGATTATCCTGCCCTTCACGCTGCCCTACCTGGGCAACCACATCAGCTTGTTTACGGTGCTGATGACCATCTCGACGCTCTTCATGACCTACCAGAGCAACCAGATGAACACCGCCGCCATGCAGGGGCCCATGAAGTTCTACAGCTACCTCATGCCGCTCGTGTTCTTCTTCGTGCTCAACAGCTTCGCCTCGGGCCTGACGTGGTACTACCTCGTTTCCAACCTCGCGACGCTGGGCCAGCAGGCCCTCACCCGCACCTTCGTGGACGACACCAAGATTCGGGCTCAGCTCGAAGCCAACAAGGTGAAGAACAAGGACAAGAAGCCCGGCGGCTTCCAGGCCCGCCTCGCCGAAGCCATGAAAACTGCCCAGGAGCGCGAAGCTCAGGCTAAGAAGCCCGGCAAAGCCTAGCGGCAGCGGTTGCAAGCTTGAAAAAGGCCCCTCGTGCGTTGCACGGCGGGCCTTTTTTATGGTCTGCACGCTGGCCCGGTTTTCGTTTTAGTCACGGCACTGCATTTTTGCAGCTCGCGGTATTCGCGCCTTTTTCACTTTCAGTATGATGCGCTACCTGACTTTGCTCCTTGCCCTCTCGCTGGCCCTGCCGGCTTGCGCGCAGCACAAGCTGCCCCGCAAAGCCAACGCCGCCACGGCCGCCACTAAAGCCACCCCGCCCGAACCCGTGCTCATCTACCAGCGCACGCCCTGCAACGGCCGCTGCCCGGTGTACACGGCCACTGTCTTCGCCGATGGCCGGGTAGAATACGACGGCCAGCGCCACGTACCGCTGCTGGGCAAGCACACCCTCGGCCTGCCGCCCGCCACCGTGGCTGCCCTGCTGGCCGAGGCCAGGCGCATCAATTTCGACAAGTTAGCCGAGCGCTACGCCGGCAACACCTCCGACCTGCCGGCGACCATTATCACGGTGCACCCGGCCGGCCGGCCGCTGCACGCGGTGTACGCCGCCGAAGGCATCCCGGCCAGCCTGCAAGGCTATATCAACTACCTCAACGGCCGCCTCGACCCGCTGGCCGGCATCAACGTGACGGAGTAGCGCGGACTTTCAGTCCGCGCGTTTAGGACGTCCTCACTCGCGGACTAAAAGTCCGCGCTACTACTTATTCCTTACGCACGCGCTCCAGCAGCAGCTGGTTCATAGGGTTGGCCGTGAGGCCACGCACATTACGCTGGGTGAGGCGGATTATCTCATCGTAATAGAGCGAAATCACTGGCTGGTCGCGCACCACAAGGCGGTCCATCTGCTGGTACAGCGCCGTGCGCCGCGCCGCATCCTGCTCGCGGATAGCCTGGGTATACAGCCGGTCATACTCCGCTGACTTATAGTGCGTTTTATCAGGCCCGGCGGGGCTGAAGTTGGGCGAGTAGAACAGCGCCAGGTAGTTCTCCGCGTCGGGGTAATCGCCCAACCAGCTTTTGCTGAAAAACGCGGCCCGGCCATTATCCACCAGTTCCTGCTGGGCGGCCGACTGGTTGATATCAATCTGCACCTGCACGCCCACGTCGGCCCAGTTTTTCTGGAGGTATTCGGCCACGGCCTTGCGCTCGGCCACGGTGCTCAGGCGTAGTTTGAGTGGCCGGCTGGCCCCGTAGCCGGCGGCGGCCAGCAGCGCCCGCGCCTTCTGCGGCTGAAACGTGTAGCCCGGCACTTTCTCCGGCGAAAACGACGGCAGCGCCGCCGGCACGAAGCCCGACTCACCCGGCCGGCCCACGTGGTTGAGCACGTAGGCCAGCATCTCGGGCCGGTTGATGGCGTAGCTCAGCGCTTGGCGCACGCGGGCATCGCGCAGGGCGCGGCCCTGGCTGGCCTGCTCGCCGGTGAGGTTGGCCGAGTCGAGTTGAAAGCCGAGGTATTCCGTGTTGAGATAAGGCGCTTTCTGCAAGTTGAAGCGGCCCTGGAAGTCGGCCCGCACCGAGCCGTCGGGATTCAGAATAAGGTCGCGCGAGCCCTCGCGGATGCCGCTCAAAAAGTCCAGCTTGCCCTGCAAAAAGGTCAGAAACTCCGTCTTGCGGTCGGCAATGAAGCTGATGGCAACGGCATCTAGATAAGGTAGTTGCTGGCCCTGCGCATCCGTGCGCCAGTAGCCGGGGTTGCGGTGGTAGAGCAGCACATTGCCCTCGTCCCACACCTTGAATTGAAACGGCCCGGTGCCCACCGGGTGCGCCCGAAAGTCCTTGCCATACTTCTGCACGGCCTCACGCGGCACTACGTAAGTGTAGGGCATAGTGAGCAAGCTCAGAAATGGGATAAATGGCGCTTTCAGGTGAATGCGCAGCGTGGAGTCGTTGGCCGCCACGAAGCAGGTGTCGCTGATATTTCCTTTACTGTCTTCCAGTACTTTACCCCGAAAAATCCACCCACCCGGCGAGGCCGTGACCGCATCAAACAGCCGCCGAAACGAGTAGACGAAGTCGCTGGCCAGCACTTCCCGGCCTTTACCACCGGCAAAAGCTTCGCTGGCCTGAAAGCGCACCCCGCGCCGCAGCCAGAACGTGTAGGTTAGCCCATCGGGCGAAATCTGGTAGCGCCGGGCCAGCGCGGGCGCGGGCTGCAAGGTTGAGTCCAGCTCCAGCAGGCCGTTGTAGAGCTGCGCCACGGCCCAGCTATTGGCCTGGTTGCGGGCAAAGGCGGGGTCGAGGGAGGTGAGGGCCTCGGGCTGGTTGTAGCGAAACACGCGCCGCTCGTCGGCCGCCGAGGGGCCGGCGCCCGAGCAGGCGGCCAGCAGCGTGAGGCTAGCCACGGCGGCCAGCCCGGCTAGCCAGCGAAAACGCGAGGGAGGTAGAAACATCGGTTTGGGGTGTCGGTTGCAAAGGTAGGGGCCGCACCGGCCCGATTTTTCCGCTCCTTTCTCCCCCATTTTATGCAGCTTACCTATTTCGGCCACGCCTCGTTTCTGGCTACCATCGGCGGTGTGCGCGTGTTGTTCGACCCCTTCATCAGCCCCAACCCGCTGGCCAAGCACATCAACGTGGACGCCCTCCAGGCCGACTACATCCTGCTTTCGCACGGCCACGGCGACCACATCGCCGATGCCGAGGCCATTGCCAAGCGCACGGGCGCTAAAATTCTGGCCATCGCCGAGATAGCCGGCTACTTCGGGGCCAAGGGCATCGAGGTAATCGGCACCAACCTGGGCGGCAAAGTGGTGTTGCCCTTCGGCACGGTGCACTGCGTGGCCGCCGCCCACAGCTCGTCGTTCCCCGACGGCTCATACGCTGGCGTGGCCATGGGCTTCGTCATCGACGCCAACGATGGCTCGCACAAGACCTTTTACTTTGCCGGCGACACGGCCCTCACCTACGACCTCAAGCTCATCGGCGAGCGCCACAAGGTGGACGTGGCCCTGCTGCCCATCGGCGACCACTATACCATGGGCCTCACCGACGCGCTGGTGGCCGCCGACTGGGTGGGCACCACCGAAATTATTGGTATGCACTACGATACCTTCCCCGTCATCGCCATCAACCACGAGGCGTCGCTGGCCGAGGCTAAAGCGGCTGGCAAAAACCTGCGCCTGCTGCGCATCGGCGAGTCGGTAGAGCTGTAACCTGGTAAGCCCTAGCCGCTAGCCCCACCAAACGTCAGGCTGCCGACACAAGCACCGCGCCCTACCGCTGGCCAACTACCCTGGTTGGCATGGGCGCAATGCTTGCTTAGGCAGCCTGACGTTCTATTTTATTACGTCGCCGGGCCGACGCCTGCTTGGCAAGTCCATTTTTTTTAGCCTTATTTTGTAGATTGAACAGCGCCGGTAGCGGCTAGCTTTATCTCTTCCGCGTAGGCGTATTCTCTAGTTATTCGTTTGTTGTTATGGGCAAAATTATCGCGGTAGCCAACCAGAAAGGTGGCGTCGGCAAAACCACTTCGGCTATCAACTTAGCCGCCTCGCTGGCGGCCCTGGACTACCGCACCCTGCTAGTAGACGCCGACCCGCAGGCCAACGCCACTTCGGGCGTGGGCTTCGACCCCAAAGACATCGAAAACAGCGTGTACGAGTGCATGGTCGATGGCATTGCCCCGCAGGATATCATCCTGCAAACCAATATCCTACCGCACCTCGACCTCATGCCCTCGCACATCGACCTCGTCGGGGCCGAGGTGGAGATGATAAACCTGCCCAACCGCGAGGAGAAGATGAAGGAGGCCCTGCGCCCCCTCGCCGACCAGTACGACTTCATCATCATCGACTGCTCGCCCTCGCTGGGCCTCATCACCGTGAACGCCCTCACGGCGGCGCACTCGGTCATCATCCCGGTGCAGTGCGAGTACTTCGCCCTCGAAGGCTTGGGCAAGCTCCTGAATACCATCAAAATAATCCAGAGCCGCCTCAACACCGACCTCGAAATCGAAGGCATCCTGCTCACGATGTACGACGTGCGCCTGCGCCTCTCCAACCAGGTGGTGGAGGAAGTGCAGATGCACTTCCAGCAGCTCGTGTTCGACACCATCATCCCGCGCAACGTCAAGCTGAGCGAGTCGCCGAGCTTCGGCATCCCCGTCATCCTGCACGACGCCGAGAGCAAAGGCGCCGTAAGCTACCTCAACCTGGCCCGCGAAATCGTGGAGAAAAACAGCGTGGAGGCCCGCCCCGAGGAAGAGGCGGAAGATGAGCTGGTGTAGGTAGCTTTTCTCCTCCCCTATCTCCATGAATCTGTCTAGTACGTCGCCTAGCCGCCTTCCTGATTTTCGAGTGACGTATCGGCTTTTCACTGCTGAAGAAGGTGGCCGAAAAACACCTGCTTACCAAGGTATCCGCTGGGACTTCCGTTACGAAGACAAGGCTGTCTCAACTGGCACTTGGATGATTCATCCTGAATTTCTAGGATTGACGGGTGAAGCACTACCTACTGAATTTCTGGGACTGACGAATGAAGCAATAGCTATTGAGCCACTGCCCATGTTAGGGCAAGCTAATATGTTTATCCTCAGTCCCGAATTAAGAAGTTTTCATCAACAACACCTACGCCTTGGCACCCGTGGCTATTTTGTAGAAGGGCCGCGCCGGGTTGGGGTGTGTGAAGTAGTTGAAATCATGAATCTTCGCAAAGCCTCAGTAGCCTAGCTACTTGTCAGACGCTACCAGCACGTCATGCTGACGGAGGAAGCATCTTGGCCGCTTCATCCAACGGTCGTGACAAGGTGCTTTCTGCGTCAGCATGGCGTTCTTTTTGGGCCGTGCCTTACTTGCGACCGGCATAGCTTGCCCTTCGCCCCCTAGTCCGTAATTTTGAAGTTCTGGGTGCGCCGGCCTCTCGGCCCCCCAGACCCTAGCCAAGATGTCCGCAGAGAAGAACAACGAGAAAATCCAGGCAGCCCTGAACGCGAACCCCAGCGCGGCGGCTGCCGCCAAGCGCCGCATTGG
>Ga0265798_10009328_pt1 | contig 12292 bp, 12 predicted proteins | sample P3T30metagenome_FD_192430 | JGI IMG/M metagenome (GOLD analysis project Ga0265798, IMG submission 192430) | Plant litter microbial communities from East Loma Ridge, Irvine, California - P3 T30 | ecosystem: Environmental > Terrestrial > Plant litter > Unclassified | place: USA: California...
AGGTTGGAGGAGCTAGGAGAGCTAAGACAACTAGGGGGGTGCTTAGTGCAGCTGTGTTTGGATTGGCGTTGATGATCGGCTATCGGGTTTATGGACGCAGTAAGGCGAGGCAAGGCAAGGGGGGGGCCTGGGTGGTTGGGTTGGAGCTTGCGCTGTCTGTGTCTGTGTGTGTGTGTGTGTGTGTGGCTGGTGGTCGAATGTGTATAGTATGGTATGTATTGTCGACTAGGTGACGGTTTTTTATTTATTTAGCTCCGTCTCCATAACCGACAAGTGTGGAACTTGCGACTTTATGATTCATCTGTGACGTGCATGATATTTCAATCCATCCTAAACTGTAGGTTTTTTCCCTGAAACATGGAACCATATCATCTACCCCCTACCCCCCTCCATTCTTCTCGAGACGAGGCAAAAAAGCAGGTCTCTAGCGGTGGAAGCCGAGGGAGAAAAAGTAAAACAAGGGACCATGCGTTTTGTAATTACAAAAAACGATGCAATGTTGGGGTCAGTCTTCGTATTCGTCAGCCCCTGGCTATGTTATTTCGCCATTGTCGTAAAACGTGTAGCGGAGAGTTTTATCTCCGAGGGAGTGGCGGCGGTAATCCGCCCAAAATAACGGCATGTCACTCGTTTGGATACAAGGCGTTTTCTTCTATTTGTTTTTGGTTCTTCGGTACAACCACGTCGAATAGGAAGTTGGCAGGTGGGTTTCTGTGGAGACTACAATGTGGCTTATAGGATTCTATCAGAATGCTGTGCCTATATGCTGGTATTATAGCTACGAATATTCCCAGTTAGGTATCAATTCCGCCCCCGACCGTTCTGTTGGGCTGAGTCCAGATAAAAAAAACATCTTTCATGCGTTACATTTGCCATGAATCTCGTAAACGTTGAAACGTTGACATCGAAGCTCCCGTACGCCATTGCTCATCCGTTACCCTGAAGAACTGGCGGATCATTACACATGGCCGCTAATCATCGAAGAAAGAAAGGAAATATATATACGGAGAACTGAATGCAAAACTCGCGGTTGGGATGACACTCCTCACCGGACATATTGATTCGAGTTGACCTGGCTCGCCATGACCATCATCCAGACGAGGAATATAGACCCGATGATCCAGAAGGCGAATTCAGCCTGCCAGCATTGACCTACAAAAAGCACAATAGTCAGTAAACCACCCTTACAAACATGGCATGCACATGTCAACAAAGGACAACAACTCACAGATATTCCTCTGCTGCAAGAATGCCAGTGTTTCAATATTCGCTCCACTAACACCATTGTTAAATACATAGGTATTGCACTGGTTGTTGATGTTCGGCCCGGCGAAGAGCTGGATCGCAGTACCGATAATGCCGGCGATGAAGAGGACAAGCAGGATGAAGGAGAGCAGCATCATGGTGCCAGGGAGGAGTTTGCGCTGTGCGATGTAGACGATTTCGACGATGATGAAGATTATCGCGAGGGTGCCGACGCTCACGCCATAGGGCATTATCCTGTCAGAGTATTAGAACCACGCCCTTGGAGAGTGTATTGCGTTATACGAAGAGAGAGAGGCGTACCATGGTGTCCCGAGGCCCATCCGATCCTGTATCGACATGAATTGCGCGTTGATGCCTAGGATTGTTCCCGCTGTGGCTAGCATGACAATTGTCCAGATGTTGAGTTGGAGATCGGGCCAGTAGTACTTCTCCCGTACCAATATCGCGGAGCCCACGACTGTGCCTGAGTGTCCTGCGCGCGCCATTGTGTCGGATTGTCAAGCTTAGTGGCCGTGTCGAGCGGGTTGATGCTTGGGTTGCGAGGTCACTACCGTTGTGCTCGTAAGTATATGACTGAGGTTGATGCTCGGATGTGTTGTCTCGGACTTTGCGCCTTTGAGGGAGTGCCTTAAGCTTCGTATCCTTGTTTTGCAGGCCGGTTTTCCGTAGGTTGGGCTTGGGGACTTGGCGGCGGTGCAATCACCCTCTTCTCCTATTCTACAATGGTCGAATATTCGCTTCTCTTTAATTAACTGTATGCCTCGGTCGCAAGGTGCTCTATGAGCTTTTGGGCGTCGTTGTACACTCGGCGGGATGGCCGGCGCAAGCGGGCGAGTGACTGTTGTGACGTGTGTAGCCTCAGCAACGAGCGAGTTTTGCGGGGCAGAATACAGACGCCGCGGAGGTGTCTGAAGACTTGCTTTGGGATGCACAAGCAGGCAGGGAAGGGCTGGACTAAGAGGTTTCAAAGGAGATGCGATGGGTAGGAGGATGGGAATTGAACATGCAGAAATTGCGAAAGCCCCTAAAGACCCTGTTGTTCATGTTCCGAGGACCGCCGTGACCGCGATGGCTGGGGATGGAGGCGGGAAAACAACTTTATTGGGCGCGGCAGAGAATCCCATCACCAGGAACAGGATTATTCTTCGCCTAAATTAGTCAAAACAGTTGACCTGTGACGTTTCTGTGACCATGATGTGGTGTGAGTTTAATATGACCTCTGGTAAACATTGGACTTTGAGCGTGTTCGTGTTGTGATTTCAGAATGGCGGTTGGATGTCCGAGCACCCAAGGAGCAGCCACCGTAGGAAGTAATATCCGTTGGGAATTGATATTTCATGCAACAAATCACAATCCGTTGCGTTTCATGCAACAGTAACGCGTCCGTGTCAGATCTGTAAAAGTCTACATGCAAGACTTCAACGATGCCCAAGCTCACGAGAGAGATTGAACTTGGAAGTGATTCAGGTAGAAAATATGAATGCGCATCCGTCTCAAAAGTATCCGCAACATGGCGCCATATTTTCGACATGTACAGTCCCAACATAACTCCAAAACGCCGCCAAATGATCATGGTATCGGTAGGTAATCGTAGGCTCGAGCCGAAATGGCAGCGCAAACGGCAGCGCTTCTCCAGCATATCCGGATGAGATGATAGCCGTCCCAGATCGAAGCACTTAGTATCCTCCTCGTCCACGTCCACCGCCAAATCCACCGCCACCGCGCCCACCGAAGCCGCCGCTGCCACCACGTCCACCTCTTGAGAAGCCACCGCTTCCACCGCGACCGCCGAAACTGCCTCCACGTCCAGGGGGTCCGCCACGGCCTCGGGGAGCTCCACGTCCGCGACCTCCAAAGCCACGGGATCCACCTCTTGGTGCTCCGCGGCCTGCGCCAGCGGGCTTCTTAACCTTGGTAACGCCCCCAACGGGTTTGGGCTTGGGCAGGAACCTGATCTGATTAGCATGCCGAGCGCGAAAACCTTCCGACCTAGCTTACCTATCAAGAGGCAGCAGCTTGTCGCCTCCAATGTAGAATTTGTCGCCAGCCTTGAAAGACTTTGCTTGTATGCCTTCTTGGGGCTTGATGGTAAAGTAGACCTGGTTCAAGGGGCCTAAGATCTCGTCGACTTTGCCAATGGGCGTCTGCAGCTAGTCAGCCTATGTTCTCTTCATTGTCTACCAGTTGCAATCAACGTACCTTGTTCTCCAAGTAAATTGGCGCGTTGAAGTAGGGAATCTTGGTGTTTATCGACTCGCAGAACATTTCATTTTCGCAGTCGTGCACGAATTTGCCCATTTCTAGCGACAGTCAGCGTCGTCATCTCTCTGTGCGATCGCAACACATACCGATGACAGTATCTGGGGGTCCGAAAGAAGCTCCCATTCCACCGCGTCCTGTCGCGCATTAGCTATGAAATCCTGCATAGCTCCGAACATGCTACGCACCACCACGGGGAGTAAATCCGCCACGTCCGCCAAAGCCGCCGCCGCGACCGCCACGAGGAGTTCCGCGAAATGCCATGTCGTTGGTTGTATCGAGTGTGTTCGGGGCGCCAAAGGTGAGCTTGGTCTAGAGCTTTGCGAAAAGTTCGACTGAAAATGAAGTTCGAGACGGAGCGGCCAATCGGCACCACGTTTCGCCGACGGCTCCTTGCGCCGCATAACCCCACCAGATGCACCTGCCAAGACCAAGTGGGCTGTCGTGCGCGCGGAGCTTTCTGAAATTGAGAATGAGTCTGAAGCTGTAAGCACTGCAGTCTTGAGTCACCGATATCGTTTGGAGTCATACTAAGTTACACTCGACGTCATACCGTGACTGGGTGCCCATAAAGTTTAAAGTCTTCCTGTCTCCCTAGGGACTGACTCACAACCACTATATCACACTCGCCGAACGCGCCTCGGATTCGATAAAACATCAGATATGGCGGACGCAGTAAAAGATGCCGTCAATTCGGCCGTCGAGGGTGTGAAGAACCTTGCTGTATCCGGAGAGCAGAAAGTTCAACAGAAGGAAAACAAGGGCCCAAAACCCAAGAAGGAGAAGAAGAAGGGTGATGCGGGTGATGGGCGTCCTCTGATGCTCGACCCTGCGCCTGCGTTTATTGACCACCGCATTCAGATCTTGTGAGTGAGCAATTACGTCCATCTTATGAGATATCGCTAATATGTGTATAGTGAGAAGCTAAAGGCCAAGTATGACGAAGAGATAGCACAGAAGCCCCGCGGTATGCTCACGACGGCCGAGCAGCACCCTGATCTCATCGCTAACATTATGCGCTTGCAGAGAAGATTACCATCACACTCGAAGACGGCAAGAACATCGAAGGAGAATCATGGGTCACCAGCCCAGCCGATATTGCGCGCAATATCGCGAAGAGCCTCTTCGAGCGCACTGTCGTCGCACGTCTGGACAAGGGCACACCCGAGGAAACACTGTGGGATCTTGAGCGGCCGTTGGAGAAGAGCTGCAAGCTAGAGCTCTTGCCATTCGACGACCCGGAGGGTAAGAAGGTATTCTGGCACTCGAGCGCACATATCCTAGGAGAGGCATCAGAGCGCCGATTCGGTTGTGATCTCTGCATTGGCCCTCCTATTGAGGATGGATTCTACTACGAGATGGCCCTTCCAGATAACGCCGCAGTCGAGCACGCCGATCATAAGCCGCTCGAGACCATTGTTAGTAGCATTGTCAAGGAGAAGCAACCTTTTGAGCGCTTGACTCTGTCAAAAGATGATCTGCTCGAGATGTTCAAGTCAAACAAGTACAAGCAGCACATCATCAAGGACAAGATTGCTGACGGCACCTTCACAACCGTATACCGCAACGGACCTCTTATTGATCTCTGCCGTGGACCACACGTACCGCACACTGGGCGGATAAAGCAGTTCAAGGTCATGAAGAACTCGGCATCATATTTCCTAGGTGACGCCAAGAACGACAGCTTGCAACGCATCTATGGTGTATCCTTTCCCGACAAGGATGCGATGCAGGCGCATCTCAAGTTCCTCGAAGAGGCTGCCAAACGTGATCACCGAAAGATTGGAAGGGAACAAGAGCTATTCTTCTTCCACGAGTTCAGTCCCGGTTCCTGCTTCTTCCTTCCACACGGACAAATCATCTACAACACACTACAGGCCTTTTTGCGCGAAGAGTACTGGAACCGTGGATACCAGGAGGTTGGATCACCAAACATGTACAACTCGGCGTTGTGGAAGATTTCCGGTCACTGGCAACATTACGCAGAGGACATGTTTACCTTTGACGTCGAGAAGGAGAAGTGGGCTTTGAAGCCGATGAACTGCCCTGGTCATTGTCTGATCTTCAAGCATCGTGAGCGAAGTTACAGGGAATTGCCAATTCGCATGGCCGACTTTGGTATCCTACACCGGAACGAGGCCAGCGGCGCACTTACAGGTCTTACCCGAGTACGCCGATTTCAACAGGACGACACTCATGTTTTCTGTACTCAGGATCAAATCACAGAGGAGATTTCTGCGCTTTTCGACTTCCTGAGGGCGGTATACGGAAAATTCGGCTTTACTTTCAAGATGAAGCTGAGTACTCGTCCCGAGGGCTTCCTTGGAGACATCGAGACCTGGGACAAGGCGGAAGCGAAGCTGACTGAGGCCTTGAACCAGTTCACTGCCGCAGGTGGCAGCGCTTGGGAGCTAAACCCTGGTGATGGTGCCTTCTATGGACCTAAAATCGACATCACCATCTCCGATGCCCTCAGGCGAGAGTTCCAATGCGCCACCATTCAGCTCGACTTCCAGCTGCCGAACCAGTTCGAGCTCGAGTACATGACATCTGAGGTAATACCTGTCAAGAACAAGGACCAACCACAAGAAGGCGGACATATCGAGCAGAAGAAGGAGAAGCTAGAAGGCGCCGATGTCACGATTCCCAAGAAGATCAAGGAGCCACAACCAGGCTACGCGCGCCCTGTCATGATTCACCGTGCCATCTACGGTTCCTTTGAGCGTTTCATTGCGTGAGTACCTTGATTGTGTGGTTTTTTCTACAACATTGCTAACGTCGTCGTAGCATTCTCACAGAGCACTTTGCCGGCCGATGGCCCTTCTGGCTATCTCCCCGTCAAGTCATGGTCATCCCTGTCATGCCCGGCGCAAACGATTACGTCAAGGAGGTGCAAGCCGAACTCCGTAAGCATCGTCTCCACGCCGACATTGACATCAGCGGCAACACCATGCAAAAGAAGATCCGCACTGCCCAACTCGCGCTCTACAACTTCATCATGGTCGTTGGTGCCGAGGAGCAGCAGGCGAGGGCTGTCAACTGGAGGAACCGTGACGACCAGGAGACTCAGCAGCGTGGCGTCATCGTACCACTTGATGAAGCTGTGAAGAAGCTGGTCGAGCTGAGGGACGAGCGCAGGTTTGAGAACAAGGTATAGAGTCCTATGGAAGAGAGAAGATAGGGATGCATTGACGGCGTAAGACGAATGAGATATGAATCGATGAGGTAGAAAGGAGGGGAATGGCGGCATTTTAGCAAACGAAGGCAAGTAAAAGGTGCTATACAATAACTCAAATGGATCAGTTCAAAATAACTGTTATTCATGGTAGAAAGTTGAAGAGATGATAGTGCATGATCAAGCTGTGTCGTGTCTAGCGATTGCTCGTAGTATTGTTAGCTTAGCACCTGGGTGCATCGTTATCACAGTTGCTATGGTGAGGTGAGCATCTTCTCTCAAACTCTTCCGGTAGTTAGAGGCTTGTAGCATTGCGCTTCACTACACCCCCAACAACACTGAATCGACCGCCGCTTTGTAGAAAAGAGTAATCTCATATGATTATATCTTGCCAATGCTTTATCAGTGCATAAGTTGATATTGAGTGATTCACAAATACCTAGCTATCCGCACTCTTACGTCTGACAGCATCCTGTAGAGTGATACAGCGAGATTCAGCGTTGAAGTACTCAATGTAATAGTCAGAACGTATTCCAATAACGACCGATATCGCAACGCCGTGCAGGTCCAACCTGCCCAACGCCATTCCCAAAAAATCCAAGTCATTGAAGCCCTTGGAAAAGAAAAGAAAAGCACACCATAAAGCCCCTGAAGAACGCCATCGTGAAAATCATTTGCACATCTTGCAGCTTCACTCAACACTTTTAGAACACTACCACCCACCCCTCACCCTCCTCACCTTCTCCTTGCCACCAATTCTTCCAGCAGTAATCCGCCTCACCCACCTCCGAATCGCCCACCCCCTGGCCAGCGCCTGGAAAGCCAAGACATCGCTCTCCAACTGTGTGCGTCTCTGGTTCTGAATCGCCTTCCAACGACGCTGGATGACCGTCGCCGCATCTACCATGCGCTGTCTCGCTTGTGCCACAACCGCACATTCATACGAGATCTTAAGGAGAGCAATGCGGTTGCTAGTCTGGCGGCGGAGACGGAACTTCCGGAACGCAGCTTGAATGGTCGATGCGGCGCGGTGTGTGCGTGCAAGCGGCAGGAGACGCGATGCTAAGAAGGAAAGGGTGAGGAGCGTGAAGTCGCGGCTGGGAATTGAGCGAGCGGAGCTGTGTTGAGGCGTAAAGAGCGCGATGAAGGATGTTGAGCATCCGACGGCTTTGAGCTTGGTTGCTAGGCCCATTTTCCCACTGCTCTCCATCGACGCGGTTGTAAGGTTTGAGGGTAGATATGTATCCACGATGACCTCGAGTACTTTTGGGTCTGCGAAACTCGTCGTCAGGTTAGCAACGCGCAGTCCGTGGAGACGGGCGATTGAACGGGACCAGGAGAGGAGAAGACGCCTGTGGTATGCCACCGTGTCGAGCTCGCTTGTCGTTTCCTCCTCGTTCTCTGAATCGAGAGCGCGTCCTGCAAGGCTGTCTCGCGTATTGTACCATTGCGTACGGAAACGCTCCGTCTCCTTTACCAGCTGTGGCCAGTCTACCAAACTTCCAAGGCCACATTTGCCAACGAGAGACCAGAGAAGCGAGAGTGTCTTCTCGCGGTGTCCGTCGACAACGTCTTCAGCTCGGATACCGCTGACTGCTGCACTGGGCATGTGTGGGACGGTGCTCAGTGCTGCAAGTGCGATCTGGATGTTGTAGACCTTTTGGGGTCGGCCAATGGCCGGGTATTTGAGATGTTGAGAGAGAACCCCGACATCCTTTTGCGAGGCATCAGAGGAGCTGGTAAATACTTCGCCAGTGGGTAGACTGAGTGAGAAGTTTTCTTCTTGTTGTGCTGCAGAGGGATAGAGTAGCAACTCTACAAGGCGGGCCAGAACGATGCCATCACGGAGGTCAATGGCAATGTTACCAATCTGATACGTATACTCCTGAAGGGGGTACTGCACATGCTCGACCTTATAGTTGAGATGGTGGAGCGGTCGAGTGATATCGCCATGTGAAGGGAGTAGCATCTTCGACAACTGATGAAGAACCTCAACAGACGTTTTATAGGGCGAGGTTGTCTGGAAAAGGCATCCCGATAGGGCATCCGTTGTCTTCGCTTTGTCGAGAATGAGAATGAGCATCAGACTCCGTAATGCAATGCGGCGCCATGACCAGCCTGGAGATCCAAACTCATCGTCGCCACGTGTAAGACTGGCAATACTACCACCTCCCGACTTGATACGGACAGCATCTTCGTTCTTGATCAAGAAGGCAGAGAGGAAACTCTCAATTGCGCGGCGTTCACCACGATATTGACGAGAGCCGTCATCTGAGCAGGTAGACCCGGTCGACAATCGGCAAGGGGTGGTGATCTGACGGCCTACAATCGTCTCAGCTGCAGCGCGCAACGCAGTCAAATCGTATGACTTTGTCCAAAGGTTGAGGAATTTCTTGCGCAGGCCCACGTCGTCTTTGAGCCGCAATGCCTGAGCCAATAGGTCCTTCGGGATGCTTAATGCGCCAAACTGTAGAGATGCCTGAAGACGTTTATGTAGCGCGGGGATGGTCGGATCATGGTAGATGGCAAGCATCTTCTTGCGCAAATCCTCGGGGCTCTGCTCAGCGTTTGGGTCCTTGCCCGCCGAGTCGAAGACAGAGTTTAGGAGCTGTGTAATGGCAACCTCTTGATAGGTTAGCCAATTGTCCTCGTATAACTCCGACTGGGCCAGATCTTCCGTAAGTACAGGGTACTTCTCGCGTGACTGTGGTGGCTGTCCGACTTCGTGTAGCATGGTAATACTGCTTGCAACACTTCCAGTCTTGTTGCGGCGTAGGGCGGTAGGTGGGGATCTGTCCGTATGAAATGGCGAAGAAGAGAGCGGCGCGCGGTTTGCCCTGGCTAGCTTCGCTCGTTCCGTCTTGATGGTGGTCCTCAAGGATGCCCTGCTGTTCGCAGCAGATGCTGTAGCGTCCGCCTTGGACTTGAGTGCCTTGGCTGGCGCATCGTCGCGGTCCACATGGGCTCGTGGTCGCTTTTGTGTGGCCTCTGTCCGTTTCTTGGTGTACAGTGTCCGCTCCAGCTCCTTGGGCGCGTTGAAATGAACCTTGGGGGCCTTTGTTGCTAGCTTCTTCGCCTCTGGCCTTGTGAAATTGATATCGATGTGTATGCCCTTGCCCTTGCCCTTGGTTTCGATGACGTTCAGACCCGGTGGTACATTTTCCTTCCCGCCCCCGGAGCCCATCATGTCGCTTGAAAATGATACACTCTGCGTTGATCGAGAAGTTGTACTCAGCGGCCCGCGCTTTGGCGGCGCTGCGAGCGACTTGCGCGGTACCTTCTTCTCCTTCTTCAACGCTGGCAGTAGATTGTTTCCCTCCTCCTCAGATAGTGTGACAAGATCGAGTCCAATGTCCGGTGAGGCTTCCCTGGCGTTGCGCGGTGCAAGTGTCGGTTGTCCTGGGTGGATGGTGAAGACTGATGTGTCATCGGATGGAATGTAGATGGTCCGCCGTCGCAAGTCTTTCTTAGGGACCTGCTTCTTGAGCTCTTTCTTCTCCAACACCTCCTCTTGTAGCTGCACTGTCGCATTGCCGTCTTTCGCATGCTTGTCAGCTGGTGGTTGTGAAACACGTCTTCGGTGCGGTCTCTCGTGTTGTGGCTCTGGAATTGGCATTGGTGGTGCAGGCTTCATCATCTTCTGCGCTGGATGCGCAAGGATTGTGCTCTTCTTCGCTCGCGCGGCCGTAGGAACAACACTCGCGCGGCTTCTTCTCTTCATCTCAAAGTCTGCGTGCTGCTGTTCTTCCTGTGCGACATCCTCAAAGATATCTAGCGACGGGTTGAAGGCAGGCTTGTGTGTGGTGCGCATTGGTCGTCGCGGTTTCGCCTGGCGAGGAGCGGCCTTCAGCTCGGTTGTGTATTCGATGTTTGCTGTTGTGTTGTCGTCGAGGTAGCTTGGCGCGTATTGGCTTCCGTAGCTGGGGTAATAGCTGCCTGTGGAGGAATAGGGCGCTGGGCAAGGCGTGCCCGCTGTGTATCCGTACATGGTGAATGATGTTGAGGTCGAATTAGATTTAATTGTTTAGAGCGCCGGCGCATAGGTGAGAGTTCCTTGTCTGCCCAAGGGAGTTCAGGATCAGTTCGTTCTTGATACTTTTGCGCTTAGCCGGTTGTGGCGTATTAGTGCACTCCGCATTTACCAACATTGTTGCTGCAGCAACACAACACGAAACAATGACATGGCTGTCGCGATTTGACGTCACTGGCGTCGCACAACTCCACTAACTTTACATGTGAACCAATCTGCCATTCTAGGGAATGCCCCTACCAGCCCTAATGGCTTTAGCCGCCTCTGACTGCGCCCGATCCTCTGCATACCTCTGGTAGATGGGCAGGTAATGCTGCCTCTCACTCAACGTCTCCTTGACACTCTTCCTGCTCTCGACAGCAGACAGCCACTTTCTGAATCTCTTCCACACCTCTTCATCATCCCCACCCTTCCCTTCCTCGGGGATGCCTGAGCCGCCCTTGAAGTGGTCAAACACCCAAAGCCTATTCGCCCAGGGCGCAATCACAATGTCAATGAGCCCAAAGTCTTTGCCTGAGAAGAAAGGGCCTTCACTGTCCATCTCGCGCGTAAACTCTTTGAGGTGGTCCAGGAACTCTTTCTGCTTTTCTTCCAAGCCGTCACCCTGGTGTTGCAGGAAGCGGTGGTACGCTGGGATGATCCGGCTACCGACGTAATCCGTCCAGATCCTTGTTCTGGCCCTTTCGTATGGGTCTTGGGACATCAGGTGGGGTGTATGTTTAGGGAATGCCTCTTCCAGGAACTCGCAAAGGACGGTGCTCTCATACAGGGGTTTGTTCTCATACTGCAGAGTTGGAACGAGGCCGCGCGGGTTGAGGTCCAATAAAGACTTTGGTTTGTGATACGGATTCACTTCGATATACTGGTACTGGATGCCTTTCTCCTCAAGGGCTATCCAGACTCGCTGTACGAAGGGACAAAACCAACCCGAGTACAGCTTCAGCGAGCACTCTGCCGAATGTGCCTGTTAAATCAGTTGGGTGAGATTGACTTATTAGGGCGCATGATAGCTCACCTTGACCGTCGCTGCAGCTAGGCCTGTGGCCTCGGGATGGAGCTCTGCATCAGGATGATCTTTACCCATGGTTGCTTTGGTATCAGGTCTTGAAGCGTCTAGTGACTTGCAGTTGATGGAGAAAGTCAAAACTTTGGAAGACTGTGCCCACGATATATAGACGTAAATCCCATGACTATTGGCCCCAATGCCATAGACAAGGGCTAATCACACCATCGTCAACGTCGTGACCATGACGAAAGGCAAAAGCGGGGCAGCTCCCGAGTGAGAACTCCCCCCCCCCCCTCCCCCCACTTTTGGACCCGGTATGCATCTTCGCATATTACCCCTCCCAAGTCCTGCTTGGAAATGCTAACTCTCTAAGCAAAATCGCTGGAGATACGTTATCATATCTATCAGTATAGCTATCCCATATGGTCTTTATACGCTCGTTCAGAAATTCCGCAAGCTTGCATGCAACATAGTTCCTCAATGTGGAGCAAGCATAGCACACGTGTGTTGACAAGGGCAGAACAAACATCTGAAACCCAATTCATCTATACAGCAA
>Ga0265798_10009330_pt1 | contig 12289 bp, 12 predicted proteins | sample P3T30metagenome_FD_192430 | JGI IMG/M metagenome (GOLD analysis project Ga0265798, IMG submission 192430) | Plant litter microbial communities from East Loma Ridge, Irvine, California - P3 T30 | ecosystem: Environmental > Terrestrial > Plant litter > Unclassified | place: USA: California...
TCGCTGCTTAGCTTTACCATTGGAAGGCGGCCGGGTGCGGCGCGCGGGACGATGACATCTAGACCCCTCATGCCGGGTTTGGGTTGTACGAGAAAGGAGCCAATGTAGGTTCCTTTCTTAGGAAGTGACAGCTGTCTCTCGCTGAATGCATGGAGGCGTCCGACTAGGTTCTCGAGATCGTCGCGTGGTATCTGTAAACTGCGGGCTAGGTGATCGCTAACCTGTTCAACGCTCGCGAATCCATACCCGAGGTTGTGTAGTCGGTGTGCCTCAGTTGTATCGACTTTCTTCGTAAGTACGAGCATTTGGCCACGGCCGAAGAGGATCGGATTCACGATAGCGGCTTCGAGGTCTTTTGTCGCCACGTCTGCAGCCACAATGGTCTTGTTGCCGTAGTTGCTCGTCCAGATTGCGCGGTTGTTCATGGTTCCCGTTGTTAATACCTCTTCGTAGAGACATCCCAAGTTATGCAGGCTTGTATCGAGAGTCTTTGCGATATCGTGAGCGGTGACGCAGAACAGCTCTCGAAAGGTAGCTGAGTAACTCAAATCTTCGTCAGTATCAAGAGACGTCCTGCTGTTGCTTGCGTGAGTTGGCGCTTGGAGATAGCCGGTGGCTTGGAGATGCTCTCGCATTTTTGGGATGAGATCGGAAATGCCGGTCCAGTTGCGCGATACTCGAAAGATCCATTGGAATACGGGATGCGAGGTATTGAACTCTTCATCAAAAGTTCTTTGGTGGAATTGTTGGGTGATGGTCTGACACGGCATCAGTCCGCTTTGACTTACGAGCAGTCTTCCTTCAGGGTCGAATGTGGCGATAGCCAAAACGACTTGTGCTGCTCGATTCTTCTCCAGTCGTCTTTGACGTTGCTTGATGAAGCCGAGCAGAAAGCACACGACACACGCGCTCAAGCACTGGTGCTGATTAGTGGTGCATAATTTACTTGAAGCAAATGACTTACAAGGCACAGAGAGATGATAAGGTTTGTGTTCCTTTCCTGACCTGGTCCGCTGTGGTAGCCATGGATCTCATACCAGGTACCAGCTGCAGCAGTCCAGTGCATTCCGCACACAGCCAAGGCAAGTACAATTGCCACAATGATACGCCGCCAGAGATTGTTCATCCAGTGTTTGCTCCAGATGAAGAAAAGGCTAAACGAGATCAGACATGCGCCCACGGCGATGGAGGCGGCGCCAACAACGTGCGCCCAACTCAGAATGATTCGGTAGTTAGTAGTGCCGTTGTTGCCCAGATAATGCATCTCAGTGACCGCCGCTCCTCCGCAGACACCACAAACGCCTAGAGATGCGAATCGGACAAAAGACCCTTTACTTCCCTTGTAAAACTTGTCTGCGGCCAGTAGTCCTAGGAAAATAACGACCACGGGGAGGATAGCCGAAACTGCGGTGTAGGTCGAACTGTAGTAAAGCTGGATCTCTTCTTCCCCGTCACCGAGCACGATGGCTCGATTCCCTACAAAGTGCATGCACCAGATCGCCACCAAACCGAAGGATACTGCACAGCCTCCGATTTGTACCCTGGAACTTGGTTAGATCGTTGTACGACAATGTGCTCTCAGAACATACCACGATCGCCATCCTGCTCCTGAAACTCTGCGATGCAGCAGTTCCACCGTTGTGAAAGCACCGATTAAGCTGACAATGTATGATCCTACGATGAGCCCTGGGAGGAATGATATGCTAGGTCTACTCCCAAGAGGGTACTTGGTCGCAATCTCTGGATCAACAAACATTGCAATGCGTATTCCTCACTTGGCGTGTAGGAAGGTATAGTAGTCACGTAAGGCTGAAGATGCGCCTTGTCATGCGCTGCTTGATAAGCAAAGGCTGCAGTCTGTCAGTCAGTTATGTTCATTGAACTGCATAGAAGTAGAGATGATCAGGGACGCACCTCCACAGAAGAACTGAATAAAGCTAGAGATCAGCCTGGCGGAGCCGCCTGGGGTATGATCGCTCGGAACAGGTTCCAGAGAAGAAGAGGTTGATCACAGTCAAGTGATTGGCATCATCCACGGCTGATCGGCGCGACAAGGCGATTCCGGTGTTTCGTCAAAGTCGTCCAAGCCAGACGATATCCAGCTTCCTTCAAACTACGGCTATTCCAAAGATCCAATCAGCGTGTATGCGGAGTCGTTGTGTATAAAGCGTTCGGCCTCCTTCCAGTAGTCGAGACTCTCAAGGACCGATCGGAGAGGTAGCCGGGCGAGCAGTGATATGTAGCAGATATGTATCTGGGACCCGCACCAGTATTGTAGGTAAGTTGGGCGCCCTTCTATTCTAGACGTTCAGTAAAGTGGGAGAACATGAACATACTTTGGCGCCTGATTAGTCTGGCGCGGCAGGCATGACAGCGACACCCCGTCGCACGGAGTATCCACACTTTGCTGCTGGGACCGATCACAAAGCTCCGCCGTCTCTCAAGCCGAGATGCCAATGGCGCCAGTCCATTTTTGCTACGCCACACCTCTGGCCCTTGAATGGCGAATGTCGCTTGGAACGGGATGCGACCTAGTGGCTCGAGAACTGCTACTCGAGTAATTACAAAGTTCAGGTATGCCGTTCGGTCTTGGTGCTCTAGCCATTTACGCTGCTAACGTGTTCCGCTAGTTATGCGGACATCTATCTTCAACGGGACTTAGTCTCACGCTGTGTTACAACCGTGGCTGCTGAATGCCCGAATGACGGTGCTCCTCTCGTCAACGTGAGCGCGCCAAGGAAGGATCGAAGAGGACATGAGATGTATGCAGCAATCACTTGCCGTGCAGATTGCACAGCCAGGAGCGAACATTCATGCGGCCTAGAGTTGGCCCGCATATCAAGGTAGAGTTAGCGCGGAGGCTCAACTTTGGTACGTTGGCCGACTGATCCCGGCTTTTCAAGTGACATTGGTGAGAACGGGTGATTTGAATTGTTTCGCGACGCCAACACGGCACGGAGATGCAGACTCCAGGGCAAGATGTAGATGCTCACGATGGGGCAGCCCGCGATTTGGCTAAGGTCGGCATGTTACACAACCCTTGATAGTATGTGCCGTGCGCCCAGAGCATTGGTATCACAATCGCCGATCAACTGGATCAAGCCAAGATGTGATATTATGTATGCTTTCCAGACAGGCTCATGGATTCAATTGTCTTGTCTCTCTCGTCTTCGTGCGTGGGCGCTTGCAACTTCGCTTTAAGGACCGCTATCACTGTTGTTGCACATGCGCAGCGACGAAAATCGTATCATTCGCATGACGAAGGCCATCCATTATCAACCCTCACAAGCATAGACTCCAGGCCGGCAACCCGTTCGGCTGGTAAAACTCGGAAGTCCCGACTTGACATGTGTCGCCATCCTCGCGAACTATCCGTTGGTGCGACGGCTCATCGCAAGGTGGAGACTGAGCATGGTATGCTTACCTCCGATCACATCTCCTAGGCCACGACAAGGTCTGTGCCCCGATAGCCGAAATGATTTTCGCCCGTGCCTGGGCCTTCCGCGCCGGTGGGGCACGAATCACATCACCTTCAGGAGGCTGCTGTTGGAGAGCCCACCAAAGCTGTTGAACTGTTTTCTCGTAGCTTTGAGTTGATAGTGTTACAGCAAGTCACCACTGGCATGTGACGTATGCCAACTGTTCATGGCATGTTGATCCCATGGTAGCTTTCGTCGGTGTTTGGCGTCCGAAACAAATCTTGGTTCGCTTAATGCAACCTCGGTAGGAGGCGACCGTAGTCATTGGTGGGCAGCGGCGTTGACTGACAGGAGAGTTTCGACGGTTCAGTTTGCGCCACATGAGCTACGAACAAGACCCAGTCTATAAGGTGCCGGTAGTGGGAAAACTCTCGTCAAGTCCGTGTGGCAGCAGTTACGGAAGGTGAGGAAGCTGTTCTAGGCGGGCGCACGCTGTCAGGGTTCAGCTGAAGGCGAGCAAGTGCTTTTCCCGTCACTTCCGGGACCTGCAGGATGATGTGCAGTTCTAGTTACCAGCCAAGCCATTCTTGGATGGGGGGTGCGTGTTTAGAGCAAGGGTTGACGTCGATTCATGCTTCGTATTATGTGCTGGTGGCGGCTTGGGAAAGGGCGTTCTTGTGAGCTGCGATCAACATGCAGCTACTCGGTCATTGTTGAACTATGGTGTTGAACAACGGATAACGCCGTCTGGGGATGAGCCAATGCTCTGTGTATAGCCGGTGGATAAATCATTGCAAATGCCCCAGGTTCTTCCGTCACTGCGCCACGTGTGACCCCGTTCGGAGATCAAGAGTAAAAATAAACTCAAAGCCACAGCAGCGACTACGTGATGCCATCCTTTCTAGGTGAAACGGCTGCCAACCCACTTCGCCTGAAAACCTGTAGAGATGCAAAACTCTATCATGCGAACAACAACGCTAGTGAGCTCAAGCCGAAGCGAGCTTCCTTTACTAATCAAGGGTTCAAGACAAATTCCTCGGTACGTTCAACGTCATTCTCAAGTAGCAGCTGGTTTAGGTTTTCAGCATTTGCGATTGAAGAATTTTCCAAAGAAAGGCCTGCAGTCTGCAATGTACTGAGGCAGTGGTAAGATTCCGCGATGACCGACTGCTGGTTGAAGACATGAAGTGTTAAAAGAGATCGTCATCCAAACTATCAGGCGTCTGAAAGTGCCTATCCGCGGAGCAGGATGTATTTGCCATGGTATTCTGAGGATATGAGTCAAGGAGTAGGTCATCCTCGCTTTCTCGAACATCGATATCCAGATGGGGACTGCCGATAGATCTCCCGTGCTGTTGGTTCATTTGAGCATATCCGGCCGGTGGTGATACATCGTTGCACAATTCACGCGGACGATTATCCTGGACTGGTGTAGTGTGTCGGGAATAGTGCCAGAGTGGCTCCTCTTCTGCCAACATATCGTCCGAAACCGGATGGTCCGGATGAGAAGAATTAATACATGCCTGAATTGAAACCACGGGTTTGTCCAGAAGGCTTCTCTGGGATATCACCCATAAACGCCTTGCGATGGCTAAGTTGTTCTCAGCAGCGTCACATCCAACGATTGGCCATTTGTCGCTTGGGAGACTTGACGAGGTTTCTTGCGCCATCGGACTCAGTCTTTTCATCTTATCTCTAAGCGAGATGGACATGGAGTTTACGCTATCGATTCGAGAAAGCGAACGAGCAATAGTAGGGATCAGACAAGCTCGCTGAGACATAGCCTGCTTAGGGTCAGCCATGCAAGAAGCATCAGTAACGAGATCTTCTTACGACCAAATACCCGGTTCTCCATATCGCAGGAGCTACGTCTGCTAAGCCTAGACGGAAAGTGCTTGCTTTAGCCTTCCATCCGACTAATTTCCTGTTCAATGTGCCACAAATCGACAGACGCATCGCCCCATCAACCATGCTCGCGACGTTTATCCGGTCTGATGATGTGAAATCTGGACGTGACTTGCGCTGCATAGAGGAATCAACGATCAGGCGTTTGCGTGGTCGCTTCAATGTTTTGGCCTTGTCGGGTGAGTGTGACTGAGTCGACACCATGGTCTCTGTAGCTGATCGTTTTCGTTTCCGACATGCAAGTGCCCTCACAGCGGTTTGGCTGCGGTCGGTGTCAATATCATGCAGTAAGTCCTCGGAAGCCATCTCATGCAAAAGCGTATCAGAGTCTTCTTCGTCTAAAGCTGATGCTCTTCGCTCGCTTCGAGGTGAATTCGATCGCTTCGTTGTGGACCTCCGGCGCGGGCTTGTCTCGAGGATGTCCATGCAGAGGCGTACCGTGTGGAGTGAAATCTCTGCAATACCCTCGGGCGGTCGAACATCTGCTGCCGGTACATCTAAGAAGAGTCTGTGACGCTCCTTCTTTCCCTGCATCCCCATGACGGATGCGTGGTTGACATCCAAGCGTATCGTCCCTGGATCCACAGCGGTATCTGTTCTTTGGGTTGGCTTCAACATCAGCTGATCCCAAACCTATGCTTTGTCAATAATGGCCATCTAGAGAGCATCGCACCTACTGGTGCATGAAGGACAGCATCCGCGAGGTCTTGCAGTTGCTTGTCAGGTAATGAGTCCTCGCGTAAGTTGAGTCTTATTTCAATGTGCATATGTTGCCCGCGTTTGACCCAAGTATTTCCGGACATCAACAAATCGAGGCACTGGAGTGAAGTGAGTTGCTGTAGGTAAGTTGCGTCCTCTGTTGATGAGACGGTGATCAATGTTGTGAGCCACAGCTCGTGATTAGTGGCAGGCGAGCTGAGTACTGCGCGCCCGAGCTCAATCGATTTCGACATTGATCTTCAGCTGTGTCAGCATTTCTGGAGATGGCAAGAAAGACGACACAATAATTGCAGAAGTTGGTGGGAGAGCTGAGGCCGGGATGGTGAGGTGTCGCGGTTGACGCCAAGACATGCGTTCGGCAAGCACCCTGGAGGTTGCTTCCTCGCAGCTACAGCTCTACGCAAACTCCACCGTCGGCTCCAGCATGAGGAACATCGCCAGCAACGCGCTGAAGCGTGTCGGTCAAGTTGGACCGCTTAAGCATGTCACAAACCGGTCGTCCGGAGTGCTTGCGTGTTCATCGGCGCGCAGAACTCTCCACGCCAGCCCTTCGCGACGCACCGATGGCGTCTTCCGCGAGCTCACTGCCATGCGCGTGCGTACACCCTGGGTAGAAGCTCTGCGCCAGCAGCAAGTCGAGGGGAAACAACACAAGGAGCCTTCAGGAAAGCCTGAAGTTCCCAAAGACCGAAAATTGACACCGAAGCGTATGGATGAAAGCTACCACTCAGTTGTGCTTCCATTGGCTCAAGACCCATGGATACTCGACACATACCTCAACTCCTCGGGCCATATACGGCTCGGAACCATCTTCATGGACCTTGATGCACTCTCAGGCATCATTGCGTAAGCGTTCAACAGCTACGCGACATAGCTGCCCTGCTCTAAATGCTCCGACAGGTACAAGCATACCGGAGACGATGTGACCACAGTCACGGCTAGTTGCGATCGCATTACCATTCACTCCCCACTGACGGAGATATGTGACCTAGAGTTGTCCGGACGCGTTACCTACGCGACTGGCAGAAGCAGTTTAGAGATTACTATGCAGGTTGCCAAAGCACCTCAGAAGGGCCAACAGGCCAAAGACGAGGATGTACTGATCAATTGCACATTCACCATGGTCTCCCTAGATCCAGGCACCAAGAAGTAAAGCTAATTCTTGCAGGCACACGTCGAATCACAGCTGACAGGTTTCTAGGCCGGTAAATGTCAACCCCTTGATCGTCGAGACGGCTGAAGAGAAACGCCTGTATGCTTTGGGCGAACGCAACTCCAAGGTGCGCAAGGAGCGCCGCGATACTTCCCTGCTCAAACATACGCCCAACGATCTCGAAAGCGACCTCATACACGCCTTCTGGCAGAAGCAGCTGCAGTACCATGGTCGGGTCCAGTCCACCTGTTTTCATCGCACAGCTAACATGTCTAGATCCCTACGACGAGCTTCGCAAACCAGATAACGTAGTCTTCATGGACGCCACGCGTCTCCAGACTGCTACAATCATGCAGCCACAATACCGCAATCGACACCACTTCATGATCTTCGGCGGTTTCCTTCTCAAGCAAACCTTCGAGCTTGCCTTCACTGCCGCGGCCGCTTTCGCACACGCCCGTCCAACCTTCGTCTCCCTCGATCCCTCTACGTTCCAGAACCCTGTGCCTGTAGGCAGCATACTATATCTGACCGCCACGGTCGTATATACAGACCCACCCCTAATTGGCGCACCCGACGAGAAAGTCGACGAACAAGCCGGGTACACACGTGTGCAGATTAGAATCGATTCCAAGGTCCGCGATGTTGAGCATGGCCACTCCAAGCCTACTGGCCAGTTCAATTACACGTTTACCGTGCCAAAGAACATTAGGGTTATGCCCAGAACATATCAGGAATTCATGATGTACATTGATGCGAGAAGGCGAGCTGAGCAGGTCAAGCGTACGCTGGAAGAAGGATATGGGGTTAGCCCGAAGACGGCGGAGGACAGTTTGACGGAGTAAGACTTGGGTCACACATGCTGGAGAACAGTATTAGACGTCGACACCTCACTGAACATCATACAACTGACAGTATATACTGTAATTGAACTCATACCCATAGTATAAACATATTGATCAAGATTTCCGAGCATCCCAAACGCCTCCCAAGAGCATTCCATCGCAAATGCAGCCCCAAAGCCGGTACGCGCGCCTGCATGCGCCGATAACGCTTTACTCAAACAAGAAATAGGTATAGCGCGTTTAATGCAGACTTGAAAACGTGAAAGGAAAGTACCGCGTGGGATGGTTATGCATGAGACTGAGTGTGCATGCATCGATGAGGCGGTGAGCAAAGTCCGACCAATAACTCCGACGGCATACGCGTGCCGGAACGACGCTATGCGCAAGGAGAACACGACGTGTGAATGCACCTGCATGGCAAGTCAGTACCTCGTGTACTTCTGGTCCTCCATCCTACAAGCAATCGGCCGGACACGTCTCCCCGCCTCCGCAGGCCGCACGCCCACCCCCATAACCCGCTCTTCTGCATCTCGCTTGTGGGGGGAAGAATGAAGCGTACCTAATTTGACTGGCCCGTCCATGTCCATCATCCACCATTACTCGCTCTACAGCTCATCCAACTCAAACTCCAAAGCAACGTCTTCCGAGCAGTCCGTGCAATAGTAGTTTGAGAAGCCACCGCATTCAATCTTCATCTTGGAACACATGTCGATGGACCAGGCATCATAGGAATATCCCGAAAGGAGGCGGGAAGAGCAGACTTCTATGCTGTTGGCCCTGGAGGTTTGTCAGTCAAGGGGTTGGCAGGGAGTTGTGGAAGGGAGGGAAGTACCAGATGTAATAGTCGTGGTTGCAGTAGTACCATGAGTAGGTGTAGGAGCACATGTTGATAGTTTATTCTGGTTTATTCGCGGGATTCCGTGCGATGGCTGTTGTGCTGTGCTGCTATGGATAATACTGTCCAGATGGGCCTTGTATATTTCAACAGTCTATATACACGTTAGCTGACCGCTTCTTCTTCCCCTGTAGATCTCTCTTCGTTGTATCTCTTCATGGACTATGGTTCCGCGGGAGGGAGTGCGGAGTTCTAGACCCGGGATTGTAGTCGTGGCTCCAACAAAGCTATATGCAGGGCTTGCTGTTCAGCTAGCTTTACTTACCTAGATGTAGCCTTTTTCGAAAAGAAAGTAGGCTTGGCAATGATTCGAGATATACCTGCTTGTTCGGCAATCGATTGCGTGCTTCAAATCCGCTTTCTTGGTCTCGCAGTCAAGTCTTCTTCAGGTCCAAGGATATAGAAGTACTCCGGAGGTGCTTCTGCAAGACAGCATCGGCCCTTTATGCTCATCCCGAGGCCTACAGTCTGACTCCTAACAAAAGCTTGGGCCGACGGCTCATTGCAGATACGCCGATATGCTCGAAAGCATCCCCCGGATTAGCTGATAAGGTGAAGCGGTCCCTTCCAGCCAACCACATCCTCGTGTTTCCAAGATTGGAAGCCGAGCCGGGGGATAGATCCATGGCCCATGCGTGAAGTTCGGCTATCCGTGGAGAAGGCGGTGGAGGGAGGCCCTGCGTATGTCAGATTGAAGCAGATCTTCAGCTTGAAGATTGTGTGCGTCAAGTATATGTATGGAGGCTTTCTGTGAAACTACAAGGTCGCATGGACGATTGCATACGCTGTCTGGACACCTCAGGTGTGAGTATCTCGCGTTCCAGCGAGGAAAGGGTATGTCAAGACACCCCAGACTTTCCATCTCGCCGACAACCGGTTGGACCCTGCGTCTGCGGGACGTGCATGCAGGGTCCTCAGGCTAACTTTATCGGGTCGAGTGACGCCTCATTGGATAGGGAAGACCGGAATAAGCAGCTATAACGGCCTTCGGCCTGAAGATAGCGATAGCAAGGCTGTGTGGAATCAATAGTATGACATTTGTATAGTAGTTCATGGGAGTAAGAGTGATAAGGCGGCTGTTTAGAGGCAGACCAAGAGTCTTTGGTGACCATACGCCAGCATACATACCTAGACGAGGAAGACGTAAGCGCAGGCGAGTGCAGAATGTACAGGTCGCACTTTTCCACATCTGATTTCTGGCAATTGCTGCATTCTGCTCAGCTACTGTATCTCTCTATGCAAACTGTATTCAGATGGTTGCCAACCCCAAAGTTGGCCGAAGAGCCTGGTGCTGTTGATGTCTCCCACTAGCGTCCGACAACCGATGTCCTCCAGGAAGTCGGCATCGTGCTCAGCAACGCTTACTTACAGGAACACAGACTTAGAGAGACTGGGAACTGAGTATGCGATGCCGACACTCACCGCGCTAATATACATTTCCCTATTGCGCTGACTTGACCCAACACGTTCTTGTCCGTCCCACACTCACAGCGCCTTCCGGACTTTCAAACTGCCGATTCCGCCCGCTCCGCTACGCCTCTTCTCCTCGATCACGCCAGTTTACATCCTCCATCGCATCGTCATAAGATCCGCGCTCCGATGGCTATCGGGCCTGTCGCACCACTATGCCGAAGGATTTCGATGGTTTTCGATGCAAGTTGCCTGTCTGGGAAGGTTGAGTAGTGGTGGACCGATATTCGTCGCATTTCGGACGCCGGGCACCGAAGATTCGCGGCGTTCGGCGCTGGTGTCGTTCCACGTTCGGCCGGGGAGGGGAAGGGAAGGGAGTGAGAGGGGTCGCGGTTTTCGGAGATTATGAAATCTGTTTCTGGAAGATCGGGTGTGTTATTGCTTCTTCTACTCTGGACGACGATCGAATGAGAGGCGAGACCTGCAAAGTAAGCTCGGGACATTGCTAGACCAGCGTAGTAGGTGCGTCCGCCCAGGCGTTCAGCCAGGTCAGACTGTGGTTCATTCTTTCTTATTCCGTGGTACCGCGATGACTTATAAACAACGAGTTGCCCACGCGCGTATCCTACAGTCGGCGCAAACAAGCTGTTGCATGTGACCTCCAAGTCTTCGCCATATGAACACGATCGCATCATGTTCGCCAGTTCATGGTTGGAAAATTTGTAGTTGAGCATCATCCAGACCTTCAAAATCTTCAGCACAGGAAATCCTTGCGTCCAGGCTTCAGACCTCAGTCGACGTAAATGATCTCAAGGTCCTTCCCAAGACTCACTTTCAGCTTCTCTTCGATGTAGTCACGGCTGTAGAGATGAACCATGTAACTCGGTAGAATGACTGTCTCTAGCCTGGCACACGGCCGTTCAACAATAGACTCTCGGCGCACAAGATCTTGGAACAGCCCCACTGGGACGTTGATGACTTTGATCTGATGGCGCAAATCATGGGGTACATGCCATGCGAAACCATCGACACCAAGAAACCCCAGATTAAAGGTCGTGCTTGACCAAAAGTATGGAAGAGCTTCGTAGCGGCACTGCGTGCAACTTTGCGCTAAGCTCATGGGATGAATCCTCAACGTTCTGAAGTAGCGATGATAGAAGCCGCGCGCAGTAAGACATACTTCATTGGATTCGAACGCGTAGCGATAGATTTTGTTTCGGAGCTCAGCTGGAAGGCGCAGGAGAGGTGAGTTGCGCTGGTTTGCGGCGGTTCTATTAGGATATGTGAGTACGAGAGGAATCTCATGATAGGTTCGAGTTCCTACATGCTGTCGAGATCCATATTCATCTGACGCGGTAGAGTTGACGAATCACTGGAATGCTCGGGAAACTTCTGGTCGAGACCGCAACTGGTGAGTGATCGCAAAAGAGATAAAGATGATATCGGCAAGAGAAGATTGTGCTAGCGCACGAGGCTACCTAAGTACATGTTTCACCATCCCGTAGTTGCTCCGCCATACCAAGCTGTAATACCTCACCAAACCCTCCAGAAAAGACTTCACCATCACCTTCGCTTCAAAAAGACTGTTGGGGTGAAGGTGCGATGGATTGATGGAGAATTTGCCTACATAGGCAACACACTAGTGGGTACGGCAAGCACCAATAACGATACGTGAGATGGTACCTTCTCACCAGGACCATTGAGGTATCCTTCTACAGTGAGAGAAAGCGAGAGGGAGCCGTCATAGCGCGTGGCCCTCCGAACGTGGCAGAATATGTCACTTGTATCCATTAAGGTATGGCTATGTTCATGTGGGAAAGTATTAGTGCCGACTTGCAATCTTGATGATAAGTAAAGAATATGTGATCTCGAGTTATAAAGACATGTCGGTAGATTCCAAGCTATCTTTATTTCTGTCTTCGCCTCGGCTGTTTTACTTTTA